>Ga0247770_1000607_pt1 | contig 33599 bp, 29 predicted proteins | sample UWRJL136409B6_FD_179943 | JGI IMG/M metagenome (GOLD analysis project Ga0247770, IMG submission 179943) | Plant litter microbial communities from Arlington Agricultural Research Station in Wisconsin, United States - UWRJ-L136-409B-6 | ecosystem: Environmental > Terrestrial > Plant litter >... | reverse complement strand
GAGGGTGGTTCGGGGGTGGGCGAGGCAAGGGTTAGGGTTATATGTGGGCGGAAATTTTTTATAGTGCAAATAGGCAGATTTCTATAGTGCAAATAGACATTCTCATCTTAATTAGCTCCTGGAGATGATTTAGTTAGTCCTTTTAGTAAAGGTCTCCAGTAACGTGTTCCTTTAGGCCCTGTTAGAATAACATTATTAAGGCTTCTTAACCGAGCTTAGTTTTTGCAGCTTTTAGCTTAAAGTGTGTGGAGAACTTAAGGACTGAAGACGTTTGTCTTAAAGCCATAAGGTGTTATTTAGCTCGCCTTAGGGCATCCAGTTCTTTAAACTCTATCTGAAGTTATTTAATAAAAACGTCGAAATCGTTAAAGATAGCTTAAGTTTTTAAAGCTTCCTTTTACGCTCTATTTACTGAAAGGTTGTTAATTGTTTTTGTGTAGGATTTGTACTAGTGAGCTACCACTCTGTCTAGTAAAGCTTTAGTAAACCTAACCTTTGCTTCTTTTTTAAAGAACTGCTTATTATAATAGGTGATATAGCTTTAGAGTTAGGTTATTTAGGACTTTAGTTACGTAAAGTCTCATTTAAATCGTAAGGGTAGGGGAAGCTTTACCTGTTTCTTTTAAGAGCCTCTGAGGTTATTATTCTTTAGTTTAATAATGTTAAGTCGAGCCTGGAGTTTCTTAATAAGACTGATGTAGCTTTTAGTGTCTCTAGGGAAGGCTTCGTTAAGTTCCTTAATTAGTCCCTACTAGTTAAGGTTTAACTCTTTAAGGCGCATAGCTAACTTATTAATAGTAAGAAGTTAAGGTTAAGCTTATACTTCCTTAGGCTTTTTACCTTTTCTAGAGGTTGATATGTTAGTGACGGGAGAGAGGTAGTATTTAGGAGTTTAATAAATAGCGTTTAAAACTGTAACGTTAGTATCATATTATAACCTATACCCGACACAGGCCTTAAGAGGACTAGTGTAAGTTAAGACAGAACGTATAGTAGGACGCTAATAAGTAAGGGGCGTTCCGAAGATGGCTTATTAAGTTAGCACTCCTAGATGGGGAGTTTAATGTCACTGTAGGTTACTGTTACTATAATATATAAAGGTGAGTCTGAATAGTAAGATATAAATGAATCATTGAATATTAGGGTAAGGAACTAAAGTCCCTTACGGTAGTTATGGGCACAACCATGGCTATCTATACTAGTTAACCAAGAGGTACACCGTACCTTGCTTATGGTGTTGTAAGTGCTTATAGCGCAAGCACTCTGCACTGCGCGAGCGTTCTACTTACGAGGTTTTTCCTGCTTGTGGTGCGAGCACTTGGCATGCTGCAAGCACCACCTCATTAGTCGTAGGGGCTTTAGGTCTTTACACCCCTGGCCCAGTGCGCAGTGCCGTGCGTACTGTCTTCCTGCACTGTTCCTTTTGCGAGGGATTTGTCAGGCCGCCCTGGCCTAAGTGACGGCCTGCAGGGTCGTTACAGTTTCAATAAAACCAATCGGAATTCAAGTTTGATATTCGGTGTTTGACATACGTTTTACACCTTGTTGCTAGTGATATATTAAAAGAATATATTTCAATACCTGAAATTGATACTTAAATCCTTTTACTGGTTAATATACGGCTTTTAAATTTAATTAAAAATGAAGCAATTGACGAAGTGCAATATAATACCCTTAAGCTGAGTAATATGTATTAGTATTTTAGTATTATTATTTTATTATTATCATTTACTAATTTTCATTATTCTAACAGCTTTAACCTCTAGGGTTCGAAGAATGGCCATAATGGTTAAATATACCACCGATATCAAAAAGCTATTCCACGAAGGCATCACAAAAGCTGAAGATAATGGAATTCTCCCGAAACGTTTAAAAAGCATATTTTTCCACTCGGTCAGTTTATTACATTATTTATTCTTCTTCTTTATTATTCTTTTTTATTATTCTTCTGTATTATTCTTCTTTATTGTTATACTTTACTATTATTGTTATTTTACTAATTGTTATACAGATACTCTTAATAGGTGGAATATTATCTATATTATGATCAAAGCAGCTTTAGAAGTTAGAGAGCTGTTAACCTACGTTTACAGGAATACTGATAATAAGAAGTATGATAAAATATTCTTAAGCTTAGCGGAGTGGATTACACTTAAACACTTAGAAAAAGTGTTTAAAGTACTCGTTCAGCCAATTATTCAACTACAAAGCGAGTATTATACTAATATTAATAAAGGTTTATTATTTATTCATTTGATTTTTAACAAATTAGAAGCTTTAGCTGAGAAATTTGAGGCTTTATCTGTGGAAGAGTCTGATCTAGTAAGTTTAGTATTATTATTCTTTATTAATATTATTCTTTATTATTATTTATACAGGTATTATTTGTTATTTATCAATATTGTAATAGGTGGAGTGGTATAAAGCATTTATTAACACTATCCACGCTGGAATTAATAAGCTACGGAAATACTATCTATGAAAGCTTTCGGCTTGAAGGCTAAAAGAATTAAATCACTGGATATTAGCTAAATATCTGGATCCACGATATAAAACAAAGGTGGTGTTTATTACAGTGAAAGTCAAACCGAGCCAGCTTTAACTTGACTTAATTCCAACCCTGCCTATAAGCTTCTTATTTTCGATAATACAGAACCATCCTACCAGTTTGCTCCCTGAGGTTATATGCTGTCAAGCGGCTTCCAAAATAACAAGGACTCATTACTTAGTAGTACGCCTGGAGGGTGCTTTTTTGCTGGGTCCTTAGGTATCTTAAGGTACTATCACACCACTACCAAATTCCGTGACGATATTAGGCTAACAATAACAGCCTAACTAGTCAGCAAGAGCTATTTGGAAGCTATCCCTCCACAAACCATTAGCTATTTTGCAGTCCCTATTATTTTGGAAACCACTTAGCTATATATTGTTCATTTTCACTTTCAACTGATTCAAATCCGTCACTTTACATAAATTTAAAAAAGAGTTTTGAATGCTCTAGTATATTTATCCAAGTACTACCCCCAATGTGTATTTATGTATTTATACCGCGACTGCCTTTCTTCTTAGAACTACACTAACTATCTACGTGTCATGCTTCCTTCTTCCTTTTTTCAAGACCTTTTCTGGACCCGAACCCACAAGTCGGACTGAAGGGAAAGCGACGAGTCATATGTCGAAAATGACTTTGCAGGATTGACCAACGAAAAGTCGAAGCGTCGTAGAAGCTGAATCGTGCGAGGTCAGTAGGCTACGCATGCGGGGCAATGATGATGCCTTTGACTTACCTCAACGAAGGTCTTGTTGAGCTCGATCAGAGCCATGGCCTTGCCCAAGCACTCCCACCTACTGGACGTGCCGAATGTAAGCATCTGGATATTCTCCATGGCCCTCCGCTTGTCGGCGTCCTTCTCTTCGAGCCAACGATCGGGACGGAAGCATTCGGCATCCTCGCCGAATATGTCCTTATTATGGAGAACCGAAATGGCCTCCCAGCAGACGTTGGTCCCCGGGGGAATGCGCACGCCGCTTATGACCTGCTCCGTATCGCAAAGCTTTGGCATCATGCCGGCAACGGGCGGCCATATTCTCAAGCCTTCTCTGATAACGGCCTGAAGGTACGGGAGCTGTCTGGCCTCTTCGTCGAGAATGGGGGAGGATACCTTGCCATTCCGGACGGCCTTGTCGATCTCCGTCTGGAGCTTAGCATAGCTCCCCGGGTTGGTGATGAGGTGAACCATTGTCATACGGATGGCTGTGGCCGTCGTGTCCGAGCCGGCGCCAATCTGTCCAAAGGTCTCAAGCCAGGCGTTAGAATGCGGCAGCCCATGGGACACGAACGAGCCGAGCATATCCCTGGCCTCGATCTTATCGGGCCCATACCGCTTGGCTGCGTTCTCCTGGGCGAGTGCCATCATGCGCATGACACCTTCCATCTTCTCTTTTGGCAGCATCGCCTGCACGATGGGGCTCTGTAGCAGCACAAAGGTGGAGGGGACCACGGCCATGGCAGTCATGAGGGGGACCGAGCCCGTGACGGACAGGATCTGGCCATACGTGTCGCGGTCCTCTGTCAGGCAATCGAAACAGCGGCCGACGGCCAGCTCCGAGATGATGTCCAGCGTCATGAACTGGGCCTTCTGGGCGAGGTCCATCGGGCGGAACTCCTTTTCGGTCGACAGGTATTTGCGCTCGATCAAGGCCACCAAATCACCGATGCGGCGATCGATGACGGGGTGGAGGTTGTCGACGTCCTTGCCCGAGTATCCGGGCAGCAGCTTGGAGCGCAGGGCGTTGTGGGCGGCGTCGTCGCGCAGCGAGAGCACCGTGTCAACGGGCTGGTTGAACCGGAACATATCGTACCACTGGCCGCGATACCACGGCCCGCGCGCGGCCCAGACCCGGCGCACCTCGAATGGGTCGCTGATGACGACCCAGTTGGGCGCGACCCGGTACACGGGGCCGTACTTCTTGGTGAGCTCGGAAAGATCGCGCGTGATGCGGCCGCCAAGCTGGCGGCGGATGAGCCACAACGGCGACCAGGCTGCCGCCGTCGGTCCCGGGATGTGCTGCAGCCGCCGCACTGCCGCGTACTGCCGCGCAACGGCGTACGATAGCAGCAGACATGCTGCTGTGAAGACGAGGCTGATGAGTGCCATCGCGGGGCTGGAGAGCTGTCGCAGCCGAGGGGAGATCGCCGTCTTCGTTGCCGTGTTGGGTGGCGGGGACGGCCATCGACGACGTCGGGACGGGCGGACCAGCGGATTTCACCCATTTCAACTGCAGCTCTAGCTCCCAGCTCCAAGTGTGACCGCTCATCCTTCGACTTCCATCAATTGACTCGCTGCAGCCCAGGACTGGCATGCTGCATCTCTAATGAAACCCGGATGGCAAGGTTGGCAACCCGCGTAACACTCCGAGGGTCGCGTCCCGCCAATTCGCTCCCTGTGATTGTTAGCAGGGGGGATTCGTGGCGTCGCTGTCGTGCCGCAGAACAACCTGGCACTTGCCGAATCGCAATCTGCAACCCCCAAAACCAGTGTGCCATGCAGCTGAATATTGCCCAGGATGACGCCAGCCTATCGGATCACCCTCAGCCATAGATGTGGTCTGCAGGCGGACCTTCCCTTTTTTGGGACGTGGGATGTGAAGCACGGGACGGGCCAGCCACCTGATCCTTCCGCGCTGGTGTCGTTAGTAGAATCAGCATGTGAGGCTGCCTACCTTCATGTTGACTGAGCTCAATCTTTCCCACATACTGCAAATACACACATGCAGCTCGATATGGCTAGCAATATCTAGCGGCTTTGTTTCTCTGTTCTTGAGGTGAAAGGTTGACTTCGTTGCATCTGGCTGTCTGCATTGTCTCAGTCGGTTTCAAGTCGATACTTGCTATGATCTTGCTACTAAAATGCAGCATGTTTTTGAAACGATACGTATTGTTTATAACTACTTAAGCTACGAATACGCCGTGGTATTGGGAATTCCAACGATACTGCAGTAAATCCGTGCGAAGGCACTGTTGTTGTATCATTCCAGGTCTGGGATATCTACATCAGGCACCATGGGTTACGTGTTGACCAGAATGCCGCTGTTTTATAGGAGAAGAATTATCCACTAGCCAGCATTTCTGTTCAGATCATGTTCCGTGACAATCTCTATGGTTTAGCTCGCAATTCGATTGCATGTGGCAAGCAGACGTGGATGCGTCACGGTAGCATGATGAAACTCGAAGAAATCAAACCACCGCCCAAGAACTCGGATAGTAGGTGTAACGGGGTCGGGTAACCAGTTCTCTGTCTGTTTTCGTCCTCTTGGATGGTACATGTAGCATCGGCACCTAGTTGATCCACGGGTTTGTACACGAAGAGCTTGCCTCAAGCTGTACTCTGTTGTCTCTCGAATATTGCACATCGCAGTAGGTACTGTTGCAGAGCACGAAGTACATGTACCTAACTTACATTACTCGACCTTCAAGCATATCACAAAATAGGTAGCCTTGTCGCAAGCAGCTCTTGCCTGATTCAAGTAGACACACCCAAAATGGTGTTCCATTTCTCGGTGCATCTCCGTCCTGCTAGAATGCGCCCAACAGATTGGTAGTTAATGTTATCTAGGAGGTGTTGAGAGTCCCATAACCATGCCGGACCTGACGACCATCAACCTCCTGCATCCTCCCAACTCGGCCCGACCACAGCCGTGTTGAAGTCACCAGGTGCCCGATTTCCCATGGTATTCCACGCTACAACAAATATAAAAAAGTACCTAGTTAACCACAGACGTCTCTCTCAGTACCTACCTTGCTCGGCACTCGAGATTACCAATAAGGAATATCAATCTTTTTCAACCGATATGAAACATCGGGGCCACGAACTAGGGCGTACACGGGCAGATAACTGTTCGATACTCAAGACACACGTCGCCTATCACTGTGGCTACCTGTACCCCCCCCACGACTGTCGTCAGTTTTCAGGCGTGGATGTAGTTCAACCCGGGATGCATTTCATCTTGCAGCAGCTCTACCCAAGTACAAGACTAGCCGGCAAAGCGGGGGTATCTCCCAGTGGCGCTGCATGTGAATGAGGAGCATTTGTGTCATCTGAGTTGGATATCCTACATAGGAAGGTGGTAAGCCATCCATAGCAAAGCAAATATCACGACACGATACCCATCCGGGCTTCTCTGAAAACCAAGCCCGAAATTGGCTGTAATTGGACAAACCAAGTTTTCGAAAGCATTCACTACATTTGCTAACTTCTCCGATACTTTGCCTGGTATCCGTACCTGGTGTCCCTCCTTTTTTTCCCCCCAGCAGAGAGCCCGTCAAAGTACCGTCTTTCAGATTGTACAATTCCACTGCATCGATTTGGAGGTATTGAGGCATCTCTTTTTCGTTGGCGTGGTCAATAAGCAGGACGGACGACGAGAGGCGGAACTTCATTCTTTCCATTGTTGCATGTCCTCCAGTGCCACAGTGAAGCATGAGCGAGGCCATAGACTTCTCGGTGATAATTGATATCGGGGGATTGCCCAAGGAGGTGGTTATATATAGGCAAACATAGTTTGACAAAGATGATACACTCTATCAGAGCAACCAATGGTGACGAATGAAGTTGAAACGGGAGTGTTAAGGTGCTTGATAAGTGTTAGTATTGCTTGGATACACAAAATATTTTCTTTCTGTAATCCGTATCGGGGCATTCATGACTTCCTCACACTAGGCAGTGAATATCTTGATGACGTGTTTGGCGCCGATAAACCGAAACTGGGCATGTGTATATGGGGCGTGTTTTTGTATATTTGTTGTGGACAAAGTATCCTCCCCGCCAACGTTGCACCTTATATATTAACTAATGTGGCTGAACCGTGGTTGAGACTTCCGGCCGGGCGGAACATGACGCAGCACCAACTTCTCAAGCGGATGGTGGCACAGTATTATTATTCTACAAGGCAGCGATGCCTAATGGACCTCCCATACAACATCTAATGTCCTAGCTCATGTTGGCTACGTCCCCGGCGCCAACTTGGGCACTAAAGCAACATCTTGCGGGGGTCCTCAATGTACTCCTTCACCTTGACCAAGAACTGGACTGCCTCCCTCCCATCCAGCAGCCGGTGGTCATAGGTAAGAGCGAGGTACATCATGGGACGAGACTCGATCTTACCGTTGACAGTGACAGGGCGCTCCTTGATCGCATGCAGACCAAGCACCGCCGTCTGCGGAAGGTTGATGATCGGCGTTCCCATCAGAGACCCGAAAACGCCGCCGTTGCTGATAGTGAATGTTCCGCCAGCCATGTCCTCGATCGTCAGCTTGCTATCCCGAGCCTGCTTATTGTTAGCCTGGTGCGTTCAGACTGGAAAGGAGGCGAAGGACGGAACCGACCTTCTTGCCCATCTCGGCAATGGCTTTCTCGATGCCCACCATATCGAGACCTTCAACGTTGCGCACAACCGGTGTGACAAGACCCTTCTCGGTCGCAACGGCGACACTGATGTCGACGTAGTCACGGTACACAATCGTATCGCCGCCATTGGGGCCATCAATGGAAGCATTGACGGCCGGGATATCGCGCATTGCAAGCACGCACGCGCGTGAGAAGGCACTCATAAACCCGAGCTTCACACCAGTCTTCGCAAGAACCTCATCCTTGTACTTCTTGCGGAAATCCATAAGAGCAGACATGTCGACCTCGTTGAACGTCGTCAAAGACGCCGCTGTGTTCTGAGACTGCTTGAGACGCTCAGCGATGCGGAGACGCATACGGTTCATCTTGACCTGTATGCAGTAATTAGACCACACCTCTAAGATATGCGTCAAGACGTTCTTACCCGTCGCTCTTCACGATTGCCCAACGTAGCCGGTGCCTCCTGAGAGGGTTGCGCGGGCTTGCTCTCCTGTTTTGGCGCCGTCTCGCTCTTTGTGGGTGCCGGGGGTGCGGCGGGCTTGCTCTCAGTCTTCGGTTCGGGGGCCTTCTCGGGTTGCGTCTCCTTCTCCGGCGCCGGCGTGCTCTCTTTCGGCTCAACCGGCTTATCGCCACCTGACGGGGGCGCACCTCCTGTTTCTATGCGCACGAGGTCTTGACCGACCGTAACGGTATCCTCCTCATTCGCCAGGAACTCCTTGATTGTGCCGGCTTCAGGCGCATTCACGGCCACATCAATCTACCACAAACACATAAACACGTCAGTCTGATAGCAGACACCGACTGTAAAAGGTTTGGCGCGTACCTTGTCAGTCTCGATCGTCGCGATCTCCTCATCCTGCTCCACAAAGTCGCCGATTTGTTTGCTCCATTGCTTCAGAGTGCCCTCGCTAATCGACTCGGCCATTTGCGGCACCTTGATGATACTGTCGGCATATGTTCGTACATGCTGAAACTGGAGCGGGAGCTGTCGCAATGTGGGATTGACATTGTAGAACGAGAGCCTGGGGGCAACGCGAGCCGCCACACGGAGTCCTCGGTAGAGCATTTTCAAGTCTGGTCAGGGTGAAGTGGTGCTTGTTGAGTGAATTTGGCGATGGGATCGGATCGCGCGTCGAAAACGTTGACTGGGCCCAGCGGAGAGCAGAGGTGTGGAAATTGACACGATCGAGAAATAGGACGAAGTTATCTAAGTCGGATGAGATCAATGTTGCAGCCCGAACACGGATTGCGCGGAGAAAGAACGACGATTCGCGATACTGGAGAAATGCTCTGTGGAAAAATTAGGTGCGGCAGGCACAGCTGGCAGCTTTCCGGTCTCAATCGTACAAGGGGGTAGTGGAACAGGGAGTTGCGGCTGGACGTGCCTCCTCCAATTGGCGACCAGTGACCTCAGCCTGCATGTCTTTCCGGAAGGTACGGAGGTACTAGCCGAGTCAGCGTGCCGACTGCCTTCATCGGCCCCATGTTTCTGACACGCACACGGGATGGAACAATGCTAGTCCGCTCTAACCGACACCACAAACCCCCCAGAGTTTGGCCTCAGGCAGCAAGGAGCTTCGGTGCTGCACGCGCGTGCAAGTTCTCCAATCGGCAACGCAATTGAGCTCAACAGACCAGGAACTCGACCTCACTTCGATCGCCGCCGTCTCGCGAGGTGCCAGGCTGCTAAACGCGCTCCCGACACGCTCCATCGTCCAATTGCGAGAATTGAAGCTCGGAAACCAGCGACCCGGCGAACGCGCAGGCCGCTAACCGACCTGGAGGAATAGCTCATCGATCGAGCTTCTGGCGGCACACAATTCCACAGCCATGTCCACCAAGCAGGCGACGTTGTTAGTCCACCTGGGTCCTACCCATTGGGGCCAGCCGGAGTAGGCTACTAATATCACGCAGGTCGCTCTACCGGCGCTCCCTGAAGCTCGCGCTTGACTGGGCTGTGCATCGACAACTCTGGCGCGGCCAGGCACTCTACATTCGCTCCCTGTTTGAGGCAAACCGCAATGTTACGAACCCCAGACAACAACGGGTTTGTCTTTCTATTTGCTCTCCCGGTATATGGAGCGACGTGGCTGACGCAGCATGTACAGGCCTTGCTGAAAGAGACCGAGAAGCTTCTCGAGAAATGGAAGCATCCCGACCCGCACTGCTTTCCGACTGCCCCTGGAGGTGAGCTGCACCCATTGCTGGATGGTCTGCAGAGCTAACGGTCTCGTAGGATCCAAGTACGAGCGAAACTTGCCAGTGCACAATCTGGACCGTAAGCCAACACTCCCTGCTCCATGGTCGTCTTCATGTCCACTGACGCATCTCTCGCAGCGCCCCCGCCCCTCAAGTTTTAGAGGGTTAAAGAGAGAGTCAAGGGGAAATAGAGATGGGTTGGTTGTATATACAGGAGTCTGTAGAAATGTGACAGTTTTCAGAAGCAGTTTTCCCGAGCGCGCGATATTGGTGAACGAATGTCATCATAAACGGAGGCCAAATGCTTGTTTTCGAAATGTATTTCACGTTCAATTTTGGTGGCTCAAATGGCTGTCACATTCTAACAATTGGGTTCAATGATAGTCGAAGTCACGTCCAGGCGAATGGTTAGACATAAGCAGAAGAAAAAATGTTCTCAAAGGTATTCTCATTCATGACCATGACCCATCATGGATTAATGTACAGCCCATAACGCAAAAAGCAACCGTTGACCTTGACCGTGACCCCTGTTCATGAACCCAACTGTGCCGACCGAAAACGCAAAGCAGAAAAACCGTCAAACTAATTACAACTCTTGGCTTGCGTTCTTGCCAGTCTTGCCCGTCTTTTTGGGGAGGAGGTCTAATACAAGTCAGATATGTGAAAAATGGAAGCATGGACTGAATCAACATACTCTGGTGAATGTTGGGGAGGACACCGCCCTGGGCGATGGTGACGTGCCCGAGAAGCTTGTTCAGCTCCTCGTCGTTGCGGATGGCGAGCTGAAGGTGGCGGGGGATAATACGCGTCTTCTTGTTGTCACGGGCAGCGTTACCGGCCAACTCAAGGATTTCGGCGGCGAGGTACTCGAGAACGGCAGCGAGGTAGACGGGGGCACCGGCACCGACACGCTGGGCGTAGTTGCCCTTGCGCAGAAGACGGTGAACACGGCCAACGGGGAATGCGAGACCAGCCTTGGAAGAACGACTATTGGAGAACGAGTTAGCAATGGGCGCGCCATGGAGCAAAATTGAAGCGAATGTCGCGTCAAATGGTGATGCGATGCGTCTGTGACAACCATTTGGGAACGAGCATGCGACTGGGAGGGTAAAACTCACGATTGCGCGTTCTTGGAACCGCTGGCCTTGCCGCCGGACTTTCCGCCTCCAGTCATTTTGATTGATTTGATGGGGTGGGTGAGATTTGGGGTGTTTTGGTGATGTGGAAAGACGATTGTTGGATGGCGAGCAGAAGTTGGGTGGAAGTGTGATGAAGTGGTGGAAGAAGAGTGCTGGTGGGGGATTTGCGAGTTAAGTAGTTTTCGCGTGAGGGTGTTGCGAAATCACGGATCACCCACAGCTTGCTCTGTTGATCGGAGCTTCTGGGGCTAGTCCCAAAATGGTCTGTGGGTAAAAGGCACAAAATGGTAGCAAGCAACCATGGCCGGCAATTGGCTGGAGTCGAATCCTCCAGGGCAGTCGAGGCAGCCCAGGCCGAGATGGGGCCCGTGCTGCACTAGGAGCGGCTTGATCGTGGAGAAATTCGCGAAACCAGGCACGCCTGATTTTACAAATAATCTGGCATCCCAGCAAGCACCGTTCGCCAGGTCCCATCGCCCACCACAACGCGCGACGCGACATGAGATCCGTAGTCAACTTCAGAGCTCGCTGATTTGATTGAGGATTGCCTGGCGCCTTCAGCACGACTACTCCTTTGACAGAAAGAAGCCTCTCCCCTCACACAATCTGATCTCGGTACCTCAACGCTGCTTCTGCCTTGGTTATCTCGGACTGTTGATCGAGAGACGCGTATTTTCTATGAGATTCATAGGCCTCTTGCGCTCTCCGGGGTTTCCCAACCTCTCGGACATCGAGGTTAGATCGGCGCCATGATTCAACTATTTCCGCATGTTTGGACGAGAGTCGTAGACTGTTCGGTATCACAACGCGATATCGTTCGGAACTTGGACACTCTGGGTTGGCCATTTTGCTCTGTTTCCTCCCCCATCTCAGGTTTTGCCTCTTGAGTTGGAAAGATAACTCGGTTGGTACAAGACCAGTATCATGAAACCAAGCCGCATTTGGCTTTCGTATTTTAAGCCTTTGCCTTTCGCTCCCCACACTTTTGCGCGAATCTGGACGCGGCTCCGTAGGTCGCAGTGCTTCATGTCGGGCCGGGAAGCACCTGCAGGCCCGGGGACCGCTCCCAGGGCCTCAAATCGCGATGCGGCTCCGGACTGGTGGCCGTCGTTCATGGGCACCTCTCATGTCCATGCTGACTCAACCGATGGAGAACTCTGGCCGTACTAACAAGTATTGTGGCTGGGGGGGTTTCACTGTGGCTAGGGACGTTGGCGCGGTGGAGCAACTGGGCTTGGCAAACGCGGTATGCGCGTACGCGATGTGCATCTAGATACGTATCTCAACGATGTCCTGGAGCGGTTTCATGAGCGAGTCTTGCCCTACAGCTTGTCATTGTGGACTATGCGTTGGCGAGATCCAGTGACGGGTCCCTTCCCTCCGAACGGATACCGGCTGCATCGCTGTATCTCAGCCTGTCGCAGCTGAAGATGGTGCTGATTCCCCAGAAAATGTATTCGTGTTGGCCGGACCCGTTACCGAGTTATTCCCCTTTGGGGGGCTTGTTGTGACGCTGGGGCCACCGCGTCACGCTCGAATTTTACAAACCGGGGGTTGGGCCGGGTGCCATATTTTTTATTTCGCCAAATCACGTTCCAGGCTACCAACCTTTCCCCACCCCCCACGACCCACACGAGTCCCCAAATCAATCAGTCAATCAGCAGAACCACTCGGCTGGTCGCGTCCAGCTACAAAAAGGCAACGCCCCTCGCCAACTTCATTTTTCTTCCATCAACCACTTCTCTCTCACACCCACCCACAGCAATCCATCCGTGACCCATCTACGACTTCAGTCACCCATTTCTGCAAATCGCATTCTCGATTTCCTCACTCAGCCAAAATGCCTCCGAAGTCCGCCGACAAGAAGCCCGCCTCCAAGGCTCCCGCCACTGCTTCCAAGGCGCCCGAGAAGAAGGATGCCGGCAAGAAGACCGCGGCGACTGGCGACAAGAAGAAGCGCACCAAGGCCCGCAAGGAGACGTACTCCTCCTACATCTACAAGGGTGAGTCACATTGCATTCTTTTCGCTTGTTGGACGCGCATCTCAACCAGACGCGCCTTCGGGCCAAAAACACGCTTCGGGCCCCTCAGTCGCTAACAACTTCCAGTCCTCAAGCAGGTCCATCCCGACACTGGTATCTCCAACCGTGCCATGTCCATCCTGAACTCCTTCGTCAACGGTAAGCATTTGAATCCCACGCGATTTCTCAACTTGCGTTTTCTAACCTGATCACTTCAGACATCTTCGAGCGCGTCGCCACTGAGGCTTCCAAGCTTGCCGCATACAACAAGAAGTCCACCATTTCCTCCCGAGAGATCCAGACGTCCGTTCGCCTCATCCTCCCCGGTGAGCTCGCCAAGCACGCCGTCTCGGAAGGCACCAAGGCCGTCACCAAGTACTCCTCGAGCACGAAATAGACGGATGGTGTGTTTGCTTTCCTTTTATCTCTCTCGGGCATAGGATTTGCTTGGCATTTGGGTGTCATGATGAGACCTGCCCATGACACTTTGATTCCTGGGAGTCTCTTAATGCAATGCGTTACGGATGGTCTGCTTTTCTGGGGGCAATGTCTTCACGGTCTATGGGGTTTGGCGGGTGTACAATACATACCTTGATATCAGGGTTTCGGACGAAATGAAATCGTGCATATGAACAAAACAATTACTTCGCCCCCTCTGTCTTTGGGACCAGTGTATGAAGCTTTTACCGATGATTGCTTGATTCCGAATCTGCATATAGGAACCTCGCTCGCGTCTCAACGAACAATCGAAATGCGTTTCGTTGCGATGGAGCTGGGCAAATCTGCCGGAATGGCATACTCGATCCTTGACAAAACGTCATGATGAGTGTACCTCGCAATCTATTTATTAGGTTGACGTCAATGCGAATGCCGTTCTCACATTTGCCTTGTCACTTTTCGGGGGCGTGTTGGTGGGATGGTCGAGCAAATATCACAGATAAAATTTTTGACAGTTTGCTCTCCATGCTACAGCTATGATGCATATGACTATGGCATCTTCGACGTTGGCGAATGGCACATTATCCGAGGCCAGCCTTTGATCTCTTCATGACCTGAACGACCGGCTCGAGTATTCCCTGGTTTTCCAGCGTGCCCAGCGACATTCCCTTCGCCCACCCCATCTTTTCCAGCATCGCACGACCTTTGTTTTCCTGGCCAAGCTCTGGAATCGAAGCGCCAGCGATTTCGCCTTCTCTGAGGGTGACGGCACTGGAACCCCCCGATCGTCCCCCGCCGCCACCAGATCTCGGCTGTCCTTTACCCTTGGCATCGAGTCGATGGAAGTATTTGCGCCCGATGCGCGCAGCAGCTTCGTTGATGTGGCCTTCTGCATCCTCAAAGCGGTTCTCCGAGTACCTCACTGTCCGCTTGGTCCGGAAAAGGACTGGACGCCGTTGATCACCGCTTCCAGTTGATTGGGACTTGATCTTGAACTTGTTGGCCAGCTCATGAAGTATTTTGCGTGCCTGCTTATCCATGGGAGGGAATTGAATGCTACCAAGGATTAGCGTATAGTCTGAGTGTGAATGCGGGAGTCCTCACGTCTCTGCTGTGCTGACGAGAAAGGTCAGCAGTTCATACTTGATCTCGTCAAGCTTCATGCCCGTTTGGTATTTGACGCGTAAATCATCTGGATTCACATTCTTGCCCAGGAGGCCCGAGGCACGGAGTGCTTCGCGCTCCATCTTTCGGTTTTTCTTCCGCTCTCTGTCCCTCTCCCAGGCCTTCCGCAGTGCAGACTCAAGTTCCGAATCTGACACGTTGAAGGTGGGCGGCTGTTTCCGACGCCGTCCTTTCGGTAGCCCCAACATCTCGGGTGGCGGGGCCCAGCTAGTCAGATCAAGATCATCAAAAGCTTCTATGACCGAGTTGTTGGCTTGTCGTTTCTTTGGTCGATATGCTGCTGTTGAAGACTGCCCTGCCATATTTTCACCACCGGCTCTGTCGTAGAAGTCCGAAGAGGCGGGAAACTCGTCGCTGTCGATGCCCAGCAACTCCTGCCTGGCGAGAATCCGAGCAAGAGTCTCGTCGTCCATTTCGACATCCATGTCCCCGTCAACCTCAGAATCGTCTTTTTCAACAAAACCTTGACGTTGATCGGCATTGTCTTCACTCGCCTCGCTTGCTGACGACAGCAACTCGGCCTCGTCAATATCAGCCGGGGTCTCGCCGAAAGCGCCATGTTCGCCACCGAGCTCTCTTTGACTGAGGATGCGAAGTTGGCCGGTCAAGAGGTCATCTTCAGAGTTATTCGCCATGTTGGCAATGTAGTCTGCAAGAATTGCGTCTTCCTCGTCGACCTCCCCAGACTCTTCGGTCACTTGAAGAGGATGGCCCGCAGATCGGGATCGCGCTCGACGCAGCTTAGGCTCTCGCTTTTTCCCGCGAGACCTACGCCGGCCACCACTGGGCAAGTTGCTCTGGGTCTTCGAAGCTCTACCCCGGAAAAGAATGACATCCTCACTCGAGTCCGATTCTTCGGGCTCAGACTGACAGTTCGGGACATTGGGCGTGGATTGGTGGTTGTGACACTTGGATTTATCCCCTTCAAGGTCGAAGAAAAAGACAGGGGGAACGACAGCGTCATCTCGTCTCTCAAGATCGTTGCTCCTCTCCCCGACCAGCTCTCCGGGGGTAGGCGCCTCTGATCTTAGCGACTCCTGTTCGAGGGAGCTTGCGTGGACGGTAATGATCCGGGCCTGGATTATTTCCACAACATCGGCACCGCGTGCATCCCCTGCACTATCGTGGGTGTCGCCGGCACCATCATCGGACGGCTTGTTCTCCGAACCAGATTCCGGAGGCTTGATATCTTTGAGAGGATCAACAAAACCTGCGCTTACAAATGCAACGGGCTTTTCCCGCAGCTTTGAAGTCCGAGCCCAGAGAGGCTCATGAGATACTGTATTCCTAGCCTCATCTCTCATGGTGAATCCTAGTTAAAGTCAGAGGAGGACGCGGCCAGCCACGGCAACTGGGACTGGGACGGGTGATGGCAAAGCGAACCATTTACAACCGAACCCGGGCGGCTTGTGGACAATCCGTCTCTGCCAGCGGCAGCCCCGGACTGGAAACGGGAGGCTTTCCCACCTCCCCAGGGTTTCTTGCCCCCCCTTCGGTTTGCCATTGCTACCAAAGCGAGGGGAGTTCAGGCGAGAAAACTGTTGGAGACTGGTGCTATGTGCAATGCGATGCGGGCAATATAAGACCGAGCTCCGGGTATGATGTTGGAAAATAATTGCGATACACCAGGTACGGTCTGGGGCATCTGTTGGCAGATTCTGCCCGTCTGTCGAGGTCAACAGTTTGGTGTGGATTAGTGCGGACCCTCTGAATTGGAGTCATGTAGGCCGCTTGGCTTGACATTGCAGAGGCAGAGGAAGGGTTAGGGTAGACCAGCGGGTACTTCCAGGCAGTCACAAGGCTTGATCGGTCAGGGATCTGCTTGCGGCAGGCAGCCTCCCCAGGTCCCACTTGAGCTCGCTTGTGTTCGGGTGGAGCCCCTGCGACCAGATGACATACCTCCCTCACACTGTGACGAACAGGTCCCGCCTCCTCAACATTGAGTGCTTCCCTTCTCAAAACTCCCCTCAGGCCAAATCGTTACTGCAAGGAATCTCCTGCCCTCAGCACCGCGCGCGCGACGTCTGCACTGGCAACATCGGGTTTCATATCCCGAGCCTCATCACCCGTGGACCTTGCACGGCTTTGTTGCCCCTCCTCTCCCTTGAGGCCCCCGAACTTCCTTCCGGGACCGTGCAGGACAAGCTTCAACCACGTCTGCGCTTGCTAGAGTTGACATTCTCACAAAACATATTGCCCACGCCCTGTCTGCAGAAAAAAAGGTCCTCGCCGTTCGTGGGCGTGGCCTCTGATGACGCCTACGCGGCCAGGCAGCAGCAGTTGGCAATCAACGGTTTCGGGCACGTCTCCGAAGCTGGCGGGCGCCATGGAAGTTGCCATAGCAGGCGCTGCCGAAGTCAGCCGGGTAGGCCGGCGGATATTCCAGAAGATATGGGATCCTGAACCCATCAACGATCGTAGCTTGAACGACCCTGTGTGGTGTCTTGGCTGCTCTTACACGCTCGACACCAAGACATATGGGGGGCCACGGCCGCCGACCACGAGTACACCGCCTGCGGATACGATCGAGACGTCCGACACGCCCCAACCGCCGGTCCCCGACACGAAGACATCCCCAATCCCCAACACACCTCCCGACTCAGCCTCCAGCAGCTTTGAGTCGTCGCTTGCTTACGAGGAGCCAGGGCAGGACGGCGGATGGCCGCCTGCGTTTCTCGACGATTTCGAATCTCGGATATGGATGACGTACCGCACCGACTTTGAGATGATACCCCGTTCGGAAGATCCCAAAGCAGTTTCGACCTTGTCGTTCACCATGCGACTCAAGACATCTTTTGGGGACCATACTGGGGGTTTCTCATCAGACACAGGTTGGGGCTGCATGATCAGATCGGGACAGAGCCTTCTAGCTAACGCGTTGCTGACGGCTCGTCTTGGAAGGGGTATGTTTGCGCAGGTGGCTTTCCGTGTGCCGGATATCACAACTAACCAGCTTCTACTCAGAATGGCGACGTGCTGCGGATCCGGGCGCCGAGGGCGAAGTCTTATCACTTTTCGCCGACGACCCCCGTGCCCCATATTCTTTACACAACTTTGTCAGACATGGCGCAGTCGCGTGTGGGAAATACCCCGGTGAATGGTTCGGCCCTTCGGCGACTTCACGATGCATACAGTATGTCCTCCAGGAAGATGTAAACCGCTAGCAGCTGACACCCCCAGGGCACTGGCAAGCGACCATGAGAACTCGTTGCGGGTGTATTCTACCGGCGACCTACCGGATGTCTACGAGGATAGCTTTATGGCAGTTGCAAACCCAGACGGCCAAGCCTTCCATCCGACTCTCATCCTTGTTTGTACGAGGCTAGGAATCGATAAGATCAACCAGGTCTATATCGAGGCGCTGATTTCCACCTTGCAGATGCCACAGTCAATCGGGATTGCCGGGTAAGAGTCACCTTCAGCCATACTATTCCACTTTTCGAGTGTCAACTAATGAGCTCAGGGGCCGCCCTTCGTCTTCCCATTATTTTGTTGGCGCACAGGGGCAGTGGCTCTTCTACTTGGACCCTCACCATCCGAGACCGGCCCTTACCTATCACCTAGATCCCAAAGACTACACACCGGAGGAACTTGACTCCTGCCACACTCGCCGGCTGCGGCATCTCCATGTCGAGGACATGGATCCCAGCATGCTTATCGGCTTCCTTATCAAGGATGAAGACGATTGGGACATGTGGAAAAGCTCAGTCAAGCATGTCCAAGGCAAAGCAATTATCCACGTTTCTCCGCACGACCCCGAGCTGGGTATGGGCTCAACCCGTGCCGAGGCCATCGACGAAGTAGAAACGCTGAGTGACGATGATGACGACGCAGATACGGTACTTGACGCATAGATGAGGGAATATATGGGTATCCTCCCTCCCGGTCACCATCCGGGAATCTACTCATAAGCCAATACTCTATTTTCTGTCCAGGCCATCCGACAATGTCAAAAGTGGTCGTCAGAACCAGGGCAGCAACTTGGATCTGTATGTGGTACGGGTGTTGCGTTCCGGAGCTGTTTTTGACCCAGCGATGGGGTCTATGCCCGACTTGAAATAATATTCCTGGAGCTTAGATAGAAAAGGCTTCAACTATCGCTTTTGTTTCTTGCCTGCTTTGGCCTTCGGTACCGGAGCTGCATGGTCTAGATCTTTGATATGAGAGAACAGTTTGGTTCTTGACGTGAAGTTCTCATTGCAGACGGCGCATTTAAACTGAGTTGCAATCAACGATTGTTAGAAAAGCGGCTGGGCAAAGTTGGCCAAGTAGTACTCACGGATTCTTCAAAATCAGCTGCTTGACGGGCAGCCTTTTTCCCCCGTTTTAACTTGGCTTTCCCAATCTTTTTCCCACTTGCGCTCTCATCGTCTAGAGACAGGTTATTGACGCTGGCTGTGGCGGAGTCGATGCCAATGGTGACATTGGCGTTCCCCTCAGTGGCAGGTTTGACGGGGAGAATGCGCTCTTCAACCGCTGAGCGTGGAGCGTATTCATCATTGCCACTCTCGCTGGAGGATTGTGGATTCAGCTGCTCCTCCTCATCACCGGCGGGAATTTGGTCCCCTCTTTCACAGACGTTGCGATGTTGTTCATGATCCGAAACAAACGCCGAGTCTACCACATCGGCCGCCGTCACAGGATCATCAAGTGCCGAGGAAACTTTACCGCCTCCAAGGTCGAACGTCGCGTTTTCCTTTTTCATCTGCCACTGTAGCTGTTGCACCGCTTTGACGTGCTTTTTGCTCCTCTCGTGTGCCTCGAACTGCTTTTCGCTCTTGAAGATCTTGTTGCACACAACGCACTCTATGTGCTCAACCTCGGATTCTTCCTCGGACAATGAAAACTCGTCGAGTTGCTCACTGTCATTTCGAGACTGCGCCCATTCTGGTACCGCGTACTCGGCCACTTTCTCCTGGTGAGCAGCCCGCGACCGTGCCGCCTGCGCAGCTGCTGAGCTCCGAAGTATCTCCTGTCGCTCCGCCTCGGACTGTGTGTTGGGGATATATCGAGGGTCTCGCTTTCTTACGAAGGCGACTAGAGATTGGACAGCGTCGTTGAACTCCCTTATGCCCTCCTCGCGGAACTTCTTGTTCTCTTTCTCCATTAGCCGTCGTACCCGGCGATCGGGCGCTTCTCCGAGGCGATATTTGTCCTTCCAACTGAAAGACTTCTTGGTCGCGAAGCTCGACCATATCCTGTAGAAGGGCTTTGCCACGGTGTCGTAGTCGTCGTTTGCCCGACCAAACGGCGGGTAGTCAAGTACATCGGCTCCGTCCCACTCAGCGGCGGCAGTCTCCTCGGACGCGAGCTTCTCGAAGAATACATCCAGGATGCCGAAAAAACCGCTGGGGCTGTCGGTCATGGGCACACTCGAGTTGAACCGGCCCATCAGGGCAAAAATGGCCGCTGCTGGCGTATGCACACTAGCGGGTTGATCGGAGGGCGCTCCCCCAGAAACATCATCGTCGCCGCTGAGGATGGCATCGCGATGGGAGTCGTACCACGCTCGCTCCTGGGGATCGGATAATATCTCGTAGGCAGTTTGAACCTCTGCGAACCTCCGTGTGGCGTTCTCTGTGTCGTTGAGGTTTCGATCCGGGTGTAGCTCCAACGCCTTTCTTCGGTACGCCTTTTTGATCCTAGTACGGATCAGGATCCGTTCGTGGAAGAGGGAGCGCACTCCGGGGGTGGAGGAGGGCGGCTTCAGTACTCACTCATCATCAGTCACTTGTCGGTCAACTCCCAGAAGCTCATAGTAACATGTCTTGCGTATGGCCGTCGCGACGGGCTGTCGCCCAGGCCTCTGTGTTGACTGCTCGGCCCCCATTCTAGGGTCTTTCAGGGGGACGCTGGGCAGCTATCAACTGGTAGCAAATACAGGACGAGGAGTGGAAAATAAAGGAATGCGGGGCATGGTGGGGTGGATAAGCTGCCCCGCCATTTTTGGTGTTCCGCGGCGGGACCCACCAGGGGAGGGAAAGTCTAGGAGAAGCTCACACAGAGCGAGCATAATTAATCCAAGAAGAACCCCATCTGAAAGCTAAAATTATGGCTCGGTTCTCAATAAGTGCAGTTACTGTCCTTCGATAAGAGCTCGGAGATCGTTAAACTCTGTAGGGCCAGAGTGGTGGAACGACACCCCGCCACTGCCATCCCATCGCAACCCCTCCCATGTGTGTCCTGTCAAGTGATCAACTAATCCCCCAGATCTCGGTTCTGCAGCAAGCAAGTGAGTTGCAGCACGTATGGGGCGGGTCTAGCCGGCTTTTTTTGTGCTGTGGGTTGAGGAGCTGAGAACAAGACTAAGAATTACGTAAGGGAGGAAATGCCGTTGAGCTTCTCGAACCATTGCCACCGGGCGTCCTGCGTCAGTCACGCGGCACCACCTAACAAACCTCCCCAGCCGCCTGGTAGTTGGTAACAAGGCAGGAGCAAGGGGCGGTTAGCAGGGTATGAGGGTTTGCTTTGGGGAGCACTGAACCGCATTCAAAGCGTGTTGAGCGATTTTCACAAGTTCCCTGGTCTTTACATGTTCCCATTCATCTCATCTCCCTACCTAGCAAGGTTCCCCTCACCTAAAAAAGGCTCGAGATTTACTCTAGGTATTGTGTCGTACAATACTTATTCTATATGCCAAACTCCGCGTCCTTCATCAATTACCTCGGTGTATTCTGACAGGCCTGGAACGCTCCCACCACCAAGGCGCCTCCCGACGCTCTGAGGCAACTTGCTCTGCGGCCTCGTTTCGACACCAGGTTCTCCTCCCGCCATGCGCACGCCGCATGCAGTCGTTGTCTGGTCGGTGCTTTGGTTGCGTAACTACCTGCGATGAAGTTTGGTCACGCCTTCCAGGAGGCGCTGCAGGCCGAGAGCTACCCGCAGCACTGGGTGGAGAAGGCGATTCCGTATCGCCAGCTCAAGAAGATCCTGGGCAAGGTGCGCGAGGAACTCATCAGGAACGGCTACGACCCAGATACCCTACACCGGCTCCTTGCGGACCGCAACGCCAAGTACAGCCTGGAGCCGGGTGAGTCTCAACTCCTACGGCCAAGGTTGGTAGTGCGGCCCCTATCGGCGCTGCCAGCGGCATGGACCGGGCCTGAGACAGCGGTCGAAGATTCCCTCTTAAAGCCAGTCACCACCCCTGTCGAGGCAGACACGCCTGGAGAGGGGGAGACTGTGAGCGAGGATGGCCAGCAGATAAATCCTTGGGTTAAGATCCCGCTGGATTCCGACGCCAGGTTCTTCAACATCCTCCAGACCGACGTCGGCGAGCTCGACACGCTCCAGACCCAGGAGCGGCGGACCATGGCCGACAGCATCTCAACCCTAGGGAGTGAGATATCCGAGGTAGCGAGGCCGCGGAAGGGATTCATCAAAGTCTCTAAGTCTGACCTTTACCGTTGGCGCGAGATATTCGAGCTGTACCTCGCGGCGCAGGTCTTCTTCTCAACGAACGAGACCACTGGCGGCGTCCGCAGTAGTGAGCGGGCACGCAAGCAACTGGTTTGGTTCCAAGACGAAGTCAGCAAGCGACAGCTCCTGCAGAAATTCAAACTTGAAGCGAGCACGACCGCCTACACTCGCTTCCTGGCCCTAAACGCTACGTTGCTACAGAACGTCCAGTTCCAGGAGCTGAATCAGACGGCCGTCATGAAAATAATCAAGAGTGAGATCACCAATTTCACTCCTTACTCTACCATTATAAGACTTAAATAACTAACCCAAGACACAGAATTCGACAAGCAAACATCTCTGAGGGTGAAAACGGTCTTCCCCAAGGCGATGAACTCAGCAAGTTATATCGCCGAGAGCATCGCCAAGGATGTATGCGCGCAGCTCTCGCAAGACATCCTCGCCATCGTCCCTCAGGTCGCAGACTACACATGCACAATTTGTATGTTGTCATGTCCCACTCCCACTGCTACTGGCATTTCTGACCCATGACAGGTCTCTCTATCTGCTGGCTACCTATTAGGCTCGACTGTGACCATATATTTTGTATCCGCTGCATGATCAAGATGCAAAATCGGAACAAGAAATCGTGTCCATTATGCCGTGCGAGTACAGTCCTGACTGCAACTGAAGGTAACTGTTCCACAGCAATACATATCCAGACCTCGCGCTAACTCGCATAGTTAATATTGACTTGAAGCTGATGAATTATCTGGAGCGTTGGTTCCCTAAAGAAACAAAGGAGAAACAGGAGTATAATGAAATAGAGCGGCGCAAGGAGCTCTTTGGTGACGCGATTGGTGATACCACACCTGGGCCTCCATGTATTGTAATGTAGTATTCAACTCAACCGCTCAGTCAATGAGCTGCAACATAGCAAGCCGGCGCAGTCAATAATGCATCTTAATCTCTCTTTCAACCTCCGTTTTATGTCTATCTAGGCTCCTTCTGTAGGTACACATTCTTCTGCCGCCTTCAACGCACTCCGGAAGACGTCGACAAGATGCGCTGTTTCCTCTAGGCCAACGCTAATGCGGACCAAGTCCGGGGCGACCCCAAAGCTTGCAGCCCAGTCCAATTCCTGGTAGTGCGCCAGAAGCACGTAGGGAGAGGTGAGGGTGAAGTTGGTTCCCAGACTCGGCCCCTTGGCCGTCTTGATGGCATCGTAAAACGCTATTGCCTGAGAATTTCCGTGGAAGACAACGGACAATAGCCCGCCATAGCCCCCTCCTGGAAGTCTACAAGCCTCGTAGTTCTCGCTTGTCTCGACGTATCGCGGGTAGAATAGCGACTTGACCAGCGGGTGCGGCCTCAAAGCGTCGCAAATGGCCTCGGCATTGACATTAATCCTATCAATGCGCGATGCAAAGTCGCGGCTGTTGCGCTCCATGAATATCACATCTTCGGCCCAGTATGTATCCTCGAGCTCGCGGCGGGCAAAATCCTTGAGGGCAGCGTAGTACCGGCAATTGGGGTTGAAGATGGCGCTGCCACCCATGACGTTGCAGTCACCAGAGAAGATCTTGGTCAAGCTACTCACTACAATGTCAGCGTACTGCAGCACATTGACGTTGGCAAATGTGCCGATTGTTTCATCCACCACGACGGCGAAGTCGTAGGCGTCAGCGAGACGGCGAATGCGCGCGAGGTTGGGACAGGTCAGCAGCGGGTTGCCGGGGAATTCGCAGAATAATGCGAGGAAGCGCTCGCCGGCCTTCAGGCTCTCCTCCAACTTGTCGAGGTCGGACTCGGAGGCGTGGCCGTAGAATACACACCCGGGCCCGAATTTCTGCAGGATCTTGAGGGTGTCGACATATGGGAAGCCGAAGTTTATGCTCTTCAAACTGCTACTCCGTGCGCCGAGCAAGGCACGATGGGCGTTGAAGATGGCGTTCATGCCGCATGGAAACAGGTAGACATCATCTTCTCTTAGATGAACGCCCCGAGAGTTAGATTCCATCTCTGGCAGCGGTGACGTGCTGAGCTCGTGATCGCCGCGCAGGGCCCCGGCGATCCGTCTCCGAATCGCCGACTTGGCGGGCTCGACAAACGAAACATCCAAGTTGCGGCCGAAGCGTTCCTCGAGGAAGCGTGACGTCTCCTGCACTTCCTGCCCAGGGGCAGTAACCGGGGATACGGGACTTGTACCACCGTTCGGTCTCCCCTGGTCCAGCGAACTTGGGCGCTGGTAACGTCGCGGGCCCCGACAGGGCTTCTGGGATGGGCTCTTGGGCCCGTCATCAAGCCGCAGCAGACCGTCCCGGAACAGGCCGTGGCAAAACTCGGCGCGACGGCTGGAGACGCCGTCACCTGTGTGCTGCCAGTATTCCTTTGCAACTGGGAAGACCTCGGCCGAGCACAGAACCGCGGATACGGCGGGGCAGAAGAGCTGCAGAGCCTTTGCAGAAGGGCTCGCCGGGTCGACAACAAGATGGATGACTGACAGGCTGGTCGTATCGGCGGCGGGAGCGCGCGACCGGACGAAGGTGGCACAGCGCGTGGCGGTCTGGCGTGTGGGGAAGAGCATGGCACGCGAGCTGGAACCAGGGGCGCCAAACTTGTCAGCCAGCTCGGCGGCGAAGGCCTGGATGCTGCGGTGGATAAAAAAACTGTGCGATGCGTCAGCTCTCCGTTTCCATTTTCCACACATAAATGCCGTGATACCGTGACACTGGAAACACTCACCGAGGGTAGCCGGTGGTCAGGCGACTAATGACCCAGTCATGGCCCTCCTCGTAGCCGACATTCGCGCTCCATGTCGGCAGCGACACACTCACGGCCTATGACCCATAGCACCAGTCAGGGGTGAGCCAACTTCGAGATGGTTTTGAAGGCGCCCCAACAAGAAGGACGGAGCAGCTTACATGAGCGGTGTCCGGGGGAATCGACTCCCCGAGCACAAAACCCTGCATCGGCAGAAGGAGAGACTGCGAGACTGCAGCGACCTATTGGGGGTGGTGACGAGTGCAAGTGCTGTTGAGCTCGAACATGAAAACGAGGATGGAAGGTGTCGTGTGACTGAAGCTGTGGTGGCGCCTTCGTTACGCGGGTAGCCAACGGGCAGGATATGCTTGTACCTGCGCAGCAAGGCGGGCAGTGGGGTGTCAAAGTTTGGCTGTTGCACAAGAACCGGTTGTCACTGCTGGGCTTAGGGCAATGGAGGTAGGTTCAAGACGGACAGCCAAACTCCGGGGAGATACCGAATCCCCGGGTGCAAACCGCTGGTCCGAATATCGGAGGCACCGGCAGGGAAAGGGGAAGGGATGCTCGCTGGTTCGGCCCGCCTTGAAACATCAGCAAATCGCCACTCATTCATCCGACTTCACGTTCTCGGCATGAAATACGTGTGTGCATAGCCGGAGAGATTGTATATCGACACGTACCTCCCACAAAGGCAAAACTATTCAAAAGTACATGTTTACATCGTCCAAAGAAAAGAGAAAAAAAACTTCAGACATTGGGCTGTTGCTCAATGTCGCAATCGAGCACAACTGTTGACCCTCCCGGAACCCCACAAACCTAGATATCCAAATAGGTGCTAACCGTAGGGGAGAAATAGACCCGCCTTCCCGCTCCCTTATTCCATGCAAGCGCAGATTGCTCTGCCCCGAGTGTAAAAACATTTTCTCTTGTTTCGATCATATCTGGTCATCATCGTTCCCGCCCCTCTCCTGAGTCATTCTCGTGCCAACCACGCAACACGCTAATGATACGCCCGCCCACTCCGACGACTCCCAACACAGCTAATACTGTCGCTGGGAGCAACGCTGTCGCCATCGTCGTCGTCGTCCTCCCACCTGGCGTGGCTACTGCCCACACCGCTTGCGGGCAGAGGAACGCCGCGGGCTGACACGTAGGTACCAGCCCGGCCGTCCCGACCGTCCGCACCGCCACCGACTTTGACTGTGGTCGTCGTCATCCGACTGCCAGACCTGGACCGCGAAACTAACGGAACTGACTGGCTAGGTGGTGGCGGCCCACGAATCGTGGTCGATGACCGGTGACTCCTAGCCGACACGAAGCTGTCTCGCTCGGGAGTCTCGTATGTGTAGCTGCGTTGGACGATGGGCGGGTGCCTGGAGCTCCGGGAGCTGCCGGCTTGGCTACGGTGTTCGGTTTCAGCGAGGAGGAGGGGTGCCCTGTTTGAAGCAGCCTCGCTCCGGGGCCGCGCCGAAGCCCGAGACCGTGAAGAGCTGTGGCGGCCTCGCGTGTCGTCGTACTCAAGATCCTCTACCTCTCTGCTCCTTGAATTGCCTGCCTGACTATACCGAGCAATGTAGTCCGGGGCTGGTCGGTAATCGGCGACCGGCACGAAGCCATCCGGGTAGCGGACTTTTTCTACTGTTCGCTCAACATCCACGTAACGGCTGTTGCGGTCCGGGTATGGGTCCGGGAAGGTTGAGCGGCGTGAGAAACTTGGCGCATCAAATTCCTGGCGGGGAGCCCGGCTGCGGTCGGCCTTCACCTTGCTGTAGGTGAGGGCACTGCCGAGCGCAGCGCCGGCGGCGGCAACACCCAACAGCGTTCCGACTACGGTGCCTGCACTCAAACCGCTGGAGTTTTGGCGGGGCGACGGTAGAGGTTCGTATACTGTGGGTCCGTCTGTGACGCTCCGCCTCAGTGAGGAGTAGGGTTCATCGCTGGCTTGCCCATTGTATGGGCGCCGTCCAACCGTCCGGGCGGACCCACCGGACTTCGGGCCGGAAGAGGCAGGCTCCGAGCTTGCGACGCCGTAATTCCAGTCCAAGATGCGACTTGCCTCCTTCTGCGTCGACTGGGTGCGCCGCACGGTGGGACCCCCGTAATAGGGCGGGTACTCTGGAGGCGGCCGGTAGACGATCTCCATGGTGTTGCCGTCGAAGTCAGTGATGTTGACTCGAGTCTTGCCTGCACTGCTGATGCTACGGGTGGCCGAGGCGCCGCTCACAGCCGGATGCGACGCCGAGGGGTGGCGCCGGTTTCGTCCCCGGCTATCGGGATTGGCGCGCAGCGCAAACTCGTAGGCGTCGTCGGCAGCGTCGGCCGAAGGCGCCGATACAGAGATGTACGAGGGCTTTAACGGACGGTCCCTGCTAGCTGCGATCTGCCGCAGTTCGAAAAGCGGGATGCGTTCTTGCGGGTCACCGTAGACGATGGACGGGAAGGGCCCGTCTTCGGCGGATAGGTAGCGCAGACCCAGAGGCTGGGTCACAGCAGAGTAGAGGGACGTGGATGAGGGGAGGTGCGCAACCTCGAGGAACGGAAGCATCAGGACTGTTAAGTATAACGAGGGGTCCGGGGACACCCTTCTGGCAGCCTTGCAAGGGCTTGTCTAGGTGTGTGAGTGTGTGTGTGTGTGTGTGTTCTGGGGCGGAACGCAGCAACGACAGGCTGCTAGGCTGTCGGGGGCGGGAAGAGGACGAGAAGCCGGGGCCTTGACCTAAGAGACGAGGCAATCAACACACCAGGCCGCGGCACTTAGGTACTTCCAGATGGGTGTGGCGTGAGCTTGCGTGAGCAGGCAAAGATGGCAGGGGTGTCGTCGTGAGTTCTCGTCCAAGCAAGCGCCGGTTGCCAATGCCGTTTTGCCCTCCTCTGCGCGTGTGTGATCAGACCGCCCTCCTTTAGACGGGGAGAGGATATGGTAGCAGCACAGAATATATTGGGACGAATTTGTGACGAGACGAAGGGTGGCGGGAATGCAAGTCGCTTTTCCCTTCACATAACCTGGGAGTTGGAGGGGAGCGACGGGACCAGTCAGTCCAGGCGAGCCAGGGTGACCCCTCCTGACTGATGAGTGACTTCTCCCCACCTGCAGGAGCCGGATTGCAACGTCCGTGGCAGGCAGGTACCTGGGGCGACGTATAAGCACTTCCTAACGACATTTGTGCGCAATCCAAATATGTTGCGCCGTCCAGGGCCACTCTCCACGGCATGGCCGAATTGTATTGTGGGGAATGGGTCGCTGGTCTTGAAGACTGCCAGCCCCACACATCTCGCCCCGGGAGGCCCAGGGTGACTGGCCAGCCAGGCACCACCAACGGTGCCCAACCGAGCTGGTGACCAGCCCGGCCAGCATAAATACCTCTGGGGGCTTCGTTTCCAGGTCCGCGTTCCTCGAGCTTTGAATTGTGCAACTCTGTTCAGCTCTCCGTCCCGGTCACGACGCAGTGGATCAGGATTGGATCACACATGCCCAACCTGCGAGAGTGGCAACCGCTTCACGGCTGCAAGGGTGTCACGTCTCGACCAACACGGTCGGAGGTCTTGCGTTCAATACCTCAGGCACCCCGCCCTGGTTTGGGGGTTCGAATGGCGCCTGAAAGCAGCGGCTTGCTGCACTTCCATGTGCGGGCCGCCAGCTGTATGCCAGGGGTAGGGAGCTAACCACAGCCCGGGCACCAACCCCACCAGCGACACCTCAACAGACCGTCCAGGACCTGCCACGTTCCATCCCGCACACTGTACCTCTCACCTACCTCCCCGGCCATAGAGGGGTATGAACTCTAGAGACCCCATCGCTTTTGTCCCACCTCTGTCCATCTGTAGGCAGTTTGTTGAAGGTGGGACGATAACCCCAACTCAGAAGGTTGCTAATGTACCACAACCTCATCACCACGGTGGAGAGCCCAGCTTCACCGGACTTGATGGGGGGGAACCCAGCTGCGGGTGACGATGAGTCGGCGCTTGAGGGGCTGCCAGGCGAATCGGTTTGATTGGCTAAGAGTCGCGGAACACGGTTGCATTGCACAGCCGAGGCCGCCTGCAACTGGATGCACACCTCTGGTCCTGATGGCCGTGTCTGTGCCCGGCTGGAATTGAGGCCATAGAGGCTTGCCGTGCCGCCCGTGGCATGCCCGGCCGGGCAGCATTTTTGGGTCGACGTCGCCGACGCGTCTGCAAATTGCCGCTTCTACTTGTTTCTCTCACATGTGACTGCAAGTGACAATACCAACTCGTGAATTTTGCTCAGCTATCCTCGCCATTCCTTCGGCTCCGCCCTGCCTATTTCCTTACCGTGGATCACTCCGAGACGAGCTGTATACCAAGCACTCTCGACCAGGACAATCAACCAGCTCCCCCAAGCAAAGGCATTGCTGTATGCGTGACTCCGCAAAACGGCACCGGGTCGGTTAGCATGAACTACAAGAAGGTTGTACGTATAAAGAAAGGCCAAGAGGGGCCAAGAAAAATATGAAAAGGAAGAGGGAACGTGTGACCAAGTTGAAGTGGCCCACAAAGACGACGAAAGCGTCTTGGATCCGTTGTTGAACGCCATATGTTTTGGTTGTAAAAACACCGACAGCGCAAGCACAGACGACCCAAGTTCCGGAAGCTAGTGGCCGTCAACCGCGATGTTGTATCGCGGAACGGGCCACCGCGACCGCACCTCTCCTGATAGGAGAAGGAAACAGATCTTCCATCAGACCCCCCTTCCCAACCGTCACTCGGTGGGCCTCTCAGGGATCTCCGCAACTCAGGGTTGCCTGAGCGTTAGCTAGAGGATATCCCACGCATCCTCGGCGGCATGACAGAACTTGCTGCACGCTACACTCGCGGAGAGGCTGTAGTTGCTGATGGAAATTTTCTCGTCGACGTATGCGTCAGCAAAGTTATCCTCGCCCTTGGCCATGGCACCGACAAAGAAGCAGATGCTCTCATTAGGCCCCAGGGTATCGATGTACTCGCGTACGTGCACAACAGGTGCATCGAAGCTGAGTGTAATCTTGCGGCAGTTCGGCGGCAGGTGGTCGGTGATGGGATTCTGAATGACCTTCAGGAGCTTCTCCTGCGAATTGGCGCCCTTGATGGATAGGCGATGGAGAAGCTGTACCATCAAGCCGGCAAAGCGCTTGAAGGTACGCGGGATACGGACAGACGGCGATACCTCAATCAGCACCCCTTTGGCCGTCTGTATGTAAATCTGCAGCTTTCCGGCCTTGTTCACCGGAGAATCGAGGAGGGTGAGTAAGCACTACGAAACAAGAGACATGTCAGTGGGGCTGCCAGTGTGTTAGATGCAGACTCGGTGGTCCCAACCTGGTGGGTGATGTCGGGGCGGGCGTCGCTGATGTCTCTGTTCATCTTGCGCATGACACCAATGTGCTCGTCGCTGTTAAGAAGCGAGTACTTGTCCTCTCTCTGCACACCCATGCGGCCGGGGCCACCGTGCGAAGCCTTATAAGTTTCAAGGCTGGCGTTGGAGAGGACGACGATCAGCCGTTTAGTGTCTTTGTCGGTTGGGGGAATAGCGACGTGCTGCTCGGCCACAAGCTGCGGCAGCGCCGGGGGAGGGAGCGACTGGGTCCCTGTCATTGTTTCGTCCGAGTTAGACATCTTCGGCATAAGTGTAATGGGTGGAGTAGCTTCTGCGACTGGATGTGATATGACAACTGGATAGGTAGTGGGTAGTGACTGTGAAAGTGCGCCTGGCATCCGGTAACTTGTGAAGAGAAAAAAAACGCCTGTCGGTAGGTAGGTGGGGCTGTTGAGGCAAACCTAGGCCCACAGTTTCTCAGGTGCGGGAAACGTCCTCATCTGGACCGCCATTCTTTCAGGGCCAAGGTGACCACATCCACACATTTCCGAGAACAAGCCGGAAAACGGGTTGGAACAGTGTAGAGAGCGATGCAGCGGGAGTTGGGGATGGCCTGGGGTATTTCACTCACGAGGCCGCTTCCCAGCGCGGTGTTCGGGAGAGGAGGACATGGCTCAGGCGCTGATCTGTCCGTTTATTATGGGGGAACGAGGTTCGAAGTTGGTTGGGGCTGAGAAAGCGAGTCAACGGCCTGGGTTACTGCAAGTTGCTAACTGTGCAGGCGTCGTTTGAGAAGATTAGGGTGGATTGCGCGGCAAGAAGTGAGCTGGTTGGAGGCTGACGGAGCGATTTACTCCAAGGGAAGGGGTTTGGTTTAAGTACGCGGTGGAAGAAGGGGTCGGAAATGCGTCCGGTGAGATCGAACCAAAGAAATTTGTGGCCGAGAATGGGATGCCGTCGCTTAGTTTCCGAGGTCGACATCCTGGTTCGCCAAGCATCGGATAACAAAGGCAGGGGTTTCGCTGGGGGCCAACCTCCGCCAGCTGCAACCCAAACCACCTCAACACCAAACACCAGGTTCTCAGACTTGGACGAGACGAAGCGCTATGTGACTAAATGAAGAGAACAGAAAGCGAAAAACTGCTTGTCCCAACTTCGATGACCGATCCCATCTACTGGAAAGGGTTCTCGTCTTGTTGGGCTTTCTGGTCGGGCCCCCGGGTCAGGTCTGTAGAATATGAACACGGATTGTGCTTTGGTTTAAAGTGCGAAAGGCTGTTCCCTGTCAGAGTCCGAAGCCGTCGCACTGAAGATAATCGGCTCCGAGGACGGCTCCCTTCGGAATGGGGTGTCAGACTGGAGCCCGGGTGGACAACAGCAATCCCCGCGAGCCCCGAACTGGAGACTATACGCACTCTGCCACATATCCCGTACTCTGCTTTTTTCTTCCCTCGTTTCCGTAAACCACTCCTAGGTCCTGATGAGACATGTAGAAGCTCATCCGTCGTTGGCCACTTAGGAAACCACATGCAAGCCGGTAATTTGTTTTCTTTGGAGTCTTTCGCCTGATAACCTTACTTGGCGTGCTTCGATGTCTCATCTTCGATTGGCTGGCTCATGGAAGAACGTAGGTAGTAAGTGCGCATAAGACAAGGGCATAAGGACTACCTAAGTAGTAATATACACTTGAGGAGTCACGATTTCGTGTTGCCGTTACCATACCACTTTTAAGAGTTTCCATTTTGTGAGTTGCGGAATAGTCAACCATGAAACCGTTTGACATGATTGATAGCGCTGGTGGCTGGGAACCTTGGAAGGGCTGCCCCAAGTCGAGGTATAGGAAATCATTTAATCAACCGTTGTGTCAGGTAATTCGACAAGGATCTTTGGGAATGACCGCATCTTATTGTCGAGGCCAGCCATATGTTTTGATCTTCTTGGCCATGTCGCATCCCTGGAAGACATTTCTGCATTCCCTAACCATATAAGACCATGTTCATGTAGGATTTGCTCCTCCACCCCTAGTCAAAAGGCCAAAAGGCCATCCGTCCGTTTCAGCTCAAGGCGAATTATTTAGAGGATGTCTTTTTGCACTGTTCTACTCCAGGGTGTTTGTGTAAAATATGTGTTGGAGCAACCCTCGAACTTCAACACGGTGTTTAGCAAGGCCGGAATTTACACGAGAGGCCATTTGCGCATCGTTAGAGGACTTGTTTGCATTATAGTAGGCCGCTGGAGAATGCAGGAAGGCCTCTTTCAGGTGCAATCAGGGCTGCCGCAACAGTAGGAATGCACCTTGACATTGGGGGCACGGTGCAAATAGACGCGCTCATCATTCAGAGTTGGCGTTCACGTTCACGCTCTGAGAAGAGTGAGGAGAAAGCCTCGGGGTAGCGGTCCATGCTTGGCAAGCCACCACCACCGCCAGATCTGGTGGGACACAAGCAGACCCAATCAAGGGCGGCCTGCCACACCACATCGCGAACACGTACGTCATTGCCACAAAGGCGAAGCTCTCTCTGCAGCTGAGGGTGCTTCAGGTCTTGGTTGTTACGTATGTGCTTCTCCTCTACCTAAAATTGAGGCACCACCGCATTCCGCAGGGTTCTCGAATAGGTACGATGATTTGATGAGAGCAACTTACCCTACTCATTGACGGAAGTCGCGCAAGTGGCATTCTTGCTCGCTCGGCTTCGAGTTTGCGGGGTTCCTGCCAACAATCCATGGCTGGGCACGTCCCCTGACGCACCGCACATCACCCATTTGGGGGACCCCAGAAATCCCGGCTCCCCAGGCCGCCAAGACGCCCAAAAGTGACGACAGCATCGACATCATCCATCAAAGCCATCTGCAGTCAACCGACGGTCCCTTCTTTCGCCCACGAGAATTGTCTCCGACGCCGCTCCGACGAAAAGGAAGGCAACGAGCAAGAAGCGCACAAGTGCCACCATCGCTCTTGAGCGACCATCGGTACGTGGCTTCAGGTGTCACATGTGCTCCCACCTCCTCACTTCCTCTGTGTTCCTTTGTCAGGTGTCCAACCCGGCCAAACCCTAGTTACTGCGCTCTTCGCCTCAACTCCCAAACTTCCAGCGTGATGCTCCGAGCTAACATACTTCAAGTGGAGAATAACCTTCGTGGCGACACCAGACTGAGCTGCCATCCATGCATTGCGTCAGAACCTGATCCGCCATGGCGACCACTGAGTCTCCGCTTGCCGCGGCCTCCCCCCGCG
>Ga0247770_1000606_pt1 | contig 33608 bp, 38 predicted proteins | sample UWRJL136409B6_FD_179943 | JGI IMG/M metagenome (GOLD analysis project Ga0247770, IMG submission 179943) | Plant litter microbial communities from Arlington Agricultural Research Station in Wisconsin, United States - UWRJ-L136-409B-6 | ecosystem: Environmental > Terrestrial > Plant litter >... | reverse complement strand
GCCCACATCGCAGCCCATCCGTTTTCGGTCTTCGAAACTCCCCATGGTGGAGACTTTTCTTCGTTGAGTATGCCGCGCCCGTCTTGTGGCGAATCTCTGGAACGGATCATAACAAGAAAACAGGCCGAGTGGCGCAATGGTCGCGCGTTACTTTCCGGTTCGTCACTGTTGGTAAAGGTTCTGGGTTCGAGCCCCAGCTTGGTCGATTCTTTCTTTTTTGCTCACATCAATGTACCTGATTCATGCTGTGGTGCTGACTGACTCGCTTCCTTATCTCCATGTTTTGGGAGAATGCTGGGATGATGCTGGGCCTGCCCACATGAGTTTTGATGTATGTGCGTGTCGTGGGCCCGGGAGCAGTTCGCAGCTGTCAAGTTCCAGGCGATAGTGTTCAACGCCCGAAACCCAAATTTCGCAAATGGGCTACGCCTTATCTCTACAGGCACACACCCGAGAACGAGCCCAGTTTTGGTGTGGATGTACCGTGGGATAAGTTTTAAAATTATGTTTTATGATCTGTAGCCCGATTCTAACTTGCTAAATGGCATATTGCTTTGGCAGCACGCCGGCTTCTTAGAGATTGGGGAAAGTCCCCAAAGTCGGGAAAAGGCGCGGTAATGCGTGACGCGGGTGACACTACCTGGCGCAGGGAGCGCCGGGGCACTTTTCAGGGCTTGGTTAAGTCTGTGCTGCTTGTATTATAGATGCGTTTGGTTGGGAAGGAGACTAACTCGGATTGGCTGATCTCCCAAGTCCCTCACTCTCTCAAAGCGCTGCTGTTCCTCGCTGACTGTTGCCTCCTGCGGCCAACAAAGCCCATCAATATGCCCGTCATCCCCTGACTTGAAGATGATCTTGAACACATTCGCCGGCGAGTAGGTGAACCTGGCCTGCCTCGCCTGCTCGTCGCGCGAGGCCATCCACATGAACGTCTCGCCGTTGTGGTGTGACAATCTCCACGACTGAGATTCGCGATTTTGGAACCGGACCTCTAGTTCACCATCACTTTCCAGTATTCCAATCAAGAAGCCATTGAGGCTATTCCTATAGAGCCCCACATACCCTGACAACGGCCGTGGGGCCTGAGGCGGGGTGTTCGCCTTCTTGTCGTCTAACTGCTTCCTGATGATTTTTGCACTTTCCAAATGGCCTGCGGCAGCCTTGCGAGCAAGCTTGACGAAATCGTGCTTTTCCGGGGAGTCGAGGATTGCCTCTAGAAGCATGGTTGCAATCCAATCGGAGGGGTCGGCGAGGCCGACCGAATTGGTGAACACCACGACAGCAATCTCGTCTTCTGGGATCAAGGCAAGAGTGGACGTGTAGCCCGCCATGCTGCCGCCGTGGCCTCTCACCACAACGGTTCGTCCGTCAGGGGGGGTGAGAACGGGCATCGGCTTGCAGTAGTTGCTATTGCAGCCAAACCCCAGCACGCTTGGAAGCGTGATGAAGTTGAAGCCAAGGCCGTAGCCCTTGGGGGGCCGGGGGGGGGGGGCTTGGATCGGGCTATGTGGGACTGAAGTTGGTGGTAAATGAGCTTAAGGACAGGCTCGGAGTTCGTTCTCTCGTCTTGGCTCTCGTACTTGAACGCTTGGATCAAGCCGTTGGCGTGCTTGATCGTATCTGAAACGGTGGTGCGGACTGCTTGGGCTGCAGCATGGATGGACCCGTCCCAGATTTCGGGTTGCCTGAGTTCGCAGAAGGTTCCGTCGTCAAGGGCAGTGTATGGAGCTGTCAAATCGCCTCGCTGGATTGCTGATGCTTGTGTAGTGGACTTCGTCATCTGCAGGGGCTGAAAGATTATTTGCTCAACGAACTGTCCATAGCTCATCTCTCCGACTTTCTCGATGATCTTGCCCAAAAGGTAGTAGTTCCAGTTGCTGTATTTGTACGTTGCTCGAAATTTGGCAATCTGGGGAAGCGCATTGAAGTATCGGATGGATTCTGAGGGATCGACGAGCAATTCGCCATCTGCTCCGTACCACCATTGATTCGAAACGCCCAATCCAGTTCTGTGACTGAGGAGGTTCAAAATTGTCGCATTGTTTGTCACGTCCGGGTTCTGGCTGGCGAACTCGGGCAGGAGCGATTTGATGGTCGTGTCCCAGCTGAGCTTTCCGCCATGGACAATGAGGTTGATCGCAGAGCTCGTGAACTCCTTTGTGAGGAAAGCCACCGAATACAGCGTATCTGAGGCTGGTGGCTCGTTTGTGGTGATATTTTTGACGCCTAAGTTGAGTTGAAGGACAGTGGTGTCTGAATGAGACCCTGATCGAGGCGCCCGGAAAGGTGGTCTGGTACTAATTTGCAGTGGATTTTGGAACACGGTGCAATGATTCCATACCTATTTGTGGTTCAATACTGGTTCGCATTTAAAAGTGATCTGAGTATTAAGATAAAGAGGTTGCAGTTTTATCGGTTCGCATCTCAGGCACATATTCAGGCGGCCCCTGCCTTTCATTTGCTTTCCTGTCATACCAATCTTCCCCCATCCATCGCTACGTCCAACATCACTTGGTACATACATTGAAGCCACGCGACATGTCCCCAAACACTCAACCGGGTCGACTTGAACTCAGGCCCCAAAATGAAAACGCGAGATTCAACTGCATGGTCTGGCGAGACATCTACCAAAGCGAAAAGCCCTTCTAGGTCCTGATCGACATACCAAAGGATGCAGTCGACCAACGCCGCACCAATTTCGGGTTCGAGACCGGCCCGGAAGAAACGGTCTATGACGTGCGCGGCCACGAACATACGTTCAATATGAAATCCCACGGCTTCCAGTACGCGGAGGCGGCGTCTGCCTTTGATCACGAACGTTTCGCTGATGCTCCTGCCGTCAAGAACGAGTACACCCCTGAGTGCTTGGCGTGCTGGAGAAGAATTTGCGGGATGCGGAGCGGGTTCATGTGTTTGGGTGGCGGGTAAGAGCTTGAACCGTGTGAGTGCAAGGTGGATGGAGGAAACTGACTTTGCTTCCTATTGACAGAAGCGGAAGAGCGGAGAGTTGCCATCAAGGGCCAGCGAGTTGACTTTGGTTTGACTGATACTGTTCTGGGGCTTGCTACTTCACCGCACATCGGTCCGTGATATCATACCTATACGTTGTGTTCGGTTTAGTTTCAACAATCTTATGCTAACCTCTGAGACAGACCAATCGCCCCGCGCTGTCTTGGAGATGGTTAAGATGCGCTTTCCCGACGAGGCAGACAAGCTGCTCCGCGGACGGATCAGGATTATCAAGTTTCGTTCCCTTGATCATTTCATTGAGTGTTTCTGATGAATTTCCTAACCATAGATGTCATATAGCATCTGGCGCCCCATCAACGGTCCCGTTAAAGACTGGCCCCTGGCTGTGGCCGACGCCAAAACCGTTCTGCCATCCGATCTGATCGAAGTCGACCGCATCCGGGCATCATATCACGGGCCGATGTATTTCCTGCTTCGCCAGGATGGGGTTGCCAATCGCCAGTGTTCCCCCGCATCATGCATCATGACACGTTCGTCGAGCGATCAGTAGCCTCCTGTGCTGTCATCAAAGCTGACTGCCAAAATCGTTGCTCTAGACTGCGTGCATTCGTCGTTCAATTTGAAAATGCCACCCGTAGACGCTCCAACCAGGGAGAGCATTGAGGTCAGGGCCTTGGTGTTCTCGGGGCAGAGTAGAGCCAAAAAGGCGGTATTATCATTTAATCACCCATTTTCTGTTTTTTTTTTCTCACTAGAGAAGAAGTTTCCAACTGTGGACCTAGGATCTTCCGGCTCTGAAGTCCGCCGGCTGAATTGGGCAGTGCGGAGGGGGGAGCAGCCAGGTTGAGATCGGGCGGATGATCCCTCAGCGGCTGAATGAACGCGCAAGTAAGCGGAATGATGCATTGAGCGCCTATACAGCTCCGGAGGAGCACCCCCGGGAAAATTCCCGTTCGCTAATGCTTGGTAATGATGTAGTTCCTCCGTGCCCAGTCCGATGTCAATCCAAGACCGCCGCGCGAGATGGCCTGGTATCCAGTCCCAGTCCTTATATTTTGACAGCGAAGCATCAAAGATCGCTTGAAAATTCGGTTGTGACGAAACCCCAGCTACCATGAAGTTCACGACCGCGGCAGCCGTCGCGATTGCCGCCGCTCAGTCCGACCAGGTCCTCGCCGACTTCACCGACTGCCCGCTTGAGAGCGACTTCAGGCCGCTGTCAGCTGGCCAATGGATCGGCGCTGCCAGCCCGGGGTGGAATGCAGGAAATACTCTTGACGCCGTGCCGAACGAGGGCTCGTGGAACAACGCTCCTCTTCAGAACTCGACGCTCACATATGTCAAGGCTGCAGGGTACAAGTCCGTCCGCATTCCGGGTGAGTTGAGATTCTTTGGTGCCGATAGACTGGTGTTGACAGGATACAGTAACATACGCCGACCATTTTGTCAGCGGATCGCCAGAATGGAAGATCAACGCGACATGGCTGCAGCGCGTCTCGGACGTGGTCGACATGGCCACATCTCAGGGGCTCTATGTGATCACCAACATGCACCACGGTACGACCTGGGACAGCGACTGGCAATTTTCGCTGATTGACAAAAACTGTGTACAGACTCAACGGGCTGGGCCGACGTCTCAAAGTCTGACGCAAATCAGACCATGATTCAGGAGAAGTTCTACGCGTCTTGGTTGCAGATCGGCAAGACGCTCGCCTGCAAGTCGGCAATGGTCGCGCTGGAGCCGATCAATGAACCCCCTGGAACCACCGCTGAGCATGCAGAGCACCTCGACAAGCTGAACAAGCTTTTTCTCCAGGCGATGACCGAAACGGGCGGCTATAACTTTCAGAGGGTCGTGACTCTCTCGAATCTAGGAATGGGCGCCGATAGGATACAGTATTTCAAGCGGCCGGAGAACATTACGAATCCTTGGGCTTACCAGTTCCATTTTTACTCTCCTTGTAAGTTTTATGTTTGAAGAGTTTGAGGTTGCAGCGATGAGTTCTAACGGGTAAAAAGACGACTTTGTCTTCAGTGCATGGTAAGCTATGTCATGTCTCAGAACAGAACCCCTGAATCAGATGCTGAACAAACTTAGGGGCAAAACAGTCTGGGGAAGCCAGGCCGACAAAGCCGCCGTCGTTGCAGAGCTTACCTCCGTCCGCGGAAACTTCTCAGCATCCGAGTCCGATGTACCCATTCTCCTCGGCGAATTCGACGCCTCCCAACTGAATCTCGAGCCTGCGGCACGTTGGAAGTGGTTCGACTTCGTCGTCCGCACCGCCAAATCCCTCGGGATGACGACTGTACTGTGGGACAACGGCCTTGACAACCTCGACCGCGCAACTGGCGTTTGGCGAGACAAGATCGCAGTCGACATCACCATGGCGGTCCTCAGGGGCGAAAACAACTCCCTTGCTGACAGCACCACCGACGCTTCGGCGACGACGCAAGAGAGCTCGGCTTATGTCTTCAACAAAGTCGGCAGCAACATCACGGCCAAGACATTGCCATTCATCATGAACGGAAACAACTTCACGAACATCACGGTTGGCTCGACTCTGTTGAAAGAAGGGGAGGATTACTCGTTCGGCGAATCGGCTATCACCTTGAACCAGCCTCTCCTGTCGAAATATCTCTCTGCGACAGCTGAGCCAGGAACAAAGGCGAATCTGACTGTGTCGTTCTCAGCCGGAGCTCAGTCGCAGATTGAGCTTGTGCAGTGGGACGTCCCAACTCTGAGCTGGTATTCTGTCTCTGCAAAGGATGTAGCAAAGGGGTCTGACTTGCAGATACCCATCACGTGGAAGGGCCTCCATCGAGTTGCTGCGGTCAAGATAGCAACTGTGGATGGAGCCTACCTGTTTGATGACTGGACGCAGTATCTTCCGGATTTGCAGAAGGGTCGTGGGGTGAGTTTTGTCCTGGCCCTTTTACAGAAACTGCGATACGTGCAAGAGTTACTGACAATGGTGGCGTACAGACATTCAACAATCAGTGGAACTTTGACCAAGATCGGATAATCATCACGAAGGCTGCTGTGGAGGCCGCTGTTGCATCAGGGAAGAACACGACGTTTACGTTCGAGTTTTACCCCAGGGCGGCAGGAAACGGAAATACAGTTCAGTACACGCTTATTGCATAGGGGAGGCAGATAGAAAATAGTACAGTTTGCTGGTAGGTTGATAACCTCAACGCTCCATTGGTATTATCGCCAAACTCCAACAACCCCTCGTCCGTCAATGCTGTTTTCTGAAGGCAAAATCAACAGCAGATTCTCCAGATCTGAGTCACCACCCTGTAGCCCGTCCGCAGTTCCTTCTGTTTCCAGGCAGTATTTCTCAACTCGGCCGCAAAGGCTGTCTCGCAGTGACTTTGACCATGTACGAAAGCTTGGGCCAAAAGAAAGGGTCCCCTTAGCCAGTGCGAAAAGTGTCTTGTTACTGTAAAGACCATGGCCGTCGTTATTACAGGCCATCTCCTATTCTGAAAACACCTACATTAATACTGGAAAGGCCTTCCTACAATTTTAAAAAGACCTTGCATTTTCAAAAGTCTTTCCTGCATTCTGAAGAGGCGTCCTGCGTTTTAAACAAGCGTTACTGCATTTTAAAAAGGCCTTCCTACATTTTAGAAATGCCTGTGATGTGATAAGCTAAGGCCGTACTGTCCTGGAACAAGACTGTATGGATTCCAAGAACGCATCTTCGCACGGAGATAAGAGACCCTTTCTTTTGGCCCGAGCCTTCGTAGACTACCTAAGTACTAACAACGCTGACTCGGTGTGTCTGTGTGATTTTTCTTCCTAGAATTCGATGTTAATTTCTCTGCTGGTAGTTGCATATCCGAATAGTCTGGTCACAGTTTTCTTGTGTGTGTGTGTGTGTGTGTTGGGCGGAGGAGCGCCAAGTTGTGTTTTGGTTTGGTGGGTGCAAACGTACCTACCTGTCCACCGCCTACATGGAAAAATGGGTGTGGGCAGTTTGTCCAATGGCTATCGAGCGCCAGAGATTATCGTAGCCAATGTAGAGGGTGTTGCTCTTGATGTCATAAACTTCCAAATCGTTCAATTGCTCGAGCTTCGGCATATGGTCTGGATGCGTAAGGTTTAACAGCCCGTCCTCTCCGATGTTCAAGAATGTACAACCTGTATTGTGGGGGCACCTGGATGGGTAAGGCCCACACCACATAGTAAAAGGCCTCTTCAGCAGTGCAGAGTGAACGCATGTCAAAACACAGGGAGTGTTTGGGATAAGGATAGGAAGCCCCGCAACTGGGACCCTGTGGCCTTATGTTTGGGCGCCGGCTGCGTTTTCGAATAGGAAACAAAAAGTTTGATCTAACCCCAGTGCGGCCACGTGAGTCCAGAAGAGACATTGATCCAAATCCTCCGGGAGGTTACAGATATCGCTGTAAAAGGCTTGAACATAGATGTCTCCGTGTAAGCAGTGGTGTGTAGGATGGATGGGGTAAAGGCTCAGGGTGGGAAAAGAGCCGTAACTAGACATACCAAACTGTATAACAAGGTTTTGGTTATACCCAAGGTCCTCGATTCGCAATTTCTTCTCCCCCGTCCTGGTAACAACGAACCTAATCCTGTTCCCCCTACCCCCGGCTTCAAGAAGGAGAGCGAGTACAGTTTCCGCGCGCTTCTTGAAGCGGGGCTCTCCGGGTCTGTAGATAGTACTCGCATCTGTGCGGAAATAGTAGGAAGTACCCCGAGCGTCCACTCTGAGACCATTTCTCGCCCAGCCCAAGGGTCCCTCGCACACCCGTCGGTGTGTGATCTTTATGTCCTCCGTGAAGATCAAACGTACGGCCGCAATGTCGACAATGCTCATTCCGTTAGCTTCACGGACTGTGAGATCCAGAGACTCCCCATAGCTTTCGAGAAGGTGCTGCACAGCGCCGCGATTTGAGCTTCCTGCGGCGATGTGAAGAGGTGTCTGCCCTTTCCAGAAGCCTTCGGTAATTTGGGCGTTCAAGGTTTCAGGCTCGTCCCCTTCTCCGAGAATCAGTCTCAAGATGGGAGTTCCCGCCACAGCGCCGTTATCCCCCTCATCGGAGTGCACAGCAGCGTGAAGAGCTGTAAAGCTAGAGCCCTGTTGCTCGGCTACAACCTCAAGTAATGAATCTGGTAGATAGGGCAGTTTGAGGAACCGACGTAGTTGGGAAGCCGTGTTGGAGTAAGCCTTGGAATTGAAAATTAGTCCCCCGAGTGGTGTGTTTTTGAAGATATTGGCCTCCTCAGGTACCCCGACGGGTCGCAGCTGGGTCAAATCGCAAACCCCAGTACTGTAAAGCCAGCGGGCAATATTGAGCTTTCCCAAACCGAACGCGACCATAAAGTCTTCACCATAATCGTCGCTTGGGTCCCTATGTTCTCGGAACGGCTCGAGATGCCAAATATCATCAGGGCCTTGCCAGCACAACCGGAAATACGACTTCCAATCTTCCGGTGAGACATGGATGTTTACGGCCTGCGAATAGGATAAGAGAGCGCCAAAGAGGTGTTTGTTATTGAAAAATGCCGCATTCCGGACTGTCATGATCCACTGCAAGGGACTGAGGTAGGCCTTCAATGGTGTCCGGGGTCCAAGTAGATAGTCGACAACGAACGTAGGCACGCTATAGAGTGGAGTATCTTTGCCGTCGCTGAATACCTCCCCAAGGTCAGCACCGTGCTCCGCAAGAATATCGACAGTCCGCTCGAATGCCTCCTGGTGCTTCTTCCCATGAAGGAGAAGCCGTGATATAGCAGGGCCTGTGTAGTTACAGCAGTGAGCAAGGGCACCTTCAATTGCAGCTTCCTGCCACCAAGGCGTCTCTCCGATGGCCGTCTCGCTCAAAGGTATGCGTAGGATTTCATGCTGGTGATGCTGAGCCGCTTCGACTAGTGGTGGCGAATATTTGGTCTCAGACGTAGGGTGAAATGGGTTAGCTCTCCAAGCAACAAGTACTTCCACAGCAACCTTGTTATCCGCAATAACCGCCCACATGAGAGGAGTTTGGTTTATATGAGCAATTTGAATGATTCCCACAAACGGTTCCTGCTGGCGTCTCTCTTCTGATCGGGCTTCCGTTGTGGCACCGGCCTCGATAAGCCGCTTGCAGATGTCGGGGATATGTTCGTCGTCAAAAGAGCCGAGATAATGAAGAGCCGTCGTGCCGTGGCGGTTCGCGACAGATGCGTCAGCACTATCCTTCAACAGCTGGATGACGGCATCATGGAGACCGAGCTTGCATGCGTGGAGCAAAGCGGGCTCCTGCTCAGCGTCAACGAATTCCGTGCTAATCCTGGGTCCCGGCCCTGGTGGAGAAATGGATTCCTTTGACAATAGCTGCCGGAGCCTGCGCTTGGTAATCCAGCTACCGTGACCCAATGAAACGCCTTTGCGCAGGGACTCCAGCTCTTCTTCAACGCTGAATCCGTCTAACTTCTCCCCGAATGTGTCAAACACATGACCTACGATGCATTGCGCGCCGAGATGGCCGCCTATAGCTGCCAGACGCAGGAACTACAAGCTTCCAGAAAACGCAGTACATCCAATATGATGGAGACCGAACAATGAAATTTGCCAAGCGGCCATGACCCGGCGGGCGATGTCTTCTTCCCCATTGTCGACAACTTCCATAGCTGCTTGAATAATGGTGTTTGTAACCTTCGATGAGAGGGGCGCGGCTTCCAGGAGTCCCAATGTCAGAGTATTTGAAGATCCGCTCAAGTCTTCTCTCGTGTCTTTTGTCGTATCCCTGCTGGGCACTTCGGCGTTACTTCTGGGCAGACGGCTGGGACCTATATGGATGGAGACCGGCAGCCAGCGTTGAAATACTTCGAGTTTTGGAACTATCAGTTGTCTCAGGCCTTGAAAAATGGGTCCTGGGTTGCGAATCAGCTTACATTCAGCGACAAACTCCATGCCCCACTCCATCTGCTCCTCGGGGGTCCGGTCTGGAGCCCATGGCCCAATCTGCACTAAGCCGAGATCTATGGTATCGATGGGGCGCAACTCGGATATCGATTTCATGGGCCATACGGACCTCCAGAGATCAAAGCGGGTCTTTATCGTTTGTATGCGGATTAGCAAATGATGGCACTGCAGGTCAGCGTCTGACAAGGACAAAGCGGATGCTACCACAGCCCCCATGGTGTCAAAGATTCGTTCAATCTCTGCCACATGGTGCTCGTCCGTTGTACCTGGGTGTTTCCCTTTGAGCTTCCATTGTTGGACTTCGTTTGACCATCTTCTGCCTAGAAAAATGAAACTGCAATGAACGATGTACGGGAGCACTGGCGGGACATTGCGTTCATCAGCCCCCTTCAGATGTTCCAAGTACCCGTCCGGTGATTGCTCCGGGCCCTTACAGACATCCAGTGCATTACCCATCAAACGAATTGACAAGACCCGCCAAAGTACGAGTCCAAGAGAGTAGATGTCGGCTCGTATAAGCTGGCTTCCGTCCAGCATCTCAGTAATCCATCGCGGTTGCCATAATGTCGTGCCGGATTGCACTTTCATCAGTTTTGTGATGCTTGACCGGAAGAGTGAAGAACCAAAGTCGGCGATCTTGGCAGTGAGATTTGACTTGAAGTCCTCGAAGATGAGCACGTTGGCGGGGTTGATGTCACCATGGATAATACCAACACTATGCAAACCGCCGATGCCCCGAATGATATCTGCTTGCGTGAATATGAGGGGCAAGACACTCCCCATCGACGAGAACCTCCATGGCCTAATATCTTTGACGCAATGGATGTCGCCGGTTTAGTAGTGGGCGTAGCCAGCTTAGCCGTGACCGTCCCTGACTGGTTGAAGGGATATTATGTGGTCGAGAAAGTGTTTCGGGGTTCGTTCGGGCCCGAGGCAAAGTTATTCCTGGCCCAACTGAAGATGCAGTGCGCTACACTGGAAAGCTGGTCAGAGGCGTGGGACTGGGACAAAGGGTGTGCCGGAATTTATTGGGCCGATTGGAATTTTCGGAAGAATGAAGATCTAGTGGTCGCTTACCGCACTCTCATCACAGAACGCCTTGACGAGCTACGGAAAAAATCCTGCGAAAATCTCTCCGTCGCCGAGACTGCCAATCCCCACGAATCAGCTGTCGCCTCGATTGGCAATATCGCCCCACCCATGCAGAGCAACATCGAGAGACTTGAGGAGGGAGTTCAAGGCGTCCATCGCAATGCAACAACGACTCTGCAAAGTGCGGGATGGGCTAACAATGAAGAATACTTCAACAAAGTCTTGAAAAACATAAAGTCCATGATTGACGACATCTACAAACTCCTCCCACCGCCAAACCACGACACGGTCGCAGCCCACGTCTGCAACTCACAGCTCGCCTCATCCAGCATTGCCGAGCTCAACGCCATTGTTTCGGCAGCCGAAGACGGCCCGATGCTTCAGGGCCTCGCTCACCTGAAGCTCAAGATGCTGCAGTTGACCCAGTCTGCGAAAGACAACATCGCGGAGGTCATGTTGAGGGACCGAATGTTGCGCGAGACCGAAAGCACCACAGACGAGCGCACAAACAGATGTTTGGGCACCTTCCGCCAAGCAGACACAACCAAAGATGATGTCTTGGTGGAGTGGAAGCTCGCCGACAGCTCCCGGATCCCGCCCGGCCATGCCAACACAAGCTTCCACGACATGGTAAAGTCCCGCTTCCAAAGCCTCGCCTCTCTTCTGAAGGAGAGCCCCAAGGTTCCCGACATTAGAATTCTGGAATGCCTCGGTGTCGTCATGAGAGATCTGACCGACGACGAAATTCACTACGGACTGGTTTCCCGCGCCCCCTCGACCCGGTACAAGACACTGAAGGACATTCTCAGCGGACCCCCCGACGATATGGCCCTTGACGATTGGTTTGCCATTGCACACAGCATCGCTCGCGCTGTCCTGTGCATCCACCTCTCCGGGTGGCTTCACAAAGGTATTCGCAGTGAGAATATTCTGTACTTTCTCGACAACGAGGGCAAGATCTCCTACAATAAGCCCTACATTGCCGGCTTCGAGTACAGTCGACAGGCCCTTAAGTACACCCACACAGAGAGCGTGTGCGACGACATGGAGGCCAACCTGTATCGCCACATTGAAGTCCAAGGAGTGCCCAGTGATTCTGCGACCGCCAACAACAAGGTTCCCTTTAGCAGCAAGCATGAAATCTTCAGTGTCGGGGTGATCCTTCTTGAGCTTGGCTTGCAGCGCTCAGCAATAGACATCTATAAAGATGCGAAGAGAAGCGGCGGATGTCCCGAGCGGCACTCTGCTACTGCGTTCAGCGACTGGATCGTGGAGAAGGAGCTCCCTAAGCTTGGGCGCTTGCGGGGCAAGGGCTATCTGGAGGCTACTAAAGTGTGTCTGAAGTTAGACTTTGGCAATAGCACTCAGGCTGTCAGCAGCGAGGTCGTCGATGGCGAACTCTTGCAAAATGAGGCTGAGGTCATCCAGAAGTCTTTTTGGCGGGATGTTGTGAGACCTATCAGCGGTGGCGTTGGCGGACTCTCGGAGTAAAATGGGAGGTTGACGCGGGCCCTCTTGCTGTGCTGGATATTGGGGCGCTTGGATCATGGAGGAATACCCGCGAAGAGACATTTGATAGACGATTAGTAGATCTTGCGGAAGTGTGGATACATTAAAGCGAGCGATAATGCATTTTGGTGCACCATAAAATGCCGAAGTTATTCCCAAAATTGGGTGGTTGTGATCCCTTCGTTCCTGCCGCGCGGGCCAAATGTAGGGAGCTGAGGTTAATGCCAGCCCTGTATTTATGGCAGGCGGGCTCGGTTGCTGCCGAAAGGAAGCCCCGGCCCCCCAAAATCCCAGGGAGGCGGCTCGGTAGATGTCCAGCTGTCGCGTGCCTATCAGAACGTCCCGTCCGCGAGGTGTCGGCAATTGTCCACCCAAGGCGCGATATTACCCGGCAGTCGGAATGCAGGCCAGCCACTCCACCGCACAAAGGACTTCTGCATACTGCTGTCGACATCAGCTGTTTTGATTGCTGCATCGCATCGTCGGCAACATGAGATGGCGAGCAAAGATAAGGCGCAAACCAACCTCCATGATGGACAGGTCAAGATGGCCACTGGCTTGGCGGTGCCGCCAGACCCGAGACTTTATTAACCACGCTCGTTCCCTTATTTCCGGTGCCGGTTTTCCACAGCATTTGCGAAACATATCGGCTTGATTACCAGATCAGGAATACCTGCATACCTATTCTTCAATTTTTGCTCTCTGTGGTCAACATGTTGCCGACGCTCATCCTTGGTCTCTTGCTGACTCGCTCGGCAAGCGCGACAGCGTTCCATGGCATTCCACGGTATCAGTACGACAAGGACACTACCAAGTACTGCGCGTGGTGGATTGACAACACGGGAGACTGGACATGCGACAGGATAAGGGACGAGTTGGAAGTCTCTCTGCGTGATTTCCACGACTGGGTACGTCTCGTTTTTACTGTATTTGAAACACATTCTGACCCGTCATATCAACAGAACCCATGCTTGCCCATCGGCTGCAAGGCTCTCCCCAGAGAGCAGTCTTTTTGCGTCGGTGCCGGCAGACCGCGACCGGTCTCGACAACAACGCAGACCGTCACTGTCCCCACGACAAGACTCAGCACAGCCACGATCGTGACAACGGCTACCGTCAACAGGACTCTGACAACCACAGCAACCGTCACTTTCAACAGGACCGTAACCGTTAGCGGAACATCCGGTGGTGGCGGAGCGGCAACTTCGAGTCTCAACAGAACTCTGACCACAACCTCAACTTTGCTCCCCGGTACCGGCAGCAGCAGCCGAACATCGATACTCCCAACCACAACGGCAGGAACTGCCACTCTCAACAGAACCCTGACCGCGGGATCAACATCTCTCACCGGTTCCGGCAGCAGAACATCAATACTCCCAACCACCACGGCTGGCACAGCCTCCCTCAACAGAACGATTTCAAACACGGCGCCGGTAGGAACAGCTTCGCTCAACAGAACAGTTTCAAACACGGCGCCGACAGGGACAGCTCCTCCTCCCCCGCCTACTTCTTCACCGTCGACGCCGCCACAGAGTGCTGGGGCAGCCAGTATTGGAAGCACAGTACTCTTCGCCCTGGTTGCCGGTCTCGCCATGGCTGTCATTTTGTAAAGGGGCATGAACAATGTTGGAGCATTTGGTATAGCCAGTCCTTTCTTCATTTTATGCTGTCCCCTTTTCCTTGCTGGAGGTGTCTCGGGGTTAGAGAGGGCAAGGTAGACTACACTCTTTAGGTATAGATGTCATGGTTCATGAGATACGATGGATGATGAATGATGCGGTGGGAAGCATTTGGGAGGGCATATCATTATCAGGACAGTCATTTATTTCCAAACTCGGTCAGTTAGTAGTAGAAAATAGTAATTGCGAGAAGCGTCTAATTGTTTGAGGTCTCCTGAATTCTAAAGGCACTGGCAGACTTCAATGCTGCACGCCTTGCTGCCGGTTTGCATCTCTGCAGGGGGCTGTAAGTCTAGGTGCTCTGATTGGTCGCCCTGTTTCCCTCTAACATTCCCCACCATCTCCGCTGACACGTCAGAGACCTGCCCGCCACGTATCATTGGGCTCGCTGTGAGGAGCCCAAATCATGTTTCAATACTTCCAGGTTGCTATAAAAATCTTTAGATGACCCGCTCACCTTCCAAATGGCTGTGCACTTGATCCCACGTCTCACATATCTTCAAAATGGACCTAATAATGGACGCCGTCTCAGCAACCGCCCACTACCTCGGCGACCCACCCCGCGCAGCCTCCGCGTCCCAGCGAGGCACCATCCCCGCCTCCATCACGAAACGGGAAGCCATCGTCATGGTCACGGCAACAGCCACCATGTATTTCTTCTGGCCAGAGCGCCTGTGGATTTTCAAGGCAGTTTTCAACATCGTGCTGCTCGCCTGGGTCACAGCGCTTGTATTCGACGCGAGAGAGGCCGGGATTGAGGCGTGGGACGGGATTCCTGCTTGGTTGAAGGGGTATCTTGGTGGTGGGAGTGGGGGCGGGGGTGTTTCGGGGGGAGCTTTGCGGGTGCAAAGGGTGAGTGTCGTGGGTGGGAAAAACCACGGGCAGATTGTGGTTGAGAGCTTGCAGGTGGTGGTTGAGAATATCAAGGCTGCGCGGTTGACGCAGGATGTCTGGGGGCTGGTTCGCGCCTTCATAATTCGCTGCCTGAGGGTATCGTTGGATTATCTTGAGCCCGGGACGCTACAAGGTGCTGACCCTGACCCAGTTTTATCACGGAAAGAACTAATTCCTGCCTATAGAATCGCTCTGCGAACAAACTCCATCAAAATCACCAAAATCGTCAATTATTACTCCTCAAAAACACCGCAACACGAATTGGTACGGCCTCCTCATCAGAACACCACCCGTCCACGGCTATGGTTCCTTCGGACCAAAGACCACATTCTGGGATGATATGGACATGGACATGGATATGGATCCATGGCAGACACCTTCGCCCTCTGCCCTCCCCTGGCAGAGCACATCCACATCGTGCATTCCGCCCATGATCGAATCCCTTGTGGCCGACACCCACTTTTCCTTCTGCCTCATCGAGAAAAGCGTCTGGGAATCTTCAACTACCGCTCTTTCGGCAAAGCTGGCGAGGGGCCGGTACTGGGATATCAGGGGGGAGAATGATTGGCAGAAGGGGGAGGTGTGGTCGGAGGATGAAGTCAGAAAAGTTCTTGGGGTTGAGGTTCTTGGGCTTGTTGAGGTAGGTAAGGGGAGGGATGTGCTTGATGCGTGCAACCATCGTGAGTTAACATTCGCACATTCAACACCCCGGTAGACACTAACAGTGATGGCAGACTCTGACACCCTCCGGAAAGGCTGGGAGTACAGAAACATCTCCTGGAACGATATCGACTTCGCCTTACTTCTGGGAATCCTCGTCGTCGGCCCTAAGGTAGTGGAGAAGTGCAAAGAGCTCTTCCAGACGATGGAGACTCTTCGGTTCGAGCAGTTCTTGGTCCCTAGGGCGCAACTGAGCGCAGGTCTTGCGACAGCTATGGGTGCCATGGCGATTTTAGGGACTGGGGGATTAGCCGCGCCGTTTCTAGGACCTATGGTGTTGGGAAAGTTTGGTGCATCTGTGCCGAGGATCAGTAGAAGGGACCAGGTTATGTGGGACCAGAGGTTAGATGCTATGAGGCGCCTGGCGGAGGAGTTCCCCCAGTTGCGAGCGCTGGTTGATGGCGCAAGATTAGAGGGCTCGGAATGAAGTTTTAATTTACTTCATGTTTTTACGCGGGTGTAGTTGACCCTAGAGAAAGGGGTATTGTGGGGCCTGTGGTGATGTCTGTAAACAAAGCAAAAAGGGGGTGGCGGCTTGGCAGGTGCGACTTTCAAGCGAGCGATTTGGTTAGTGCGGTTTTGTGGGCACTGTCTTGATTCGCACAGTGCTTCCTTTCGTCCATCAAGGCGAAGAAGCGGGGCAATCCATGGCGTTAGGCGTCGACGGTCAAGACCATGTCAGGTTTCTCTTTCCCCGACTCATCTCATCAAGCAAACTGGACACAGCCGAACCCGCAAGTAAGAACCTGTAAGGAGGCTGTAATTCCAATTACACAGGCCAACAATGACATCCTACCCCTATCTGCCCCTTCGGCCCGAAATACACGAAATTCGGCTTCTGTCTCTGCAATCCGCCCCTTCCGATGATAAATCCCAGCCATGGGCCCTCAAACTAGTGCACGCCTCCCTCGACTCCGATCCCACCCCATCCTTCGCCGCGCTCTCCTACGTCTGGGGCAACCCCTCCGAAAGACCACACATCACCGTTGACAACCACACCATCGCAGTGACGCAAAACCTCCACAGCGCCCTCGCCCGCCTCCACCGCCAAGGCCTCAGAGGATACATCTGGATCGACGCCCTGTGCATCAACCAATCCGACACTGCCGAGAAGAACGTCCAAGTCGGCATGATGGCTCGCATCTACGGCCAGGCCGAACAGGTCATTGTCTGGCTGGGCCCCGAGCCTGACTATGGCGCTCTTCGGGCAGTGCGCGAACTGGGGGTTCTCTTTCGGGAGCAGGTGCGCAATGTCCCCGGAGGAGGTAACGCCCGGATCGCGGCGTTTGTGAAGACGGTGCGGGATTACAGCCTCACGGGGATTTCTCAGACGTCGCGACAGGGGTTTGATTTCGAAGCCATCTGGCGATTCTTCCGCGAGAGAAGCTGGTGGAGACGCGTTTGGATTATTCAGGAGGTGGTGCTGGCGAGAGAGGCGTTGGTACTCTGTGGGGAAGATATTCAGATAAGCGCCCCGTGGGCTGATGTCCGCGAGTGCATGCAGGTGTTTGAGTGGATGGTGCTGAACCCGAGCACGGCGGTGGAGCATCGGAGGCTGTATGAGATTTTGGGGGATATTTATCCGAATATTGCGCATCTAGGGCTCGCTTCGGATGGATATAAGCGCAGTTTAGTTGAGGGTGGCGAAGGTTGCGGACAGGGAAACGGGCACGGCGGGATGTCTTTGTTGGAGACAATTATGTGGACTTCGTTTGGGACGGGGTCAGACGACTCGATCCAGGCTACAGACCCTAGGGACAAGATATACGGGCTTTTGGGGATGATGCGGCTGGAAGACTGCCAGAAGATACCGGTCAACTATTCCCCAAACTCGACGCTCGGTAAAATCCTCTTTGCGGTTGCCAAAGTTCTCTTGGAGGAACACGGACCAGATATCCTGAGCTTTTGTCGTGAGACAAGTCTTTCGGCTGAGGGACTGCCTTCGTGGGTTCCAAACTGGACTGCTGGGCGAGTCCCCATAATCGGTGACGTCTCTTTGAGCAGCGAGGATCGGAATCCTTATGACGCGAGCAAGGGATCAATATGGTCAGAATGGGCTTCGCGTTCACGAATCAAGAATTCCGTCTACGAGGAGCCAGTAATTTCCTTTCCTGGAATTGTTCTCGGACATATCGGTCAGATCGGACGGGAGCTCACAACGCTTCCGACCGCGCCAGGGTTTCTCTCCGACTGTCGAGACTGGCTGTTCGAGTTGCGGGACATGATTGAAAAATCGCCCGAGTCCGGGGCCATCTCAAGCAATGAAAGCCATAAGAAAGACTCTGTAAAAGCCGAGAGGCTTGATAACATGTGGAGAGTTGCGATGGCAGACTTCGGCCTTCTCCAACGCCCGAACGCGGAAGACACACCCGCGTTTCTTCACGGATTTAGGGTTCTGATGGGTCAAGTGGCTCCCCCGTCGGAGTTAGATGACGAAGCTAAAGAAGCCTGGGTTTCCTCTCAGTCTTGGGGGTACCGTCAGCCCTGGAAAGTTTATGGACGCCGCGCTTTTGTCGATAGTGAGGGCAGACCTGGATTAGGGCCAAAGAACATCAAGTTCGGCGACATCGTTGTGGTATTCGCTGGAGGCCATGTGCCCTTTATTATTCGTCGGCAATCAGCTGACAGCCAGGCGTATTGTCTCCTTGGGCCCGCATACCTATATGGGTTGATGGATGGCGAGGCAATGGCCAACAATACTTTCTTCAGCGACGTTCTGCTAATCTGACGGTGTGTACGAAGGCCGAGGGAGGGACCCCTTAGGTAGTGCAAGAAACACCTTCTTACTACAAAGACCGCCCATAGCTCTCGTTATAAGAGGTCATCTCATATTCTGAAAACACCTACACGAAGGCTGAAAAGGCCTTTCGGTATGTTAAAAAGGCGTGTGATATGACAACCCCAGGCCTTACCGTTCCAGAACAGGACCATGTGAGGATTTTAATAACTTCTTTTTCCACATAGAGATAAGAGACCCTTTCCTTCAACTTCAGCCTTTGTACTGACATGTATTACTAGACAAATAAGGACTTAAGTCTTTACCCCTTCTGTGTCACCCTTTCTGGCGTCTGGCGCTGCTACCGCGAAAAGTCGCCGAAGTGACACTGGGATGCAAGGAGCTGCATGATGTTGGATGCAGACTTCCTGTCATACACCGCCGAACCACCGGACCTTTGAGCAAGCCGCCTGCTCCAATTCCTTGAAGAGATTCAAGTTTCTTGGATGTCATGCAGCGCTGCAAGTCAACTCCCGCTCAATGATGAGGGATGTGGCTTGGATGCGGGGTGCCTTGTTTGTAGACCGGACCCGTTTTGCATCAATTCCCAAATTTTGGGGGTTAGTTCCGTCCGTTTGGTGTTGGTTTTCTTAGAGGGTTGTTGTGCATGGTACGAATAATGGCTTTGATTTGCTTCAACTGGCATTTCTGCGGTCACACCTCGACGTCACCGTTGGGGTTTTGATTCCACCAACACTCTCCCTTCCGTAACCTGTGCTGATGCGCAAGGCCCTGGTGCCTCGACAAGCCCAAAGAAAGATGCGAATCTAGGTAAAGAGGTGAGGTTATTTATCTGGTACTGTATGGTGCTATTTTCTCCAACTGCCGGGCCGTAGAAAGTGATGGATCTCAGCCAATCAACACGTTGGCGGAGCTCTTCCCCTCTTTCCAAAAAGGGAGGCGGTTATGTCCAGGTCCCGTGACAGAGCCAACGTCGTGATGGCGAGGCACAGTTGGCACAATCTGACGCTGGAGCAACTAGGTTCCTAAATCAAAACTACCCGCGACTCGGACTTCCAAGGCCGGATGCCCAAAGACGCACGCCCTCGCAGCACAGCCTTCTGTACTGCCTAGCGTCAAGATTAGGGCGGTATACAATGTCTCGGACCAGGGGTAAGGCCGAGCCGGCCTTCGCTCTGTGGTCCTGCTGCCAGTGCTCCAGCGGGCCCTACTCCATCGCCATCATCCCCAGCTGCCCGTACCCTACCTGCATTTCTCACCATCGCTGCCCAGAATGCAAACTGGAAAATCCCTCTCTCTCATTCGACGGGCTGCCGGCCGGGTGGAAACACGGGATTGCCGAGAGAGGCTCGGGGGTTGACCAAGGGGACAGAGGGCCTTTACCCCCCTCGAGGCAACCTGCAGCCCCTAGCCGCGGAGCGACCACAATTTATGACTCGGGGTACGGCAGTGCATCGGTTCCCGGCGTCACCGCCGAGCCGGAGCAGCCATCATCAGGGACTGGCGATGTTGGTGCTGACGACAGATCTGTGGTCACCGATGACGTGTCCCTCCATCTATCGAGGGACCAAGTCGATACTTATGTTGACGCCTTCGCCCGAAAGCTGCATGAGTCTACAAAGCTAGAGACCATTCATTCGGACCTCATCAAATGTCTTCCGGACCTGCTTCGTAGCTTTGCTGTTCGGGTGGCAGCTGAGGAAAAGTCGACCCCGAATAAGGACGTGGGCACATTCGTGAGAAGGAACAAAGGGTATGAAGTGACTGGCTGGCCCAAGGGGGTGTCTGGGGGAAGCCCGCGCTGACCAAGATACTAGTCGAATTACCGAAGCCATCGAGGCCATCGTCGAAGAGGCGCGGGTAAAGACTCCGGATGGCGATGACACGAGCACCCTGTCAGGCAACCAACCTAAGGGTCGTGCTGTGGACAATATGTCTATCGAAGAGCTGATGGCTCGATGGATATCCTACTCAGAGGAGCCCGAAACACCGCACCCAGATGATGAGGTCCAGCCAGATTCGAGCGAAGATGTATTCGAAGGAGACCGTTGCGCTGATACGACCGAGATGGTTGATATGAGCCGGATCGACAAATCAAGGATTGAGCACGCTGTCGAAACGGTGTCATATGAATGGTTAACAAGCGCGATAAAAACCCGACAGCTCTTGGACTACAGCAACGCGACTATTTTGAATTCGATCTGGGACACCATGTCCTTCGGTTTGCGCGGCTCTTCGGGCAGCCAGGCGCATCGAATACAGTCTGTTTCTGTGATGATGCATTGGGACCCCCTATCCTTTGTTGAAAAACAGGGGTACGAAGCTGCCGATTCTCTGTTCACGGCATTGACCATCAGCGGCGCTGATACAAACATCCAACTTCTAACCTGCATGCAGTATGTGAGACAAACATGGCCGATGGTCGGCGAGGCCGTTGTATCCGGACTGGTCGAAGCGATGGACTCAGTCGGGAGCGATCTCGCAGAGCTCCCTTCCAAAACTACCGAGAGTAAGCTCATTCGACCCAACGACCTAGGTGGCGGTGCGTCGCTAAGAAATGCTCAGAACTGCTATCCGACGGCACGAAGATTGGAATTAGTATCATCGAAAGAGAGTCAACTAGGTTTGATTGCACCGGACTGTTCGATTCCCTGTGTGAAACCATCCAGGTTCTGGCTTGGCTTGGTTCCGCTCTGCGCGAATCTTCAGAGTGCGATCTCATCAGGCCTAGTTTCCCATTAGTTCAGTTCCAGTCGGCGGGCGACTCGCTGCAAGAGCAGCTGATACCTCGCCTCACTCTGGAGTTTGTCGAGGAAGACCCGCTCAAAGATTCCCTAGCAAGGAGCATGGCTGGGCTGACAATCGGTGAAGAAGGAACCGCGACCGATCCCAGTCTGCGGCAGCCCCAAGTCCGTGACAGCAGTTGCTGGAAGCAGCTCTTCAGAAACCCGACGGTGGCAGAAGGGTTTCCGGTACCAAGAAGACCTGCTGACATGCCAGGCCTAGAAATATCGCTGGAGGCCATGTGCATCCTTGTCAATGCAACGCGCTTGACAGTTTTCAACAACCGGGCAGTTCTGAAAGGCTTCAACGCGGCAATAGTCTTGGCCGATTCCCGAGGCTCGATACTGCAATGGCACTTCATCTGCAACGACGATGGCAGCCGCCTCCCATACTCAGATCCGCGAATTTTGTCTAGTCTCGAGGTAGAAGGAGTTGGCGACTTGCCGAGGATCCGCGCTGCGCGACACATCTTGGGCTGGTCGGCGAATGTGTCTTACAATATCGGTAAGGCCCGCTGCTCGCATACCTAATCAGCCGATTACCGGTACTAGTAAGTAGGTATTTATTGACGGCTACCAATAGGCTCGCCACTCGCAAAGTATGACATCGGCTGGTCAAGTCCTAATTTTGTTGGTCCCGGTTGTGCGCTCGAAAAGTTTATCATTTCCGGCGGCCCAGGATTTCTCTCGGCAGGCGCAGAGTTTTCCGTGGGCCGGAAGGATAAATCGCCCCTCGTGAAGCGAGAGTCGCCTGGTTTCACATACTTCGACTCTTTGATCGGGCTGTCCAGCTCATACGTGGTCCTGTATGATGTCCAGGATCGCAGAGCTTGGCTCTCCAACGGCCTTCACGTTCTGCTTCACCTCGTCAGAGCGTCTCTGAAGCACGACCAAGACAGCGAGCTCGCGGCCGAATGTCTGGTTGCTTTGTCCGATCTGCAAGAAGACCCAGACCCATCAAGCCCACAAGCAGCGGTAAATTTTCTTCGGAATGCGCATAACTTGAGGCGGCCCATTTTCCCCGGGCTGGATGACATCTATGTCGAAGAAGCCGCCAGAGATGGCAATAGCACAAAGACCGAGTACAGATCTACCAGCTGTGTGTTGTTGCAAGATCGGGTTACCCAGATCGCATGCGTCTTGGAACAGCTTATCGACCACCAAGCTAGTCTCGACGTTTTCTCGGGAGGTATTCCGCTCAAGTGTACGCCAAGGAGCAATCTGGAAGGGTTCCGCTTCATGGACGTCGCTGGACGACGAGCAGTCTCTGCAAGGGTTGTCCAACTCGAGGTCTTTGGTGGCGCTGGCAAGTCTTGGGTTGACTTTACACGCGCTATCAAGGCAATTACCCTCTTCGGGGAGGGCTTTGGGGAGCTGATCAAGCCCGTCGATCAGGTCAACGTATGCTCCATGTGGTCAACGTTGCCAAAGTACCGAGACCATCTTGCTGTCAGCGCTTACGACCTTGCCAAAATACTCCGCCAGGAGGGTAATGCAGATGCCCAACCCCCCAAGCTCGCTCCCGGTGTCTTTTGGGAACCGGACGGACTGTTTCAGCCCTGCGCATGTCGTGACCGAAGAATGCGGTCTTGTGACCAAGCACAAGTCCTGCTGCCTGAGTCGTTATTAAAAATTCACAGAAAAAGATCGGAGCCAACTAGAAAGCTTTACGACCTCCTAGGAAAATCTGGCGCGGTTGCCTTTGGACGTAGGAGCATTTTCCAGCGCCTAGTATGGCCAGACAGAGGGGATCCGGCGCCGGAGAGCAGCAGCAACGATGCCGATATCGAACAGACTTCCTTGGACCAGAGTGTGTCCGGTAGCGCTTCAGAAACGATAAGACCCTCGGCCACAGTCGTGGGAATGAACACGCCAGCAGGTAGTGAGGGTGCAGTGTTTTCGGACAGCCGGAAGTTTTGGAGACTGGCAAAGCCGAAGGGGCGAGGCCTTTCTGCGTCCACGTGGTTCAAATCAAGCCCAACGTGAGATGAGGTGGGACGCAAAACCCATCAAGAATGTGTGCGTTTGCGGGTGGCCAATTCATCAAACCAGATGATTCCCAGTGTATTTCTGTCGATAGCAAGAAAATGAATAAACACCCAAGGCTCATAGGCTGCTGCTGAAGGTTCGACTAAAACCGAGCGAACGGTGCGTTGTACATGTGTCCCTGAAACTCGAAAGAAACGCTGATTTTACATGCGATATTATTACAGATAACGGTGCTCCTTCAAACCTCGCCGCCGCCGCAATTGCTTGGGCCTCCAAATCGCCTTTCCAGGAATCGGATTTCGGGCCGCGTGTTGCAATTGAGGTGTAGGTCAGATGGCTAGCATCCCTCCGAATTATGACTGCAAGCACGCTGTTAGTACAACTGCGGAAACGGGTCCAAAGGTCGCCAATTGCCAATGCTCGCTCACTTGTCTGGTGCTGTAAAGCCACGGATAGCTCTGTCGCAAATCCTCGTTCCGCCGTGCCTGGTTCCACCCCGAGATGATCGTGGACCCGGATTGGGCGGTAGCTCGGGAAAAGAACGGGTCGTGGCTCTCGTCAATCGCTGCGGGCGTAGAGGCGGCACTGTCGCTGGGGCTTGGGGATGCGGAGTCGCGTGCCGACGCGTACGTGTCGGAGCGCGTCTTCTTTGTCGCGTGGTCCTCCTCGTCATCGTCATGCGCGCGGCACCTCTTCCGCGGGTTGTCGATTTCCATTCTGAACTGCATTGTGAGAAGGAGCGTGGAAGTGTTGCTGCAATTGGGTGGTCTGACGGGATCGGTTGGGGGTGGTGTGGTGTGGTGTGGGATCCGAAGGTCGGGGCGGGAACCTGTCGGCAGTTTTAATTGAAAGCCACGCCAAGGTCCTGGGGAAGGCGTCCGTGCTCGGTGAGGAAGGTTGTGGCCGGGCAACCGCGACCGTGGAACCTCAACCAAACGCTAACGCCACCTCAATGCCAACGCCGACGTTACCCAATGCCGAGCCCAACAGTTCATTCCCGTTCGCCTACCTCTCACAAACCTTGACCAAGACGCGCTGCTTGGGACAAGCTTTATGTGTACTTATGTGCTCCGATACCATTGACCTTCCCTCATTAGATTGAGACGAGGCGCGCCAAACCAAACCTTCCGGAACCGTTGCCCTTTCCACCAAACTTCCCGCGTAGAAAAGCCGCAAATTCTCAAGAACGCCAGCCACATAGCCCCAGCAACATACCTGAAATTCAAAACGACGTGTAAGGCGTCTTTTGCCGATGCCCCGTACAATGACAGGCCCGATGCTGCGCAGTTTCAGCCGTAATTGATCGACGAGACGAGATATTCCTGCACGCAAGGCAAGGAACGCGGCTAGATAGCTTCATGCACATAGGTACCTACCTAGGAAAACCCGGAGACGTATCTAGCAGACGATTAACGAGCTCCCCTTGGGGCCCCCTGAAACGAACAGACACACTCACCCTCGCTGGGTCGTTGCTCTGTTGAAATCGCTGGGAGAGCCAGACAGGCTATAACCTCGGAGGTTGGGCCAGCAGCCATTCTGGTAAGTGGCTCGTGAAAAGGGTTAAGATTGAGATGCTGGCCCATCAGTCCACAGCATTTGTGTTCAAGCTTCTTGTCAGTTAACAAGGTTGCCACAGGTAGAATTGATCCGCCAAACATCTTGTTCTCCGTTCCAGTCTGCATCTGATCCTACCATGAGTCGGGGATAGGGGAATTAGCAATCGGCTGTGCGTCAGTGTTTCCGTCGAGGCACTGCAGACGACACAGTTGCCAACATGCAACACGTTCCGGGACATCCCCCGCCCGTTCTTTCTCTCCCGTAACTAACCGCTTTACTTTCGCACACGGATCAGTCAAGCGAGGATATCTTGGGAGTCTATATCTGGGACTATGAGCAGACCATCCGCGCTATACAGTTTCAGACCACCAAGGAACGCATGTCGCCGCGGTATGGCGGCGCCGATGATGGCGACTTCCGCTGCATTTTTGGCCTTCCCACGCAACCCGATGCCAAGCTCATGAGGCCCGAATCGGGCAAGTTCCGCGTTCTTGCCGGCCTGCGGGGATCCGCCGACGCATGGGTGCGTCAAGTTGGTGTAAGTCTCGCGCGCCACAAGTTCCATTCTTCTTGACGGAGCGCTTATCTCAACACAGGCCCTTTGGCGTGATTCCGAAAACCAAGACCGCCGTCCTCGGCCTTGGTGAGCCTAAGGGCGGTCTCGGGGGCTACATGAACAGCGACCTCGCCACGATCCCGAACCCCCTCGGCGTGTGTATCAGTAGCATCACTGTTTGGGACAATCAGAAGGATGATGGCGGTAACTGGGAGCTACTTGGACACCAAATCAACTACAAGCGTGGTCCCAGCGAGACCTTGGCGGGGCGCGCTCATGGGAAAAATCCTGGCAGGAAGGTCGTCACCACCCTCGGTGAAAACGAGCACATCACGTCCGTCGAGGGCCACGCAACCCCTAATGGAAGGGTGCATCGCCTGCACTTTATCACCACAAATGCCAAAACCCATGTCTCCAAGCACGACCATCTCGTGGCTGGCGGCGTTCACGGCGACCCATTCCGTTGGGCGGCGCCGCCCGGCATGATTCTCATCGGGTTCCACGTACGCACAGGTTCTTACGTGGACCAGCTCACACCAATCTGGGGTCCCGCCCCTCCACTCGGTTACGAGGTCAAGGTCGAGAAGGTCGACTACCCGGAAGAGCTGCCGACCAAGGAGGTGCCCGTGCAGGACGTGGGCCGAGGGATCACCCGCAACCTCACCCAGAACGACATAAAAGCTAAGCTGACATGGAGGTATGCCGCCAACGTGAGCAGCAGTATCAGTGTGAACGAGAGCAAGGCCATGACTTCGGGCTACAGCACTTCGATGGAGGTCGAGGTCAGCGCCGAAGCCTTTGGTGTGGGCGCCAGCACTAAGCTTGGCTTCGAGATGCACACCGAGACGAGCAACTCCCACACGGCCGAAAACGCGACGGAAAAGTCCTCCGGGAGGGAATTCGCTAGCGAACAGGAGGTCACCATTCCGCCCGGCTACGAGCTAAGCCACAAGGCCACCTATACCGCGCTGTCCGTCTCGGACATCCCGTGGTCCGGCTACCTCAGGGCCGATTACGGCAATGGCTTCTACATTGACACCCCAATCGAGGGCAAGTACAGTGGTTCAAGCGCCTCCAAGCTCAACACTGAGTTCAGCTTGGTCAAGGTTAAGGATGAGAGGGAGGCGGGTCAAAATACCAAAGCACCTAGTTGAAGTGGGTCTGCGGGCACTCAGGCAGAAATAGGCAGAAATATTGGTCTCTTGATAGTAAAGAGGAAAGTCAAATTGACCTTGTGGTTCAACTTGTACTCCGACCGCCACTCTTCGGTCCCCATTTTGATCCCCTCGTAGCGAGCAGCAGACGCCGAGATGGGCACCCACGGCTGGAGCGAAAGGTCTCACTTCGTAAAATCAGGCTCATTGTGGTCATCTGCTCAAGGTAAATAGGTAGGTAGAAGCGAGACACCCACTCGTACGAAGTCCCCGCATCGAGCCGTCCAATTGCAGCGCATATCAGCTGCTTCAACGTTGTCTTGCCGACCGTCGACGCGATTTGGCCAAACAGCCCGGTTGATTGCTCATAGGCGAGTAGGTAGGCACGGCAAGGGAAGCATCCAAAAAAATACGGCGCGACTTGTTCAATGCTGCTAGCCTGCCAGTTTTTCAATGGTCGGTCCGATCGTCACCTCATAGATCGGCGTCGAACATAGGGATTGTCGTCCCGTCGGCCAAGAGCTTGGCTCGAATTTGAACCTTCCCGTCGGGATCTCATCAGCACATGTTTCGAAGCCAAGCTCTCGTTTTAGAGGCCAAGCGCTGTGTGAAAAAGCTTGTCGTTTTCGGGTGCTGCTTGGCATCACCACTTTCCCAGGTCGACCTCGGCGAGTCGCAACGACAGCCTCCGACGACGTGAACAAAACCGCGCAGCAGGCTGCAAAAAGCTGGTGAAACGCACTGACTTAATTTATGGTAATTTATTCAGGTGGGGATGAGCCGCTTGACGGCGGGACAGCACGGGGCAGAGGGCTCCGTCATCCCCGCGGGAGTGGCGCACTTGCAGCCGGCAAGCACTACCGACACCCCCCGCAAAGTTTCACCAGTGCCAGCACTTTAATGCCTCCTCCAATATACCCCATGACCGATGTGTTGGAAAACAGCCGCCAAGTATCACGGGGCCGAGTAAGCAGCGAGCTTGCCGGCCGGCCTTCAATCCACGTATCAGACAACTTTCGCCCGCCTTTTCTGTTCGCGGCCTCGAAGCATCCGCAGCGTTTCTTTCAGAGGATCTCAGCGATGATGTTGGGTGGTGGGACTCTCATTTCCCATCCATCCACAGATACTAATGTGTTTCAGGATTTCCAGGTTATTTTCACAACCTATTGGGGCACTTTAGAGGAGGCATCTTAGCACACATTGGACGGTGTTTTGACTTCGACATTTTCCATATGAGCCAGCAATGAAAAGAGGTCTCCGCATCACATTATCCGGAGGAAAGACGCCCGGAAAGCACTGGCAGGCAGGTATAAATCAACATGACGATCCGGCATATGGCTTCCCACTATCCTGACCGACAAGCACATCGCCTCAGCCCACAGAAGCAGTGTCTTCCCCTCCAGCACCATGGTCGCCTTTACCTACCTTGTCGCCGCTGCCGCGGCTATCTCGGGCTCTCTCGCCGCCCCTACCGCCGAAGCTGCCCCTGATGCTCCTGACTTCGAGGTTGGCCCTCACAACCTCGCACGCCGTCAGCTGGACTACAACCAGAACTACAAGACCGGCGGCAACGTCAACTTCCAGCCCTCCAACAACGGCTACTCCGTGTCCTTCTCCGGCGCAGGCGACTTCGTCGTCGGCAAGGGATGGAAGAAGGGCACCGCCAGGTATTTCTCCCCCCTCTCCCCTCCCCCCTTACCTCCTCTCAACCTCCCTCGACTCTAACCCCCTCTCCATAGAAATATCACCTTCGAAGGCAGCACCCAACAAACCTCCGGCACCGTTCTAGTCTCCATCTACGGCTGGACACGCAACCCTCTCATCGAGTACTACGTCCAAGAGTACACCTCGAACGGCAAGGGCTCCGCCCAGGGCCAAAAGCTCGGCACCGTCCAGAGCGACGGCGGCACGTACGAGATCTACAAGCATCAACAAGTCAGCCAGCCGTCTATTGCGGGCACGCAGACCTTCTGGCAGTATATCTCCAACCGGGTTGATAAGCGCCCTGGCAGCGGGACGGTTACGATGGCGAACCACTTTGCGGCGTGGGAGAAGGCGGGGCTGAAGTTGGGGTCGCAACATGACTATCAGGTGTTGGCGACGGAGGGGTGGGGGAACGCAGGGGGGAATTCGAAGTATACTGTCACTTAGTGATGTAGTGTGATTCTTTGTACTTCGTAGTTCGGGTTTGTTGATACTGTCATGTCGTTTCTCAGCAAAGTATCTACAGCTTAACTTCTTCTGAATACGTCTGAAGCAAATCTGGTGACAGTCACTCCACCCCATTGTCAGACACAGTAACATTCGGTAAGGTAGGTGCCGTGGTCAATCCGACACCATCAACCTAAGACCCGCCTCGTCTCCCTGGTTCCACACCAGATTAATATCGCCGACGCCCTCCTGCGGCACCAGTTCGACGCCCTGGAATTTGGCCAGATTCACACATTTTGAAAACCCCGGATAGTTCAGGTCCCAATTGATCCGATCCACCCACGTTGCGTTTCCGCCCTTGGGCGTAACCTTGAAGTACCCAGCCTCGCTCGGCTTCGGAATGGGACGTCCAGGGGCAGGAAACGGGCATGACAGCGGTGCTTCGAGCAGATGCACCCTCAGGCGGAAATCGTTCTTTGCACCGGCCGGCGCGACAAACTCAAGCCAGCAGTACTTCGTCTGGAGGGGGACTGCGAAGGTGAGGACGGTGCTGAGGACTTCATGGGGGCTGCTGTTCCGAACGAAGAGTTTGGCTTGGCGCGCGGTGCAAGTCACAGCCTGTGAGGGGTTTATCGCGGTGCGGTTGTGACTTCCCCAGACGAGAGGTTGGTTTGCAACAGGGGCAGTCCAGCCAGCGAGGGGTTGTTGGGAGTTGGGAGGAAGCGCGGTTGTGTAGGATGCGAAGAGGAGGATGAGCAGGGAAGTAAGTCGGGCCATGATGGTGTCGGGTGTTTCTTGTGAGGACTCTGGAGGCGATGGCTCAGGTTAGGTTCGTTGCAAAGTGAGCTTGAAGCGCTCGACACGACACTTGGTCGAGTGGCTGCTGGTAAGTATATGTGGAAGTTGTCGAGTGTGGGGAATTGGCCTGCTTAGCAGACTGCCGATGCACTGTAATCGGTGATAAATCAGTGATAATCAAGCAAGGTGATGCTTTGGGATTTTCGGCTCTCGAATGTGTAACACCACATGAAGTGGCGCGCTTCGGACTCTTTGTTCTGTGCCGTCCAAAGTGAGGGCACGAATGAAAGGTGGTGGTGCCCGACGCCTCTTATGCAGTTCCCCTGTTGGTGATGTTCTGGCCCTCAGCTTTGACTCCCCGAGATGCATATCATCTGCAGAGCTGACATATACAGTAAATATGTTCCTAAAATTAATTCTTTTGGTTCTCGTCTAGTACCTATTGGGTGGGTTTGAGGGAGGCAGGGCTCAGCCGGGGAGTGTATCTAGCAAGGCGGATATTGCCGCGTAAAATTCGCTCCAGATTCGGAGCTCAGACCTCTAAGAACGGAGGTGAATTTGCGGGAAGCTCGTACTTGAGCTGTAAGGGGCGGGAGAGTATATTGTCTTCAACCTGGTGCATAGGTGATGAATTTCTTGTTGATATCTTTCATTGGTAAACTTTGGGATTGAATTTAGAATGCAGCGCCGATTGGCTTGAGCGTGATCAATATGCGGGTGGGAGGTTTGCCAAAAGAGTCAATGTTGAGCAAGAGAACTGGGCGCTGGCTGACGCTGGCTGAGATTTATAAAACGGAAGACCACAGCTCCATCAGGAAAGCAACCATCACCATAGTTGACTGCTTCCGCAAAACAGATCACCTGCAAATTTTGGTCTGCAACTTGGACGCATTTGGCCGGGTAGGTACTAGTAGGTAAAGTAGGAATACAAAACCAGCGCAGCACCTGAGCAAGAACCTGGCAACCGTGCCGGTCAAGTACAAAGGGCCCTGTTTGGCGCTCTTTTGACCGATGTTCACCAGGCCGTAATAGAAAAATGTATTTCGATTCTCTCCGACCTGTACGGGCATTTACTGTTTTATCGCGACAAGGGGTTCCTCCGACAAGATGCCGTCCATCCGATAACAGCCGGTTGTTTGGCCACACAATGATGTGTAATTACATCCACACGGTCTCATTTTCTACTTGCCATGGACGGATGAAAGTTCACATGCACCCCAAGACCCGAAGAGTTGGCTGGTGATCAATAAGGAAGAGCTTCAGTTCCTCTGTGATACCGACATTAAGGACTGACTAGCTGTGTTCAAGGAGACCGTGAAAGTAGAACAGAACAAACGAATGGCTGCCGCCCAACGCCCAACGCATTCCAAGTTTCCTCTGCTGGTGACACGGTGTGTGAATCTCGAGTGTGGAAAGATAAGCCGCCTTATCGATGCGCAGATCGCGCAAGCACGCTGGCCTGGCAGAGCTGCTCAGGGGACATCTTCTACGTGCCTTCCTCTTTTGTTGAATTGAAGTTGATCAACCGTGATGAGGAGCTCCAGCTCGCGATCCGCCGGTCTCCTTCCTCCCCACACACACTTCGGCCGTGCAAAAACCCTAGACTCCAAGCTTGTTGCATCTCGCGCTTTCCCCCCATTAAGTCTATTCCAGATCATTTCAATCACTGCACACCAAACTTTCTTCTTGAACTCATGTCCTCAAGATGCCCATTCTCTCTCTCCCCGACGAGTTGTTGCTCACCATCATCGACGACGCGGCCGGGTTTCCCGGGCAGCGGAGGCACGAACTCGGAGAACAGCGAATGATTGTGTGCGCCGACTTGGCACGCCTGGCACTCGTCTGCCGAGTCTTCAACCGCATCGCAATGGGCCTCCTCTACTCCGAGGTTTCATTAGTGGTTTCGGGCCCGGAGAGCAAAACCATGGGCAGGCAGACCCTCACGTTGCACCAAAACCCAGGATTGAGGAACATGTGCAAATTCCTCACGATCGATTTGCAGACGACGAAGGTCGGGCCGCTTGGCAGGGTAAATCGTCTCACCGCCAACATGAAACTGCCAAACGTTGCCTCGCTCAACGTTCGGGTGGGCGTAGATGTGCAGGATATCATTAAAACCGTCAGCCGTTTCCTCCGCGATATGCCGACTGTGCGCCATCTCCATCTTGACCAGGGAGCCAGCGCCAGCATGGGTCTTATTTTCTGGTGCAAAGACATCCAGCAGCTCGAGACACTGGCTCTCAACAGCATTGTCATTCATGTGCCGGCACCTGTAAGTTATCCTTGAATTACCACCAATTTACAGAGTATGAACTGATATGTAGCTCTGAAGCTGAGACCCGACCTCAAGCTAGCATGCACAACTCTGCAACTCACTCGCTACTCTGGTCCCGCAGAGCAACTGATCACCCTCCTCGGTCGGCTCCCGCAACTTGAGAACCTCTCGATTTTTATCAGAAACCTCATTCTCGACACCGATCCCTGCGATGCGACAACATTGCAAGCCGCTCTGACTCCTCTCGCCCATCGACTCAAAACCCTACAGGTCAAAATCCACCAGAACCAGCCATACCGCTACCTAGAAGTCACCCCGACGGACGAGCCACTACCTCTCCTCGACCTCTCTGCGTTCAAACAGCTCCAACATCTCGAGCTCCAACCCAACTTTCTCAAACTCACCAACGGCCTGCCCCCCAAGCTCAAGTCCTTCACCTGGGACTTTCTATATGAGCTGCCCCAAGCCACAAACTCGAAGAAAGTAGTGGCCCCACACTACCCCTGCTGGGGTGCTTTCTCAAGAGTCTCACGCGACTGGCTTCTCAACCTCGCCGAAGTTGTCGCCACGACAGGAACACCGCTGAAGCACATACTCCTCGTACACATGCCACGAATCAGTCGGGGTCCTGTCGGCAAACGTAAGCGCTCGAGCGATCGAGTCCCTAGCCTTTTCAATGGGCAATTTGGTGATCTTCACAATCCGGGGTGCGGGTGCCGGCGTCTGCAGGTGTACCCGTGGACTGCGATGGATGAAGCGGGTGATAAAATTGCGGAGATCGCGCCGGGGGTTAAACTGGAGTATTTACCTCCCAGAGCTAAGGTGGATAATCTAAAGGAGAAGAAGGTACAATTCAGGCGGATGAAGGAAATGGATTTGCAGTTGTGGGAGCTCGGCACATTAAGGAGGCCCTTGTGGACGCTCTTTGAGTGATGAGTGAGGGGGTGGCATTAGGGAGGCTGGCAGTTCTGGGCGAAGTTCTTTCGTGTTAAATTATCAGTGTCAATATAGCTGGATGGGAATATGAGGCCCTAGCCAAAGTACGGGATTATTTCTTCGTGCACTGAGGCATCAAACGAATCCTCGCAGGGCTTATGCTCCAACAGAAAGACATTGCGAATCTAAACAAAGATTGTTTCTGTGAGGCTATTGCCCACTTTGACCACAACAGGCCCTGTTTAAGGCACGCCCTGTTAAAACTCCGGGAGGCTCTCATTCATCAACCACGCATCCACAACATGCCAAATCCCCATGACGTCACTTCAACTCTCTACCACGGCCACACAAACACATTTTCAACTATAAACCATCCCCCCATCAACAATATAGGTTTGACCAGTTACGTAATTTGCCTCATCCCCACACAAAAACGCCACCAACCCCGCCACATCCTCCGGTACGCTCGTCCTCCCCAGCGACACCATCCGGTCGCTAATCTCCTTCAGCATCTCCCCCTTCGGCCGCCCCGCCCGCTTCGCTAACTCCGCATCAATGAGCTCCCACATCGCCGTGTCCACTATCCCCGGCGCGTACGCATTCACATTGATCTTGTGCGACGCCAGCTCCGCCGAGTACGAGTGGCACAGCCCGCGGACGGCCCACTTGGACGCGCTGTAGTGGCCTAGCAGAGGGAAGGGCTTGAAGGCAGCGACGCTCGCTGCGGCGATGAGTTTCCCGGGGGTTCCCTGGGAAATGAGCTGCTTTGCCGCGGCTTGGAAGGCGTTGTGTACCCCGGTGAGGTTAACGGCGAGCATGCGATCGAAGTCGGAGGGGGTTAGGTCCAGCAGGGGCTTGACCTGGGCTATGCCGGCG
>Ga0247770_1000604_pt1 | contig 33663 bp, 31 predicted proteins | sample UWRJL136409B6_FD_179943 | JGI IMG/M metagenome (GOLD analysis project Ga0247770, IMG submission 179943) | Plant litter microbial communities from Arlington Agricultural Research Station in Wisconsin, United States - UWRJ-L136-409B-6 | ecosystem: Environmental > Terrestrial > Plant litter >... | reverse complement strand
AGGTCGATTTGAATTTCCTTATCAGTTTTGACTGAATTTCCCATAGTAATTTTTTTTTTTGGACCACCCTTACAACAAATTGTCCTCCGGACAGGATAATATATTAACATACTGTAAGATCCTTAAAGTTATATATAAAATCTGTAAGGAATAGGTAAAGGAAAAGGGGATAACGTTTAACTTAAAGAAGAGTAAGCTTATTCACTTCTTATAAGTAAGGCGCTTATAAACTGAAAGAGTAAAGATTTTAAGAGAAAACTACTTAAGATTAACGTTAGTAAAGTTAGCTAGGTTTTTAAAAGTTTAGCTTAATAAAAAGCTTAACTGGAAAGCTCACTAAAAAAGGATTATCGGAAAAATGGAAACTTAAACCCTTACATTAACTTAACTTATAAGGAAAACGTAAGGAGTGTAAGCTATCTATATTTAAGAAATTTACATTAAAGTTATTAAAAGTATCTTCACCTACAGAGTAAATGTATAATATATACTAACGAAACTAGGAGGATTAGTAAGAGAGATAGTTAAAAAGCTAGAAACCACTTAGATATAATACCTGTAGATTATACTTAAAGCGTATAAGGTGACCTTAGTAAAGAACTTAAAGTTAAAAGCTTAGGTCTTACTACTTAATATTTACTTAAACTAATAAATAGTAAAAGTTAAACAGCGACTTAAACGTATAAGGATTATAAAACTCTTATGTAATATTAATAAGAAGATAGTTAAATAGGTAAAATAAAGATAGGGTGTAACAGTATATGCCCCTTTAGTAAATAACGGTCTAATGAAAATTATATAAGTAAAAGATTAGTTAAGGTTTACATTAAGAAAAGTGGAAAACTTAAATTAAAAGAAGTGGATAGACTGTAACTCTGATATCTTTAGCCATTATAACTAGAAGGAAAGATAATGAAAAAAGAGGTATAAGGCGTTTACGTGCCGTGGTTACATTATTACTGTAACGGATATATATAACCTTAACGAGAGTAAAATATTATTTTAACTTTATTAAGAACTTATAAAGGCTTAGAGCTTTATCCTTATATAGGTTAAAATGGAGAAGATTAACTTAAACGCTTTCCTTTATTAGAGAAAGATCCTTAAGGTAGTGTTACCTTAATACCAGTGCAGTATCGCTTTAAAAACAGTCATATATATAATCTTAAGGTGCTTAAAGTATAATAAAAGTAGCTTATATAATATTCGGCTTTATAACTAGTAAGACTTAAAAGTAAAGCTATTATACCTAATAAGTGTAGTGATTATTATTAACTAAATTATAGAAACTAAAAGGTTAGAAGAATACAGCTTAGTTAAAATACTTAATGATAATGGGAAAGGTTTAAGCAGACCGTTATTAGACTGTATTAACCTTAATAACATATAGGGTACGAAAAAGAAGAAGATATTAAGACGTTAGCTTAGATTTTAAGGCAGTATAGTAAAGACTTAACCTGGAAGATAAGACAGTAAATAATATTAAGGAATAATTATATAATTAAAGACCTAAACTGTAAATATATTATAAACGTACTATAAATATACTGTAAATAACCTTTATATTATTATATATTAACTAAACGCAGTTATTATTAGTAACCTAAAGACTGTTAAGAGAAGGATAATTCTAATCTTAAGCATTATTAATAGTAACCTATAACGATAGTTAGTAGTAAATAAACTGTAAATAGATTACAATTAACGTGTATTTACATTTTATTTAGTTTACTGTTAAGTAATCTAATTCTTTAAATTAATAAGATTATTAAGTATAGTTAGATAATGTTAAATAAGGTTTAAACGTGTCTTCAGACGTTAGGCTTAAGTAAACGGAGCGATATTAACCTGTAAATTACCTGTAGGAGTGGTAGGTAGAGGTATTTAAGCAGCTTAAGCTAGCGTTACAGGACTGTTACTGGGATTATTATAAATTATAACGGATAAACTTAAGCTAGAGGGAGTAAGAGGGACACTTTAACTATTGCTTAAACACTTAGCAGCTTATTATTTAGCTATCTTAATACTAGGGTAGAGAGATAGTTAGACTTACTAGACCGTATTAAACTAATCGATTAGCTATTATATTATTAATAACCCGTATATAATTTAATAGAAGAAATTACTTATATCTTAATAAGCTAGAGTGGCAGTTAGCTTATAAGACGTACAGATCACTATAACAGTAACGTAACACTTTAAAATGTAGGTAAAGCCTAGACCTTAGACAGTTTAACAGACAGTAAACAGAGCGTAAGCGATATAAGAACTTACTATATAAAAATAATTATTATAACTGTTATTACACTTCTAATAATAAGCTAAGTCTGTAATTAGTTAACAAACGCCCTGTAAACAGTAAAAGCAGTTACTTACTTTAAATAAGATAGTATTTATAATAATTTAAAGGGGAGTTTAAATAGGTATAGTTATTTAACAAGTTAACATAAGCCAGGTAGGGTAACTTATTAATATTATTACTAACAACACGTTAGCGATATGATAAAAAGGGGATAACGTGGATAATGAACGGGGTGTTAATAAGGCAGTTACAGGCAGTGGTAGTAAAAGGGTTGTAACTAAAGCTGTTAAAGTTACACTTATAAAGGCTTAGGATAAATATAATAACAGTAAAAGTAAGTAAGTAAGGGTATAAAAAAGTAATTACAGGGCGTATAAAGCTTAAAGCTTAAAAGGAGGAAGTTAGTAATTAAAGGAAGAAAAGTTTTAAAGGAAGGCCGGAGAGGAAGGAAGAATTTATAAAGGTTAGAGAGTGGAGCCGTAAAAACCGTAAAGGCTAATTAACCTTAATAAAAAGGTTAGATAGAAGCTATAAGGCCATTAAAGGAGGTATATAAAGGTTAGCTAGCTACATTAGTAACCCTAAATAGAAGGAACGAAGCGATAACAGCCTGAAGGAAGTAAGTTAACAGAGTGTAAAACCGAAAGTTATAACGAATAAAGAACTATAAACCGGTAATAGCCAGAGCAGTGTAAAGAAGACCGGACTAAGAGGGGGAGATATTACAAAGTTACCCTTAAGCTATTAACGCCTTAATCCTAGTTAAACTCCAGGGAGCTACCCCAGGCTAAAAGGGTCTCCCTTTCTACCTTAGACGAAAAAGGAGGTGACGTAGGACCTCTAAGCTATCACGGCTAAGGGGCGTAAGCGTAGCAAAACCGAGAATAACTTGCTTACACCCTTATCTTACTTATAACACACGTTAGCATAAGGCACTAACCCTATAACCTGTCACCACGTTTAGTAGTCGAGATTAAACCACATATATTTTAGTAGGATAAACAGAAAAGTAGGTGGGGTGGAAACGCCCCAACTACGCCCTAACAGTAGATAGTTAGCAGTAGAGGGACTGCTTGCCCTCACGGGCGGAGCTTTCAGCTCCTACGGTGTAAGACAAATAATAAACAGTTAGTTATTAATAATCATAACCTTAATAGTATATTAATTAAAGTTATAAGTGTATTAATCCTTTTTATAAAGTTTATCTTTAATATCGTCTTCTAAGCTTTTATAAAAGCGGAACTTTAAAGCCAATTTATCCTGATTAACTTAGTACCAGTTACAATTAAAGGTACATAACTATTAAAAATAACTACACTAGCTTCTTTAAACAGTCTTCAGCTTACTTTTACTTACCCTAAACTTTATACATCTTAGTAAACTTAAACTTAAAGTTAACCTATCCTTTATCTTCGTTAAGAACTCTAATAGTGATTATCATTCACTTAATAAGAGTAGAGTTTATATAATCTTCAATAATTATTAAAAATTAAAGGTTAGGGTCTCTCTTAAGCTAATTTACAGTTAGAGGACCTTCCAGTTCACTATAGTGATTAGTTAAAGCTAAAAGTCACATTTTATATAAGTAAGCCAAGTGGATAACTTAACACTCTTACTGGTAAACTTAAGTAGCTAGCTAGTTTTGAGGTTCTTAAGTAATTATTACAGGGCTAAGGCTTTTTTAATTACTGAAGTTATAGTTCATCTATAGGTTTTAAAGGCTTTTAAAAGTTCTTTATAAAAGAGCTCTCCTATATCACCTATCTTTACTTTATCTCTAATTAGGTCCAGGAGGGTAATATCATCGTCGCCGACCTGGTTATTATTCCCGGTGGACGGGTTAAGAGGAGTTAGTACTGATATAGTAAGGGGAGGAAAAGGATGCCTGGGAGTTTAATAAATAGCGTTTAAAACTGTAACGTTAGTATTATATTACAACCTGCACTTAATACAGGCCTTAAGAGGACTGGCGCAGGTTAAGATAGAACGTATAATAAGACGTTAAAGACTATATAGGCGTTCTGAAGACGGCTTATTAAGCTAATACTTCTAGACGGGGGTTTAATGTCACTGTAGGTCATTGTCGTTATAATACATAGAGGTAGGGTTGGTAATTAGTCAGTCATTAGTCAGTTAGTGCCGTGACTAAGACTGACTGACTAATTTAGTGACTGACTAATCTTGGCATTAGTCAGTCATTTAGTCAGTATAATAAAAGTGGAGTTCTTAAATAAATTTTACTATAATAGTATCTATAATAAAAGTATCTTAAACTAATAGAAACAATCAGAAGATGTTTAGAGTTATGACAAGTTATGAAAACCCAATTTATACAACAGATACCTAAGCTAGTAACTAATAAGTTATTAACTTAATCTACCTATTTATCCTCTTCTTCTTCTATTATTGCAGAGTTCCGAAAATTATCTTCTAACTCTTTTAATTCTTTAATTTTCCAACTCTTTAATAATACTGTTTTTTTAACAGTTTCAAGATCCAACCGATTCCGGCTTTCAGTAACAATATTTCCTCCAATAGAAAACACACGCTCTACTGGGGCTGAAGTAGCTGGAATGGCTAAATATCGCCTAGCCATAAGACTTAATACTGGAAATTTATAAGCAGCTGATTTCCAGTATTCTAAGGGGTTAGCTTTATACCATTTAACCTATTAATAAATTAGTAAATTATCGTAATAATAGTAATAAAAGTGAATAAATATAAACTAGTTGAGGTTGGTGTTAAGCTGAAATAGTGAATTCACTAATTAGAGCCTCTAATTTATTGTAGATTAAATAAACAAATAGTAAAGCCCTATTGATATTGATATAATACTCGCTCTATAGCCTTATAATACGCTGAATAAGTATTATAAATAACCTTTCTAGTTACTTAAGGGTGATCCACTCTGCTTATGTAAGGAATATTTTTTTATACTCCTTATTTACAGTATTTCTAAAAACGTAGGTTAACGGCTCTTTAACTTCTAAAGCCGTTTTAATCATAAAGTAGGTAGTGTTCCATCTAATAGGGGTATCTAATAAAACAGTTAATTAGTAACTAATTATTATTTAGAAAATTTAATAATAAAAAATAAACCTACCTATTAGTATAACACGCTTTTTAAAGGTTATTAGAAGCATTTCTTCTTCTTTGGCTTGTGTAATGCCTTTGTGGAATAGTTTCTTTACTTCAGTTGTATATTTAACCATTATAGCAATTCTTCTAATTCTTGAAGTAATGGCTATTAAAGAAAATTAATAAATTAAAATAATAATGATGATAAAGAATAAACCAAATTAAAAAAGGAATTACGTACTAGTAAATTCTAATGTATTAAATTCTTCTTCTTTAACCTCTTTATTTAAATTATTTAAATTAAGAAGCCTTAGATTAATGAATTGAAGAATTCGTTTGTCAATTTTGGGTGTTGAAGTGTATTCTCTCAACATATCACCTGCTACGAGGTTTAGAATATGGGTTAAGTACCGAATATTATATCTGAATTCTAGATGGAAATCTTTAAACGTTATTAAAAACGTATTATTATTAGGTGCATTGTCCCGAGTAATACTATTTTATAATAATTTAGTATTAGTATAATAGTTATTATTTTCAAGATGTAAAATAATAGGAATAGACTTACGATAGAATTCTTGCAGGTGTAATTACAGGGTATGGTTAGAGAGTATTTACGAACTTGTCGTAGATATAAAGCCTAGTATAATTTTTGTTTAAATCTTTAAACGCTAGAAATTACAGTTAATTAGTTATTAAATATAAAAACAATAAACAATGAATTTACCAAGTAATTTATAGACTAATTTAAAGTCTTTATCGATGTAGTTAATAATCAGGCCCAAATAGCTTGTCTGGGCTGTTGAAGTCCAAATATTAAATGTTAAGCAAAATGAACCTAACGATTCAATATTTGCCCTCAATTCAGGGTTAAAAATTGAGAAAAAACGATCAAAAGTGGAATCAAGAATAGATTTCATCTTATGTCGATTAATAGTAGGTGCTGTATTAGAAGGTATTATTAGTAAATTTTCTAAATAAAATTATTTGAAGAAAAACATACTTATTATAATACTTAAAATAAGTCTTGAAATGAATTGGAATTCAAGGCGTTAAATAAGATGTTATTCTTAATAATAAAAGTTAAAACCTTTAGTAAGCCTTCTTCTTTATTAAAATCTGTAATTGTATTATTACGAGAGCGTTTTGCTAGGTTTAGCCGAAAGAAATCAGAGCTTGAATGTGTAGTAATTTCAGTTCCTACATTAATGTTAAAATAATAATAATAATAATAATAATAGTGAAATTTAATGTAACTTACTTCTTTGCCTTGATCCCTCTGAATCTTCGTTAAACGCAATCGTAGGGTGTTTTAACTTATAATGTCGTGTGTAATTTGATCCTTGAAAGCCTTTTACAGTATCTTTCGCTTTCCACAAGCAACTGTAAATTCGTTTTAATAATTTATTATAATAATGATAGAAAACTTAAAAGAGATGATAAAAAGAAATTATAATAATACTTACGTTGTACACTGTAGCTGTATTTGCCTTTCCTTCGTTAAATCAATTGGTAATAAAGTTCTGGTGAATAGGCTGTGCTTTATAATGTAAATCTTCAAAGTTGAACTGGCTCTTAATTTGAAATCTGGCTTATTAAATGGAGAAGCCGAAAAATCAGGTTGGGGAGCTGAAGTAGTAATATTACTACTAGTTGAAACAATAGATGACTGGCCGGAAAGAGGTTAGATTTGAGAAGCTGAAGGTTCATCACCAGATTTAAAGAAAGAAGATATGGTAATAATAGCTTATAGTGATAATGGAGAGTGTGGAGGTAGAATAGTTATTGTAGCTGAATTGGTTATATTACTGTGTGTTAAACGTTTTGTTTTGAAATTAAAATCTGTTCTATAACATTTATTATATAGAGGTTTGAGTGGCAATAGTGCTTATATTAACAATTACTAGTGTTACGTGGATGTGGCAAACTCTATTAGTAATAGAACCTTATAGAATTTGATTATTCATTAGGCTTAGTAATTATAATCTAGATGATTCTACAAGTTGCCACTTTAGTAACTACAGTCTAGAAGGTTCTACGATTTGCCACTTTAATCATTTTTTTTAGAAAATTCTAGAATTTGCTACCTTCATAATTCTATGTAGAAGATTCTATCATATTATAATCTTAAACTAAACTAGTTAGCTTATGTAGATAAGTAACATTACTACTATAATGTTAACTATTATTTATAATATACTATTATAACAAATATTAAATATATTTTATTATATATTTTATAATAGTAAATAAATAAATAGAAATTTATTAAACATTTTAGTCACTTTAGTCAGTCACCTCGTTGACTAAGACTAAATTAGTCACCAGATTTCATGACTATGACTGACTGTCTAATGATTGACTAAGACTAAGACTAATGACTAATAGTCAGTTTACCAACCCTGCATAGAGGTGAGTCTAAATAGTAAGATATAAATAAATAATTAAATATTAGTGTAAGGAACCAGGAGTCCCTTACGGCCATTGTGGTTATAATGATAACTATCTATACTAACTCTCTGAGAGGTACTTTATACCTTAATTACTACGCTTACTCTTTTAAGGAGTAAGTAAGGTGATCACTTTTCCGGCTGCTCACTATAATCACTGGGTCTTAGCGAGATCAGGGTAATTAACTAATCGATAGATTGTAAGGGCTTTGGGTCTTTGCACCCCTGGCCCAGTGCGTAAGTACCGTACGTACTGTCCCTCTACACTGTTCCCTCTGCAAGGAATCCGTCGGGCCGCCCTAGCCTAAGTGACAGCTTGTCGTTACATATGCCTCTTAAGGGAAGCTCCTTTACTAAATGCTCTTTAAACTTATCCCTTATTATTTAAGCTGTTATATTAATCTTATTTCCCTTCTTTAAACATGATTATTATATTATAAAACTGTTAGAAAGTTATAATATTAATTATAATACTATTAAGTTTTTTTAAGTTACTATTAATATACCTATATATCTGTTTTATCTTAAAAACTGATTTAAAATATGTTTTCACAGCTTTGTTAACTGCTGCTTACGTTTTGTCCTCTACTTCCCTACCTGTCACTACGTTTTAGAAGTTTTTAAATAAGTTTTCGTTGTTTTTCTTCTCTTTTACTTTTATTATAGTCAGTTTGTAAACATAGTGTAAGTGCGCTAGCTTATTAGCCCCACTTTTCTGTAAAGTTTTGTCGTGTCAGTTTTGATAGACGTTTTCAGCCTTAAAAGAGGGTTTATTATGATTACTTCTAGCGTTTGCGTTACGCGATTGGTGCGCCATTACTGTACGATGTAGTTAATTACGCTGAATCTGATTTCATAATCTAACTGAGTTTAAGGTTTAACCTGGGTGTTTGGGGGGTATTGGGGTACCAGCTAGTTTCTTAATGTCTTTATTATTAAACGAAATAAATAACATTTATAAGATTAAAGAAGCCTTAAGAATACTGCTAGAGGAACTTTTACACATTGCTAACACTATAGTACCGAGGAAAAAACTAAATACTAGTATTACAGCCTTATAGTGAGATAATAAAACAAAGAGAGTAGTGAAAGATATAAAAGAGCAGAACGAGCCTGTAGAGCGTAATAAACACGTACTGTAAGGAAAGAATGGAGGAAGGCGGAATAACATAGGGATAAAGTAATTAGTAAAGTATAAATAAGGTGCTGGCGCAGCTATTCTAAAAGTTAGTAACAAATAAAGACCCTAAAGCAATGTGGGATATTAAGCATTAAGTTAGATTACATAGCCCTTCCCTACTTAAATTACCTGTAATCCCAGCCTTACAGGTTATAACAGACATTATACCTAACAGACCCTAAGTTACATACCCCTATATAAATAAGATAATAAATTTAATAAGTAGTTCTTTCTTATACTAGATGTAGACCTTATAAAGCTAAAAAACCTTAACTGGAGAGCTGGCTCTTTTATAAAGATAATATAAATTAATTACAAGATGTAAGCTTGAGATATAGTAAATGTAATATAAAGGGTTAGTGCATTAAAAGTGCCAGAACTAAATTAATATCAAACAACCTCTTAAAGGCCTGTAATAAAGATAAAAGGCTAGTGATTATTATAACTATAATTATATAAGCGAGCTTTAACCTTAACCATTTCCTAAGGCGCTGGCACATTATAAACATAATAATGTTAACATTTGTATAATTAGCCAGATTTTTAAAAGTCTAGCTAAACAGGAATCTAAACTGAAAAGCTTATTAAAAGAGAATTATTAGAAAAATAGAAACCTAAACACTAATATTAACTAAACTTATTAACAAGACATATAGAGTGTAAACCACTTATACCTATAAAAGCTATAGTAAAGTTATAAGAAGCGTACTAGCCTATAACACTAACACGTTGCATATATTATTAAAACCTAACAGCTCAATAGGGGGAATAGTTAAAAAGCTAAAAGCCATGTAAATATAATACCTATAGATAGTTCTTAAAGTGTATAAGGTATTATTAACAAAGAAGTTGAAGTTTAAAGTATAGTGCCTATTATTAGATATATATCTAGATTAATAGATAGTAAAAGTTAAATAAAGGCTTAAACGTATAGGGATAGTGAAGATCCTTTAAAACACTAATAAGAAGATTATTAAATAGATGAAGTAAAGAAGGGGAGTAACTGCCTGCACATTATTAATAAACAGCAGATTAATTAAAACTAACTGGATGAAGAAATAGTTAAAAAACTGACCACTTAATAACAAATTAGTAAACCTCCTATAAGACAAATAGCATAAAAAAGACCTTAATAAGGCAATCTAAGAGGAGAGATGATGGAAAAAGAGATCTAAGTTAGTAATGTGCTGTAGATATATTATAACTGTAACAGATATATAACCTTAACCTTAAGAAAATACCACTTTAGATACATTAGAAACTTATAAAAGCCAAAACTCTATTTATAAAGGCTAAAACGGAGAAAATTAGCCTAAACGCCCTCTTATATTAAAGATAAGTCCTTAAGGTAATATCACTCCAGTGCCAGTGTAATATTACCCTGGAAATAGTAATATCTATAATCGTTAAATATCTTAAGTATAATAAAAGAACTATATAAAACTTAACTTTAAAATAAGTAAAACCTAAGAGTACAGCTCTCACACTGATATTAGACCACATTACCCCTAATAGTTTATAAGGTACAAAGAAGAAGAAAAGGATGAAATTGAAACGTTAACTGGGCCTTTAAGGCTGGAAACTTAAACTTAACTTTAAAAGATAAGGTAAAAGTGATATTAGTAACTAATTATATATTAAAACGCCTAAAAACACTAACCTAAGCTGTAAATATACTGTAAACGCACCATAACTACCCAACACTAAGATTAAAACACATCTATGACACCCCTTAAAGACTATTAAAAGAAGGATATTTATAATCTTAAACATTATTAACAGCAGCCTATAATAACAGTTAGTAATATAAGTAAACTGTAAATAGACTGTAAATAAGGGGAACCTATATTATATACAGCCTATTAGCAGGTAATTAACCACTTTAAACTAATAAGGTAATCAAGATATATTACCTAACGCTAAATAAGCTCCAGACATGTCTTAAGACGTTAAGCACACGTGGGTGGAGCGCTATCAGACTGCATGCTACTTAAAACCCTTAGGAGTAGGATTGGCAGGTAGAGGAACTATAATAGGCTAAGCAGGTGTAGTAACCTCCACCTTAAGTAACAGCTTAAGAAAAAGATAATAAAGTTAACAGTGCAGCCTAGGCGTAACTGACCTGCTTAACAACCCATTACCAAGTTAGGATAACGTAAGGTTAATAAGATATTTAAATACTGTATATACCGTTAAATTAAACCTTTAATTCAAACGTTAGTGACTTAAAAGTAATAATATTAACAGAAAACTTACAATTATATTATCTGGCTTTTTAGCTAACTTATATAAAGTAGCTAACATTATTATAGTAATGTTGCACTTTATAGTGTATTTAAAGCCAGTACCTTAAAGGAGTTTATAAATAGATAGTAAATGACCTCTAAATGGAAGGGATAACCACTTACTTTAAATAATAGTATACTTCTTATAAATAACAGGTTTACCTAAGTAAATTCAGTGTTAAAAAGCATTTATATAAGCTAGGTAAGGTAGGTAGTTAAAGTTATTAATAAAAATGAGGTGTTAATAATATAATAGAGAAGTGGTAGCACGATTTAATTAATAGTAAGTTCATAAAGTAACGATTAATAAAAGTAAGGGCTCTAAATAAATAATATAGTAATGTTAGTGACAGAGATACGTAAATAAGAATAGAGAAAGGCGATTACAGAGCGTAAAAGATAAAGTGAAGGTAATAATAAAGAGGGCCAGCAGACCTTAAAAACTGGTAGTTAAAGGAAGAAAGGAATAGTAACAGGATAAAGAGGAGAGGAGACTTTATACATGAACTAAAAGGTGGAAAATAAAACTATAGAGGCTAGCCAGCCTTAATAGAAAGATTAAATAGAAGCTATAGGGTAATTATGTAACGAAAGAGAGTGGAATTATAAACGTTAGCCGGGTACACTGGTAGGTACGGATAAAAGTTGTAAGGTGAAAGCGTATTAAAGAAGGTAGACCTGTAGAATGAAGAAATTAAAGGTGGTAAAAAATAGAAAATAAAACTAGTAGCTAAAATAGACTAAAACTGTAAAAAAAAAAGGGACCAGATTAAGAAGGGGGTGACGTTATAGGGCTAACCCTAAGCTGAAAACACCTTAATACTAACTAAACCCTAGGGAGTTGCCCTAGGTAAAAGGGGTTCCTAACTCCAGACGAAAAAGAGATGACGTAAAATCTCTAAGCTATTACAGCTAAAGGGCGTAAGCGTAGCAGAAGAGTAAACGACCTACTTAAACCCCATCTCTCTTATAATACACGCCGATATACGACACTAACCCTATAACCTGTCACCATGTTTAGTAGTTAATATTAAGCCAATTATACTTTAGCAGGACAGACTAGAAGGGCAGGTGAGGCTTTGCAGCCCTAACTACACCCCTGACTACACCCTAACAGTGGACAGTTAGCAAAAGAGTGACCGCTTGCCCTCACGGGCAGAGCTTACAGCTCCTATGGTGTAAGACAAATAGTACTTTTAACGTTAAGACATTTCTTATTATTAAACACTTTATAAAGTAAAAAGAAATTATTATTATAAACCTTAAAAGTAAAGTTAGTAGTTCTTAGGCATTAAGGTTCTGAGAGATAGAAGTAAAGGCCTAATTTGGCTTTTCCAGAAAGCCTATTTTGATAAGGCTAAGATTCTAATAGCTATAATAGAACCATGGTAAGGCAAAGCCCTAATCAGTAAGCTATTTAGTACGCTAGTAGGCTTAAGGGCTAATGAGTAAGATACAGTCACTATGTTTACTATAGAAGCCGAGCTTCTAGCCCTAGTATAAGTTACAAAAGAGTGCCTGTTTGTAAGCCGATTACTTATTAAGTTAACTATTTAACTGGATAATTACTACATTATATATAATCTAGTGTGATAATAAGTAAACTATTTAGCTAGTTATGACAGAGATAGCTACTTTGGAAACAAAACTCTAGTATGTGGATGTTCATAACTATTAGCTTTAACAGGAATTTAGTAATAAAACAATAAAAATTAAATACATACCCTTACACAGCATAACAGCCGACGGCTTAACTAAAGCCTTAAACCTTCTACTCTACTAACAATTCCTCTAGCAAATAGGAGTCACAGAGCTAAATAAAAGTCATCTATACCTTAATTTTAGGGTTTTCCTAATGAATCAAGATGTGGAGATGCACCTAGAAGGAATTAAACCCATAACCTTTCTATAAAGGAGTAGAATGCACTACCATTATACTATAGGAGCTGTTGTTAAGAGAAGGACTGTACTTCAGAATAATAAGGTCCTGACTCAGGCCCTGGTGGATCTAAGGGAGTGTGTCAAAAGGAAAAGAGCTCTGGCGAAAAGCTAAAATAGTAAAAGAAAAACCCTTGATCTCCCCAACACACTATTACTATTAATTCCAACATATCAGTGATATATGTTAGAATAATGACAAAAGCAGGAGCGTGGAATGCGCTACCACTACGCTATAGAGGCTGTTATGAAATAGAGAACTCTATTTCAGAACCATAAGGTCCAGACCCAAGCCCTGTTAAATTTAACTAGGTGTGTCAGAAAGAAAGGGGTTCTGGCTAGCCCAAAAAGAAGAATCTAGCAAACACTAGAACAACAGATTTATAACCATTACTACAGACACGCAATTGTAGCCGCGTGGCTTTGCCACACGGCTTGCCACTATTCATAGCTATAAAGAAGGTTCTCTGGCTGAGCCAGAGAGCTGAACAAGCAATACAATCACGCGGTTGCAACCCTTTCAATTCCACAGAATCCAGAGTCCAGTGCTTCCAACAAGTCACGACCGCCATAGCGCTAGCCCTCTAAGGCGAAGAAGTCGAGCACCGACTCGGACTTAACAGCATCGCGAACCTAAGTGCCCGTGCCGTACAGCTCGACGTAGCTAACATCAAAAGAGCTAACGCCGGTGCGGTCTATAACGCGGTAGTAGTTATCCTTTTAGATGCCAGCATGCAGCTGCGTGATAGATGCGCTTTCCGACAAGTAATTCGTCACACTAGTAAGGATAGTGCCGAGCACGATATCGTTATCGGCTAACGCGTCCTCGAGCCGCTTGATGACCACGGAGCCCACGCCATCGCCTCAGCGGTAGCCATCCGCCCCGGCATCCCAAACCTTGCACTGGCCCGTCGGGGAGAGGAAGTGGCCTTTGCCTAGCATGTAGTAGATGTTGGGGCTCGTCTTTGGTTAGGAGAGTCAATCAGCACAAGCCTTAGAGGGTTACCCTAACCCTAACCCTAGATCTTTATTATAGTTTGTATCATGGAATTAAAATGCCTAGATTGTAAGATGAATAATATACCTATTATATTAGATTTGATTATCTAATAATAACTAAGGAATAGCTGTTTTGCCAAGGGTTGCTTTGAAGATCTTGTAAAGCTTGTTATTTGTTAAGCATTATCGCTGATAATTATCTTAATCATTAAAATAATATTATAGTTTAAAGGATATAAAAAAAAACTTTGTATTAAGATGTTACATGATGTGATCAGATAGATAGAAGGCCAATAAGTGCTTTTTAAAGAGTTTCTGATTTGAGATCCACAAAATGAGTATAAATTGCTAAAAATAGCTTCTGATTTGGAGAAATCCAAATATCAATAAAGAGGTGAATTGTTAAATGAGATGATTAAAGTTTCTTTTGAACAATATCTTTATGAAAGAGCCAGGATTCTCTAATATGCTTTTTAATTACCAAATGTCACTATCCTTTGCCGAACCTTAGGACTCTTATATATTCGACGCTTGTGCCTTGATTACTGTGTGCCGTCAACTCTATGTCGAACCGCTAAGAAAAGACCAAAAATCTGGTTTGGCATCCACCACGCCAACTCTTTGATACACGAGGCTGCTAAAGGAAAACGGTATTGCCCGGGTCATATAAAAGTAGAGTTTCCACATCCAATCCTTTTATGCTTTCCGGTTCTTCGAGATCTCTAGCTAAGCTCATCAATTGCGCATTTCGAAGGTCTGCCCGCTACTCTAATCTGTCGAGGACCTCACCGAGCAATACCTGTCTGTCTTTGTTGAAAGATACAGTATAAAATGTTTTCCAGTCTAACGCCCGTTTGTCAGATGGAATGATTCCTTTCTGCGAGCATTCTTCCCAGCTTCTGGCAATTTCCCTTTTTTTTCCGACTTGGTGAGAAAAATTCAGTAAATGAACGCATCTGGTACTTCCAGTCATTGAGGAGCTCATCTCCGATCGCAGCGATCTCGTGCCGCTTCATCTTGGTCCAACTGATCAAATGAACTTGATAGTTTCCTGCCACGGAGGGTATTTCCAAACAAGACTTTTCTCTGGCTGACCAGTATGTTGCGGGCCTCGCTTGCGTTGAAAAACACGGCTCCTGTCCCGTGATCCATCCTCATCTCACATTTCCAACCGTCAATGACCAAGACAAAATGGACAGCAGCATCTGCTCCTAGTGGCCGAGAGAACCACACTTGAGATCCCAGATGTCGAATGTACTCTTCCATATCTCGCGTAGCGCGCAAGGCCCCGAGTTCTCTTTCTGATGATTCGAATACCCCCGTATTTGAGTGGAAATTGAAAGACTCTTCGGCCTCTTCATTATCCTTTCCTCGGTCCCAATTCAGCACATAAGCCCAAAGATTGTTTGAAAACCAATCTAGGAGGAGGTAAAAGGGAGAATGCAATAGGTACATGTCCAAGTTCTCGCTTTCTTCGCACGTACCCGCCCCTGTAACGGAGCAAAGCCACCGGACGCTCGATTCAGATATGGGAACCCCAAACCACAGATGCACTGTGATTATTAGGAGGGCGTGAACAACTATAGTGACCTCAATAATATATGTAGCCATATTATAATTTGGAATAGAGTGGATCCTCACAGAAGTACACGAGGAAGAGTTAAGATGTTAGCGTAATACTCAGAACTTTAGTCTTTCTACCTTGATCTTTTGATTTGAACTGGAGTGGTGTGATCCTAGTATGATGTAGGTGGTGTGATATCGGTGGTTTGACTTTATGTGGTGCGATTTTAGGTCCTGCGTCCAGTCAAATGTGGCCATGCTCGAGGGCACAGCCACTTGGTAGTTACTGTACCCCTCCAAGTGGTTGTCAAAAAAGAAGGACCGCAGAGTGGCCGCGTGGTGGCCTGTTATCAGCAACTACTGGCCATTGAACACTACTAACAGGTATCTTCAATTCTATGCCCCTTATATGATATTGTGGACGCAGGAATTGTTAGCACCTGATGGGCAGATTACAAGATGAGAGTTGGCAGTACTTGTAGATACTTGTATTTAAATGAAAACTTTGCCGTTTGACAAGTACCATCAAGTATTAAGTCCCTATTATTTTGGCAACTCCTTGCCCTCTTTGAGCTTGTGCTCCTTCGCTGATGACATTGCAATAGCGCTACGTACAGCCCATAAAATTCTGCTATGGCCTGACGGGGTAAATAAGGGGATAGATTAGAAATGATAAGAAGTGGGCAGACCTAGGAAGAGCATCAGAGAAAATCAACCAAGCAACATTCCTTCCAAGAATAACGCTGTATCGGAAAGTGGTGGATCTAACACGTCCACATCTTTTATATTTCTATATAAAACAAAGTGGGTAGTTTCGAATAAGTTGGCTTAACGCTAAAATTGCCATGGAGTCAGCGCCCGAACAGATCCGTCGAAGATTTGTTTATAAACACACGAGACGCCCTATGAGTATCTTTACCATGATTTTCTATGGCAACAAGCGGTGCTGACGTTGCCTAGTTCAGTTCATCATAAATCAGCATCCGGCGACTAAGAGCGAGCTTTATCGAATTTGCAGCTAAAAGTTCTGGAGCTCGGAATTTGACAGATTGCGCTCTCAGTTACACTATTTGTCCTCTTCGTCTTGTGGCACGTTGCTCTTAACGCAGCCTGTGGCTCGGCCGCAGTTGTGATCGGAGCGCACGTCGACAACAATCCTCTCTATTTGCGGGACATAAGATCCGGGGCAATCGGAGGTGCTCTCAAAGCCGCCATATGTGAAGCGTTTCAAATCTGTGTTTTAATGCCGTTGGTGCTCTTCGGGAAGCCTCGCTCGCCGGATATTTTCCCGCACAGCTTCGTTGCCTTCGTGCTTGCCCTGGGAGGCCATGCAACGATTCTGAGGATGTTTCTTTCGACGGTCGCGTCAACAGCGATCGTAAGCTGCTAACGGCTCGGTAGACGTAAGTCTACCGTATTGATCTTCTTTATTTGACTAGCCTGCTTTTGGGAACTCACTGATAGGGGTGCAAAAGTCGATAGAGAGCTGCTCATAGCCGCCGCTGTGGCTACATTGCCCCTCAGCCAAAGCCTTTTGCTACTACAAGCGATAGGCACGCCGAAGCATTTCCTTCAGACTTCTGGATGGAACGCTCTCGGTGGCTTTACGTTTTCTGCAGTTGCGAAGCATCGAGGTGGGTTGGCCGTTCCAGAACCGACCAGCTAGACAAATGATCCACTTAAAGACCAAGAGGAAGCTACCCGGTCTGAGGTCGGATGAACTACAATTTTACAAAAGCTCCTACGTTTGCAAGCCTGGTGCAGTAGCAGCAGCAGCCGTTGTTTACGGCTTGATAGAGGAGATTGGGCGGTTTCCGGTGGAGTTGGTACTACGAATCAACCTTGAAAAGAAGGAAACCCGAAACGAGCCGGTTCACTTTATTCGCACAGTGGATCCGCCTACTACTAGCTCCTATGATAGATAGCGTCATATCCGGGCCTCGTATTGCAGTGCCAAAGGATGTTGTCATAGATAGTAACGACCCGTTGGGGGTGTGACGGGGTAGAGTTGAATACTTGATGCGAACATCAACACGTTAATGCTCAAATGTTGATACATGTAGTCATGAGTCCGAACGTCCAGTGAGAGATCGTGCGAGAGCCTGGTCAGCGACAGGCCCGCCGAGACTGTGGGCAGCGAAGACGACAGCCCAATCGTTCTGGCCGTCGTGATTGATGTAGTCAGCGCTAAGATGCGAAGGCTCGAGCGTGGGTGGAAGCGATGCTGACGGTATTAGTACCCACTCGATCGCTGCGCAACTAACTTCGCGCAAGGTCTGTGTGCGCATCAAATTCTCCCATTCACCCACACAAAACTGCAAAGACAGCCATGGCCGCCGGAAAATCCATATTCCTGGTTTGTAAGGATTGCGAGCTGAACGCAGTCTTCAAGCGAGCACGGAAAGCCAGACTCGCATTCAGCACGCGCTTGCGAGGCAATAGCGCGCAAATAGCTCGAATATCTACACCAAAGGAAGACTGGCGCAGTAGGCTCGTTTGCAGAGACAATAAGAGTATCCATGGCTCCTCCTTCGAATTCCTGATATTGATGAGAAATTGTAAATCATGCGATAGCCAGCTGTATCAATCCTGCCTTCCGAGCCTATACCCGCACTGGTCCCTCTGGTAGACTATTGTGCGATATGACAGGACGCTCAATGTACGAATAAAGGAGACATGGAATACGCATCTAGCAACTTGGTACGGCGAGCACATGTCCTGGAACGACACCTCCTCGGCCCCGTTCCACGTATGCGACAGGATGGCATAGTTCGGAACGTCACGCTGGTAGAAATCCTGAAATTTCAGCGTTGGCGCGTGTTGTGGGTCAGGAAATGGAAGCTATAAACCTGTATTCTTGGTTGTTGTTGCTTGGAGGAAATAACCAAAAACTATCTACATTACGGCTATTTATGGAGGCGGAGGTTTGCCAAGGCCAACAGTCACTGCCAGCCAATAGTCACTGCGCCAAGCAGTGACTCCAACAGCGCGTGGAGGAGCCGCATTTTGGGACTCGATTGAAACTGTCGCTGTTCTGTTCTGATGACGGCGATTGGGACTCGGATTCGAAGACGACTTGGAAGGTGTTCCTGGCGAACTTTTGGGTTCTCAGCTGCGCAAAAACCCCGGATTCAAAACCTCGTAACTTCTAGGTACGTAGCCTAGAATTTCACTTGCCTGCCTGGAATTATCATTCGCTGGTTGCGATCCAAATTCCGGACGGGGATGCCAAGCGGCGGCATTGGAGAGTGCAGCAGGCATCAAGATTTGGTTCTGACAGGTCGCAGGGCGCCGGTGATCTTATCGCTTTCGGGACGCCCAACGGAAACTGTGGAAATTCTCGGCAATGAGAAAACCCCTGCCCAGTCGGTTGGCTTGGCTGATCACAGGGGTTATGAGCGCACTATCCTATTTGCGACAACACACACAGCGCCGGTGTGATGACTTCCGAGTCAGCTTTTCCTTCCCAGCCAGGTCGGCAATAGCACCGCCCGAAAAAAAGAAAAAAAAAACGACGCTGGTGCCGTCGTCCGTCTCCGATATTGTGCTTCAAGCAAGAAGACTCCTTCCAATGTTGCTTCGAGTTAAGTGCTAGAAAGCGAGCATGGCGGTAACCAGCGACAGTGGTATCGGCGCGGGCCATATCACCGACCAGCGCACCTCGCTCATCATCGTGTGCCTTTTGGTTGTCGCGCTCTACAACGTTCTTGAACTCAATGTTGTCATCTTTTCAGTCTTCAAAACACGACGCGGCCTTTATTTCTGGAGCTTCCTAATAGCAACTTGGGGTATCCCGTTTTACGCAACCGGCTTCCTCCTGAAGTTCGTTGTCGGGTCAACAACAAGAACACTGATCGTGGTCCTCATATCTCTCGGCTGGTGCTGCATGGTGACGGGGCAGTCGGTCGTTTTGTATTCTCGACTTCACCTTGTCCTCTGGAATCAAACGCATCTCCGTTTCGTGCTCGCCATGATCATCTTCGACGCCATCGTCTGCCACATCCCCACCATCGTCATGGCGGCCGGTGCCAACACGACCGACTCAGTTGCCTTCATAGACGCCTATTCAGTTTACGAGAAAGCCCAAGTCACCATTTTTTTCATCCAAGAGCTCACCATCTCGGCTTTATACATCTCCGAAACGGCCAAATTGCTGCGAACTGGGGATAACGTTCGTGGGAGAAGATCGTCTTCCGTCAACAGCTTCAAGCCGCATCTTATCCTCGTGAATGCCGTCGTCATCGTATTGGATATCACCGTGCTCGCCCTCGAGTACTCCAATTTTTACGACATCCAGACCAGCTACAAAGCCTTCACGTATAGTGTTAAGCTTAAACTGGAGTTTAGCATCCTGAACCGTCTGGTGGAGCTCACAAATTCGATAAGGGCTAGCACTTTCAACGAGAGTAACGGACCCGAGGCCCTCTCTCTCAACACGTTCAAGGGAAATCGCGACGCGGCAACAACACAAACGTCGGCAGCCCAGGAGAGTACGGTATGCGGACATGTCTCCACAAGGAGGGAAGGAGAGGCTGCCATAGCAGATGCGGCAAGCGAACAGAAATCTAGCTTAGATTAAATTCGTGTATTTCCGTGCAGGTTTACGACTGCAGATCGCTTCCTGATAGAATTTGCAACTCAGAGCAGTCTCCTTTTCCGCCCCTTCCGTTCCTTGCGAATGTCAGCTGTAGTTAGTGAGAATAGACCACTGGTGGAGAGTAAAGACCCCTTGCCCCCGCTTCTCCACCTATGCCAAATACCTTACGCTTTCCAAGGTCTGTCTGATGCCTCGGAAGAAGCGCACTTGCGAATGACAATGGCGAGGAGCGATACCTGGCCCCACAGAACTCATATGTTATAGGACATTCATCATAGAAGCAACCTCCCAGCTCCCTCCACTAGCTTTACTATCTCCCCCGCTGTTTGGTGCCGAGATCTTTGCATAGCACTGCGACTTGCTGATGATGATGTAATCGTCGCGATGGAAGTGACAGCCCCCCTCCCCAACGCTCTGCCCGCCTCTGCACCCTAATTAAAGCAAATAGCGATGTTGAAGAGCGGCAAGCGGATAAATTCTGTGATCTAACCTTGACCGAGTGATGCTGCGTTGATAATGCTTCCCCGATAGCGGAGGAGCTCTGTCCTTCATTGGGTGGCGAAGTAGCGCTCTCAGCTGCTGTCCTGGTGGTAATGCAGTGAAGCTGAACTTCTCCTGCATTGCTGCCTGGACTGGGCCGTGTGGGCCACTTTGAAAGAGGGAAAAAAAAATAGAAATACAAATCTCTTCTTTTATATATATATATATTAATTTACATTATAGTTATTTATGATAGAATTATTATATTTTAAACGCCAATTTAATATTATTCCTTAATAGGACTTTTCTATATATTTACATTGAATAAATTTCTAATCTTTACATATTAATTAAATTATAACTAATCGAATTCTTTTTACATCGCTTTTCATTATAAATATTTGTATTATAACGTTATATAATACATACTGCCTATATATCATAGTTAATAAACATTTATAATTAATTATCAATTTTTGCTTAATGCTCTTATATAAAATATAAGAAGTGTATATTATATATATAACAAGCGTTTAAAATCTAGTTTAAAGTATTAATATATAAAATGCTAATAATATAAAAGCTATATACGGTTTAAGATGATATAATTAGTATATAATAAGTTTAATAAAATTATTATATATATATTTTTATTTTATTTTATCTTACTTAAATGTCTAATTACAAGCTTTATTTAATACTATAAAGGTAAGATGACTCATATATATTAGTAGTTAAGTTATGAATGTACTTTTGAATTTATAATATATTATTTAAATTAATAGATAAAAGTGATATATTTTAATATTTTATTATCTTTTATATAATTTTTATTATAATAATATAAAAACCTTAAAGATATGTTGATATGGTGAATTATCCATATAGCATATTCTCCTTAATTTTACTAGATAGGAGCTATTAAAACGTGGGGTTTTTCGTGGAAAACCCGTTGCAAAGTCAGGTCGTTGCATGATCAGGTAAGCCTTTCTACTCGCACCATACCACCACACGACGCTCTTTACAGCGATCTCGCCCAAACCAAAAGGCACACCCATAGTTCTTCACCCACCCTTCAGGATCACCAACGAGAGGGCGATAGTATGGTGGAACTTCTGACCGAGCCGAGGTCCGCTGGAGATCTCGTTACTTTCATCGACTTACAGCCGAAAATATATCTCGGGCGCGCGGAGCATGCCTCCTAATGAGTGGGACAGCGCTGGGAACGGATGATCTCGAACAAGTGGCATCGCCAACAACAGGGACGCCTGAGGACCTGGGTCGCATTGAGAAGAGAATTGATCTCTATCTGGCACAAGTCCGAGAGCAGATCCACATCATACTGCCGTGAGTACTAAAATAGTCAGTCATCTAACGCTGATGGCGGGGACATCATCCGATATTCTCTACATTTTAGACGAGTCTAATCGTTTGTTCAATCTTACAGCGCAGAACAAAAAGCAAAGGTCTGCAAACTCATCAAGCAGATCTGCCAAGGCGGTGAGCTTCTAGCACAGCCGACCCGAGGCCATCTCAAAGGCTTACGAGATGAGTTTAATCTGGATGGGTTATTCCGTCCTCCCCATTATCTTTGGGCTCTGGCCTGCTCTAGCGGCCCAACCTCTCTGTGCGGCCAACAGTTGCCCACTGGGTTGTCAGTTAGTGATAAACCCCTGTGAGGGTATATCATAGCTGGTCTTAGTGTCTTTGCCAAGACCGGTAGTAGCTAATTAGTCTCCAACGCTAAATACCTTTTTGCTGGCTAGTTTGTCGCTCTGAAGATAGACCCTGTCTCGGAGATCATTGATGATACCGGAGAGTTTTGTTAGCACCTTTGGCGTGCCGATGGTGTTCTCTTTACCGTTTTACTAGCCTCGTCTACTCGGAGCCTTCAAACTCTACCACGGGCTTGATAGCACTCAGCTGAAGATGAGCGATTCGTTGATACCCATGCCCTGGGACATAGCACGGCGCGTGACGGGATACCATTACGAAGCATAAGGCCATTCCGTCTCCAGCACTCAGGTAAGCAACACGAAAAATTCTAGAGGTACAGGCGAAAATATTCAATTTCGATATGGGGACGCATTTTAGCCATCTGTTTATATGAGGCCCAGTTCTAGGCCTACTCGGTTAGCGTTGAAGCAATTCAGCATGCTGAGGTGTAGCCTGCCAAAAAATCGTAATTAGGGTGAGCGAAAATCAGTAAGCCTGAGCAAATTCTGAGCAACGACTGAGCCGGGCCTGAGCTGCCAAGATGTCTTCGAGCCCGCCGAGAAGTCTCGGGCCAAAAAACCAGGCAAGGAAGGTACATAACATCTTAAGGACGCACGTAATTGAACGCTTCCCGGAGTTATTCGCGACATCAAAAATGTAGCCGATGAAGAAGCCGACCTCTGGGACTTTGGGCAGCATGGCAAGAACCCAGCACCACCCTTCTCCTAGGCCATGAAAGATTCGGTTAACTCTCCGAGTCGTTATGAATCTTCAATGGGGCAATGATAAATAATTGAGCGGCTCGAGGATGACTGCTCCAAATCGGACTAGCGGTTTCCATGTCCAACCCTCTCAGTCAGTCTCTAAAATATCTACACAGTTAAGCAATTGGCAGGCACTAATTGAACAATGTCTAGCCGCAGTCTTTTGTTTCAGGTCCACCAAACACGTCAAGACCATCATCTTCTACCTTCTTCCATCTGCCGCTCCTTCCCCGGGCAATGTCCCCCGTTCCTTCCTTCCCGTCTCTGCGCCTCTGGTGAACGGAGGTAGGAGTGATGGGATGGAGCATTTAAGCTTCTCCCCAAACCTCGCCAGTTGGCAGACTCCACCCGTTCAAGAATTTGCCATCCTCGACGAGCTAAAAATTCTTTCCTTCCCTCTCTCCGAACCTCGTGAAATTTCTCCTCCCCTCACCAACATCCTCCAACTTGCTGGCTCTCTTCAGCAAGCCTCTTCCCCTTCCAACCATGATCGCGACCCTTCTCTTCCCCAACCAGCCTAAGAACACAAAGTCATCATGATCTTCCTCGCGTTCTTCGCGTTACTCCTCGCGTTGGCCTCGGCCTCGCCGACCTTGACCGCCCACCTGGACGCGGCCACCACCGAGCACCCGACTTATCCCCACTGGCCTCGTCAGGGCCCCTTGCCCTTCCTACACTCCGAGTCGCTCATTGCTAGACCCGAGTCGCCTCCGCTCAGACTGTCAACGACTGCGACCGCGGCTACTACGAGGATCACACCGACGACAAGTCTCCCTTTGCCTCCGACTGCGAAATCCTAGCCAACAACATTGTTGGCGATGGCACCTGGAATCTGTGGCTCAACGGAGAGTACCACCAGCTCGCTCAGTACAACAGCTGTGCCTTTGGCGTCCAGGCCTATGATTGCAAGGTCTCCAGCGGGGATGTACGTCTTTACCGGCGGTGTTTTTTGACAGTGTGCTCCTCGGTGACATGCTTTCTGTTGCAATAGCCCTGCAACCTCGATCCCCGAATCGCCAAGATTGGCAACGAGGACATCAGAGGCGTGATCAACGATGCACTTGGTTACAAGGACTCCACGGGCAAGGTCGGCGACATGGGATACATCAATTGTGAGATTATGGCGCTCCCTGGTCGTGGAAAGGTCTGGTGGTCCCTTTACTGGAACAAGCATACCGATGCACCTCCGTGCAATTGTTAGATTCCCAGAGCACAACCCAGTATAGGGACTGGGGATTTCAAAGCCATCATTTTACACGGCACTCAGACAGAGACTAGAGAAGAGTCTAGAGCAGTCATTTTCCCTGAGAGGTGACAACAGGTAGCCAGATTTGAACCGTCCAATTCGATCACACAAACTTCCCCCTATCCTCACCGTGATGTGCCTCGCCCTTCCACCTGCCCCAAACTCCCCCCACACACACTCCCCTAGCCAAACCTACACCATAAAAGCCCCATTCACCCTCACCACCTGCCCACTCACCCACCTGCTCCCTTCGCCCACAATAAACGCCACAACATCCGCCACCTCCTCCGGCGTGCCCACCCTCCCAAACGGACTCTGCCCCTCCATCGCCCTCAACACAGCCTCCGTTTTGCCCTCATAAAATAGCTCCGTCGCCGTCGGCCCCGGCGCCACCGCATTCACCGTGATACCCTTCCGCCCCAAGTCCTTGGACAGCGCCCGCGTCATCTGGTGCACCGCACCCTTGCTCGCCACGTAGAGCAGATACCCCGGCGTGATCGAGGTAGCCGTGTTGAGGCCCGTCGTGACGAAGATGACGCGCCCCCCGCCGGTAGTGGGCATGTGCAGCGCGCACTTTTGCACGAGGAACAAGGGCCCGCGAACATTGAGGGCAAAGGTCCGGTCAAAGTCCGCCGGCGTGGTGGCGCCGAGATCGCGCATGAGGAGGATGCCGGCTGCGCGCCATTGTCATTAGCAAGGGGTCTGTGGGTTGGGTTGGAGAGGACGTACCGTTGGGCATGACGATGTCGATCTTGCCGAAGCGGGCGACGGCCGCGGAGACGAGCTTGTCGATGGAGGCGAGGTCGGACACGTCGGCTTGCACGGCGAGGGCGCGGTCGGGCCCGATCTGGGCGACCAGGGCGGAGGCCGAGGCGGCGTCGGTGTGGTAGTTGATGATGACAGAGGCGCCGTCAGCGGCGAGGCGGAGGGCGACGGTTTTGCCGATGCCGTTGGAGGCGCCGGTGATGAGGGCGACTTTGCCGGTTAGGGACATGGTGGATGGGCGGGGTTTGTTGACTTTGGTCAGGGGGGGCTTGGCAGTGGTTGGCAGGGATGGTGGTTGGTGATCTGTCAATTAGGCAAGTGATGGGAGATGTCAATGGGATCAGAGGCGGGCAAAGTCCGAGGGATGGCGGTTGGAGATGTTTGTGAACTGGATGGAGATGAGGCTATATATCTATCCTAGTGTACATGGTGCGCCCAGCGCATTCCTCGTGGTGTTCGACGTTGCTCGGAGGGGAGGAGCGACCACTGCTAGCGTCCGGCGTCGGGTTTGCCATCTGAATTGCAGTGATAAGTCCGTACATTTCGGACACGGCTAGACATAGACACCGCGGAAGGAGCTAGGGATGGACGGTGATGATTGCGATGGTACGGGTTTCGGTCGAGATGGCGTCAACATGGGCAGCTGGATGGCAAAGGGTCCGTCGGATTTATCTGTCGGGGTTGCCAAGCTCCGATAATTTGTGGAGCCGAAATGTCGCGAGGTTGACGGTCTTCACCGCTTGCCGCCTTGGGGCTGGTTGCAATTCTGCCGCATGATGTCAGGACAACATGGAGACGGCCAGGGCGAGCGATTCTCGGACCTCCTGTCTGTCAACCTCCCGGAATGGCCGGCCCGCTCGCTGCCTGTTTGCCCAGCGCCGACCGGTATTTCTTAAGCGTCGGTCCGATAGCTCCCCGTCCCTGACTCCCTTCCCATCCCGCGCATCAATTGACATGACACTCTCTCCAACGCGTCGACCAATTCCTTTTCGCTGCGCTGACGAGGCGCGAAGAACCGGGCGCGAAGACGGCACGTCTCGCTTCGCCGCCTCCACACATCGTATACGCAGGGCTGCATGTTCCCATTTCCAACTCTGCAAGGCATCCCCGCGGCACGGCGGCTCCCTTTCCGCCCGTGCCGTTAGTCATCCCCTTTCGCCACATTTTCTCACGCAGCCCGACGCCTTAAGCGAGGTAGCAGGATGAATACCTAGGCGACATTCCCTTTCACCGTGTCTGTTTGTCAATGTTGATGGAGTTGGAGCGACATGTTTTCTGCCTCGAGCGAAAAGTTCTCTGTTTTGCGGCAAACGCCGACTTGAACAAACGGTTTTCACGAGTCAAACTGACGAGGAAATCCTTCCCAAGTTATCCTTCTGAAGTTCGACTCTGATGCCTAGTCAAAAAAGAATCAGTCAGTACCGTATCTTCGAGGTCAGATGCTGACCCGAGGCTTCCAGTGGTTGCAGTCTCTCCGACCAGTTGGCTCCCAGCTCCCAGGAATTCATTCTCAATGTCACCCACCTTCCATCACCTTACCAAGACTATCGCTTATCTGAGTCCCAGGCTAGAAACAGAGTTCAGTTCGTCCATGGCTCACAGAACCTAGTTGAGCCCCCAAGGTGCAGGTCGACTCTCCAATACATTGGCCGCCTTGCATTAAACCAGGTTACCAGCACCTCCACTACCAAACAAATAGAAGGCGTGGATCACAGCACCGCCTGCTTGCGCGCTGTACCTGGCCACATGATGCCTTCCATACCGGAAGCAGAGTCATTTTTCATGTCTGCGGCGGCCAAGTGTCCAGCCACTCTCACTGCAACTTCGCTGCCTTCGCCGTTGGGACCGGGTTAAGTGTACCTTTCCCACCCACTTTGACAGCAGCCACAAACCCGGGCAAATTTCTCCGGGAAACTTGGGAGATGATAGTATTCTGAAAGGAAATGGCCCAATACTGCTTGTCGCTGGTCGAGTGCGCAAACCACATGATGCTTACGGCTCCGACCGGGCCGAATTCAAGTCATCCCGCAGCTGTCAAGATGCAGCTCGGGCTCTCCCGATCTTTGTCGCTGAAAGGGATCTCAACACAAGTACCTGAGTTCTGGAAGTCTAGGAAATTGCAAGGGCCGGAGACGGCACAGCAAAAGGGCGTTCATGCTTGCCAACTGTGTCTCTTCCTGTGGTCGAACTCTCGCTCCAACGTGTCGTCGTCACCCGTGCCCAGCCGCCAATATTGAGTCCTTCGACTCTGTTCTCTGTCCCATGTGCCACATTCGAACTTGAAGGGATGAGCCACCCGACCAGAGGCTAACGAACAAGCACAAGCATCCCAACGAGAGGCATCCTGGCCTTGCTCGACTACATCCTATGAGGACTTTGTTCCGGGTCGTCTGCGAAACTACTAGACACCGGTCTTCAACAGCCTCCGACATCCGAACTAGCGCCGCAATGTTCCAATGTGAGCGCCACGGAGGATTCAATAATCGGCAGCAGTTGAGCAGTCACAGCAAGTTCTTGTGCGGTCAATGTCACCGGCAAGCTCTGAGGATGTGGGCGTGCTGGAATGCGTATCCGTAATTCGCCACTGAGTCGCTTGCTAGACACCTTGTTCCTGGGGACCTCCTTGTTCTTGGGGACCTCGAGAGCCTGCTTTCAAGGATCTCCTAATGAGCCGCACTGCATCGAGCTTGTCTCTACGAATACCCTGCGGAACTAGTTCTCAGTGGAAGAGGGGTTACGAAGGCGCAGCAACGCCATGACAACTTCTGACACAAGAACCAAGGGAGGGTGAGGCTTACTTCACAGAAAGACTGGGGGTCAACACCCATACCACATCTCCAGGCAGTAATGGAACGAGGACATGGAGGACGATTGAGCATTAATACCCCAGTGTTCTACCTCCTCGTTCTCGATATCTCACAGCATCAGCATCAGCTTCAGTCACAGTTCAACTCTCAACACACTCAACACTTCACCAACAGCTTCACCTCAACACTTCACCAACCTTCAAAATGGTCAGCATCACCACCATCGCCTTTGCCGCCGCGGCTCTCGTCGGCCAGGCGCTTGCTGTCCCCACTGGCACGACCTGCACCGTCGGTCAGTTCTACTGCGGCTACAGCCTGCTGAACAACGGTAAGCCCTTTTGTTCTTCACCAAGGATCCCAAACTGAGGCTAACTCTGAATCGAAGGCGCCACCTACCAGCTCTGGGACCAGCGCATCAACGATGCCCTGACGGCTCGCAATCAGCCCATCGACAGCGAGCACAAGTACCAGACGCTCTTCTTCTGCATCGCTCCCGATACCGTCTCGTTTGACGAGTACTGCTTCTCGAGCACGCAGCCCACGTACCGCTGCCAGCCGCCGTCGGCCAAGGGATGCGGCAGCGGCGTCACCTCCAACGATTGCTGTGCTCCTCAGCTCTAAACCGTGCCGTGGCAACAGTGGAGAGTTCGAGGGTGAGATGTGTGAGGAGGTTTTGAGTATTTTCTTTGAGCTGGCCAGCCTTTTCTTTCCTTTCCAGTCTTTTGAGAGTTTTATGTAAAACCAATACACAGTTTGGGCCACCTCGGTCCCCAGCTCGCTGCTTTTGTGTTGAAAATGTCACTGAAGGCGGAGGACGCAGGCCATCGGAATAGCGTCAGCAAACAGTCTCCGTTTGTAAACAGCTTCTGATTTGTTGGGACGCTTAACTACATCTAACATTGCCCAAGTATCTCACATAATCGCAACTTGGTTGAATTGTATGGCCGGAACTGAGAAGGCTCCTTTCAAAATGCTTAGTGCCACCATTCATATGTTTGGCAGTCGGGATCCTGCATCGGCAACTGCACTTGCCATCTCAGATCATCGTCCTCTGGCGGTAACCCTTCACGTTGCTCCCCGGATGGATCGAAATTGCGGAAGGACTTGGCCTGAGGGTTTCGGAAATGGCCCTTATTCCCGTCGTTGGTTGTGCAAACAGCCAGACAGGACCCTGTCTGTCCCACCACAAGTCGTCCCCCGCAAGTCGTCCCCCACAACTTCCCCGCATCGAGAAACTGAACGGTGTCTCGCGTTTGGATCGAACTTCGTTCCTCCACACCCAGTTCTGGTCACCGGTGCATGTTATCTCAACTCCCTGCCACATTCAGCGCTGAGTCGCCAGCAGACCCAACTGCCATGGCCCAGCCGCTCTCTTTCGAGGAGACTGATGGAACACCAGACTACTGCAACGAAGCTGTCTTTCGCCGCAACACGCTGCCCCCGCGCTCGTATCACATCCCAGAAACATCGCTGCTCCTCAACGGCCAGTGGCACTTCCATTATGCCTCAACTCCTGCAGACGCCGAGAGCTACACTCGCGCCTACGAGGCTCCATCGGACGCCTCGAAGCAGTGGACAATGATCCAGGTCCCCGGCCACTGGCAGCTCCAGGGACACGGCATTCCACACTACACCAATGTCCAGTTTCCCATTCCCGTCTGCCCGCCATTCGTTCCGACTGAGAATCCTACGGGGACCTATCAACGCACCTTTCACGTCCCCTCGTCGTGGGACAAGTCTTCCCAACTGCGCCTGCGCTTCGACGGCGTGGACAGTGCTTCCCACGTCTGGGTGAACAAAATGCTGGTTGGATACGCACAAGGTTCCCGAAATCCCGCCGAGTTTGACATCACAGCCTTTGCACCCAACCGAACTGCCCTCGTCGAACTTTGGGTAAGGGTATACCAGTGGTCGGATGGCTCGTACATCGAGGACCAAGACCAATGGTGGCTCTCAGGTTTGTTGAACGCCCCTCACCAAGAGTGGCCGAAGTATGCGCTGACACTTTGATCAAGGAATTTTTCGCGACGTTCACTTAATTGCGTTCCCATCTGAGAACAGAATTGAGGACTGGTTTCTCCGGGCCGATCTCGACAACGACTACACAAACGGCAACCTCGAAGTCGCCATCGATATCAAGGCAGCTTCGACGGCTTCCTTGATGGTCACGGTCCGGGAACCGCGCAAGAATGGCGGAGAAACGGTGGCGAGTTCGAAAACGACTGTCCAGGGCAATGGAAAGGTCCAATTCAGTATCTTGGTTCGCGCACCAAACAAGTGGACTGCCGAAACACCCTATCTCTAAACCGTCGAGATGACGCTCTCGACATCGACATCGACACCCCACACCGTTCACCAAAACATTGGGTTCCGCAGGGTCGAGCTCATTGGAGGCCTGGTTTGCGTCAACGGGACCGCCCTCCAGTTCCACGGCGTCAATCGTCACGATCACCACCCCCGGTTTGGCCGTGCTGTGCCGGTGGATTTTGTCAGGAGAGACCTGCTCTTGATGAAGGAGCACAACATCAATGCCCTGCGCTGCAGCCATTACCCAAGTCACCCAAAACTTTTTGACCTGGCCGATGAGCTCGGGTTGTGGGTCATAGACGAAGCCGATCTCGAATGCCATGGTTTCTATGATGCAGTCGCCCGGCCCATGGACGTTCCCGAGGAGATGGACTACGAGAAACGCAAGAAGTTGGTATTTTCCAAGGCTGCTGAGTTCACCAGCAATAACCCCTCGTGGAAGCCGGCGTACCTGGACCGAATAAAGCAGATGATTAATCTCCCTGCTGCTCCCTCCCGGCCTTTTGATGTCCCTCCGACGCCCCAAGACCCAGCTCCTCCACAAACCCATCCCTACTCTCTCCCTGCCCTTCCCACTCAGGCCTCAAAAATGAATGCGTCTCCACATACCCCATGCACTCGGCCAGCTCCCCCGCAAAGTGAATCATCCACCCGAAGCCCAACGCGCCGCGCCCCGGCGGACCGTCAAGGTTCCTCCTCCGCCCGCGGCTCTTGCACGTCCCCAGACTGCGGCACAAGCCGCGTGACGTGGAGCTCATGGCGGCCTCTTTCCCTACCACGCCAACGAGGTAGCGCACGGCGTCGGTGTGGTCCAGGGCGGCGGCCAGGTCGAGCGGATGCCACCAAAAGAAGGTTCTAGGCTCCGCGGTCTTCCAGGTCTGTCGTCTTGGTTGGTAGTATTGTCTTTCACGGACATCCACAGTGTAATTTCCGTTGCGTTGGTCGTCAGCGACAGTAGAAAAACCACTTGCGCCGTCAGCCTCAGCCCTGGCAAACTCGGCGCGCACCCGGTCCTCGTCGCGGCGCTCGAGCTCCTCGGCCGTCAGCGCCTTACCCTTGGCACCAAGATTCTCCCTCCTGAGCTTTCGGAGCTGCTGCCTGCCGCGGTTCCGCGGGTACCGGTCCCAGATTTCGTACCACGGCATCGAGGCAAAGCGGACGCGGTGCAAGGGGGCGCCGGCGGCGCGGGCGTGGCGGAGGGTGCCGACGAGATTCTTCTCGGCGCCCCAGAACGGGGCGTTCGGGTCGCCAGTGTCGGCGTCACGCACGTAGACGAGCGGATTGGCGCGCTGGTGGAGCAGCCGGCTGCATCGCGCCAGTTTTGAAACGGTGCTGCTGTCGAGCCGGTCTGTGATGTTAAGGAGGAGCTCCGTGGGGAGGGTTTCCATTGTTTTCTTGTTTTCTTCTTTTCTCTTTTAGAAAGATAAGAGCCAGCTGTTTCTGGTTGAAGACTCGGGGTAAGAGAGTGACTTTTGGGGTTTGCGAAACCGAAAATTTGCTTCTGCAAAGCGAATTGTGTCACGGGTTGGGTTCAAAACAACACGTTGGGGTGACTCAAAAAGTGTTCACCGATCTGATAAACACCTTGAGCCTCAATTGGTGACAATATCAGTGGTGACTCTGAGGGGAGGGGGGCGGTTTAAGAAAAAGAAAACAAGCCTTCGAGTTTGGGTGGCACCATCGCCGAGCCCAAGGCTCCTACATCAATTGGGGATAAACTGGCCGCGAGTTGCGCTGACGCGATGACTCAACAACGTGAAGGCGAAGGCAAGAGGAAAGGCATTTTTTTGCTGGGGATTGTTTTGCTGATCGAAGAGATATCACCCCGAGTGATGATCACGTGTCGCTTCCCGCTTGTCGTCGGCGCTGCTCAACCAATCATGCCGCCAGCCTGGCAGGCAGCAGCAACTCAAACCCATCATCATCACCAAAAGTTGCACTGTTGACACAGACCAGGGTGCTGCATGAGGTTCTTTGTGGATGTTTTTAGGTAGGTAGGCACCGTTACCGTTGCCTCTTATGCTTGACCTGCTGCACAGTCCACATACCCTGCGAAAATCGCCCCGATTTTGTCTCTCTCAGGCGCAGTCACCGGCTTTGCCAGCTTTCACGCCCGTGCATGGATCCCTGCCCTCAGCGCAAACTACGCAACAACAATACACCACCTCTACGACATAACTTCAGAGCGCATCCTCCAATCGACCTCATCTACATCGACAAATAGCTCCTACACGAGGCAGCAGTCAAGTGATCACTCATGCGCGAAGTCTATTGCGACGTCGAGCAGGTGATCGCTTGGCTGGGAGAAGGATGCGGTAACGGAGAAAACGCAGCAGCTGGAAGAGATAGGCGACTCGGACAAAGCCACGGAGGAGATGAGACTTATGGACGGCAAGGCGCGGACACTCAGGTCTGATGCCTGGCTGCGAAGATGTTAAAAAAATGCCTTGACGTTCTTGCATTTCCAGTTACGTCGCTGAGTAGACTTGATTGTGATTATCAGTGGGTGTTTAACCCGCTGCTCGAGCAGCGAATAGGATGATCAAGGATCTGAACGTTCCATGAGTAAGAAAGAGCATTGCACTGTGGCTTTGGAAACGCAAAGGTCCCGCAGCAAGCTCGCACGAGTTTGTTCGTCTCAGTTGCAGCGCTGGTGGTCCGAGGGGGAGGATAATATTTGAACACTGCATCGCAAATATCAGGATTATTTGGTTGCTTTGGCGACACAACGCCTCTTGCGGAGATTGCTTGTACTTCGATGCCGTTGTTTTGCCACTTTCCTACACCCTTGAAGCCTCTAGCAGTGCCGGGGAACCATATACCAAGGGGATCGCGAAGGTCTTTGCGGTGGCACTTCCAACTACGAGTGCGGAGAAGCGTTGCAGTGGCAAGAACCCGGGAGCACGACTTCCCGTCACGCAGCTACATGGTGCAGATTCATCCGTTGATCTGTCCAATCCTATGAAGTTAACTGGGAACAAGAAGATCTAGGTGCATCCGGGCTTTTGGTTACTTAACCAATGCGACCTGGAATGAAATGCCAATGGTCCAGCGAGGGGGTGGCGCTTTCCGGAGTGCATGTCCCTCCAATCGATGTACGATAGAGTGCGGAACGTTGCCGGCTCTGGATAAATGCACGGGCTACAAGGTGGTACTGAGTACACCGTTTATATTGGGAATACCACT
>Ga0247770_1000603_pt1 | contig 33698 bp, 38 predicted proteins | sample UWRJL136409B6_FD_179943 | JGI IMG/M metagenome (GOLD analysis project Ga0247770, IMG submission 179943) | Plant litter microbial communities from Arlington Agricultural Research Station in Wisconsin, United States - UWRJ-L136-409B-6 | ecosystem: Environmental > Terrestrial > Plant litter >... | reverse complement strand
GACCACCGATAAACGGGAAGATACTCCAGCTACCGCCTGGGCATCTTTCACTCCAAGATATGCCAAAATATTTTCAAGGGTTTCGTTGGGAAGGGAATCGATTTTCAAGACTCGTAGACTTTTTGCGCACTCCAAAGGGATATCGTCACCCTCTTCAAAACCGGCGGCACACCGGCTGCAATGTTTTAGCGGCCTATTCAAAACCTGGAGAAAACGCGGTGTGGCAACAAATGGGAATTTGTTATCAGGATCCAGAATGTCTTTATGGATCTGAAACTCCGAAATTGCATCCAGGCAGCGCGAGTATTTCGCGGGTGTTTTAGATTTAAGCTCAGCGAATGCGAGTTTCCGAGCCCACGCTGGACAGTCATTAAGAATTGTGGCCAGGCTTCGAATATCATCTCTATTGTTCTTCAGGATTTGTTTAATTTCGCCCCAATTCTTTGCGCTACAAAGTGCTTTGTGAAGTTGCAGCCTGTCCGTATAGCTTGAACTAAGTTTCGATTCAAGCCAGATTGGATTTTGTGGATCAGCCCGATGAAGAGTGATAGCGGCCATATTGGTGTAGCTTTGCTGGGAAAATCGGGTTCGTCTGGAGTAAAACGAAGATGGGAAAGCCGTTTGGGCGTCAGCCCTCTTTAAGGCCGACAAGATACTCCAGAACTTGGTCATTCCCAAGCGCGTCCCGAATAAATACAGATTCCTGCATACTGGAAGGATGGCACAAAACAAGGCCCACGAGTGAAGGGACACAGATTTTGGCCTACCTCTGAGCACGTAAAGACGCCCGATTTTCGGACCAAGCAATCAGAGCCTCTCCACTGCTCATATACCACGCAATGACGATGGCGCCAAATATTGCTCTCCGCCAAACATCCGAGCATACTGTAATCGGCAATAAGCTACAAGACGACGGCTAAACGATGATAAAACAGCAGAAATAACTGGCTGCACGACATCACAGTACATCGTGATCACCTGGATTCTCTCACCTGCCCCGAAATTAAACTGTCCAAATCGACTAAGAACTAGGGCCCAATAGGGTCAAACCCTCCGAAATCTAGCGAAGTGTGGAATACGCTCCAAGCCAGTGGACGAGGTGCCACGCAATTGGCATTGGTGTTGCAAGGTCTTTTCCGACAGCCTTTCTTAATGCGCTGAATAACAATTCCGGCTCGATTTCATTAGCACGATCAGTTAACCTGGGCGCCAGCCATGGGAAGCGCCGCCTATCGAGCCTCTGCTCGCCCTGCTGGCCTCCCTGTCCCGTCTTCCAGCCTGTCGACACGGACTCAGCCAGGCACCCTACCACGGCGTGACCCTGACCCCGACCTCAACACGACCTCGTCTCCTGCGACTTCGATGTCCTGTGCGCTGTCCCGCGCGGCGCCGGTCACGTCGACGGCAACCTGGCGTACAGACCCTCAGTCGCTAGCCACTCGCGATCCAAGACCGTAGGGTTGAAGACAAGCTCTGTGTTGTACTGTCCTTCGCTCTGAACCACCGTCATTCTGAGCGTGGCCCGCAAGCGTTATGATGTAGCTGCTGGAAACGGTGTCGTGCCGAAGTGCGATGTCAAGGTGACGTCGCGAACACCCGCGCGGTACCGCTCTCCTGTGGTCGACTTCCCGTCAGAGGTGAGCAGCATCATACTCCCCGCCTTCAACTTGGGCGATGCCTCATGGCGTAGACGTCAGAACACCAACCGATCTCATCTCGGTAATTTCCAGACGGCAATCTTCTTCGTGGCCTGCGCGTGGCATCGTAGCCGGCTCCATCGCATCGACTAGTTTGTGGGTACCTATTTCTGGCCTCGGGTGGCCCATCTTGAAAGCTTGAAGAGTGTTAGCATCAACAACCGCGGGCGCGTGTCCGCCATTGTGGACATTTGTTTACCGACTTCATATATAGTTGCTTATTTTAACAGGTGTGCTGGAGGAGGAGGCAAGATAAAGTTCAACAGATTTCCGCTGCACTAGCTCTTGACTGTGTTTCACTGTGACATTGTAAAGCTTCACCTCTCAAACAGCTGCCGGCGCGCAACTCCGAAGAGTTTTCCTTCCCATCTATCGAAACCCTTGGCTGTGAAACATACTGCTTCTTGCTTCCATCCATCGCCTGTCTCAGACTACATGGCGAGCAAGCTCCCCCCTACTTGAAATGACGCCAAATGCTTTGGCCCAAGCCATATGTACATCAGTCTCGTCAGAAAACCCAACCGTACCTGCTTCGAAGAAGTTTGTAGGCTCGTTTATCCAACAATGAAATGTCCCATCCGGCGATAACTCCGTTATACCAATGTCCAAACGGCAGCCCACCTTATAAGACTCATATCTGTGGTCGTAACGACTCACGTTCAACAGAACGGTAGCCCATACTAAGGCATAGTTGTGAAGTTCGACCGCTTTTTTCTGTCGTATTTCGGGATTGTCGATAAATGAAAAGTCTTCATCTGCGTTGAACATTTTGATTTCTAGGCCTCCATCGGAAGGGATGCTTCGAACGATCTTCAGTATCCGGTAGGGCGGGACCAAACCATCCAGGGCTTCCAACGAGGTATCTCGAACCATAAGAACTCGGTACTCGCCATGGCTCGGTAGTGTCGGCATAAAACCCTCGTGAAACCAGTGGTTATTGATATCGATGAGTCCTATATCCCCCCCCGGTGGTAGATTCGCTGAGGGACGGTGTGCAATCTTGAGACGTTTTATCGCTGTCTGACCCCGAAGTTGGCGAACTGCCGGAGGCTGGGGCACCTCGGAAGAGCAACAGCACAGTCGGACCTGATTCCCTGACATCGATAAACCAGTGCTAATGGACGCCTCCAATACGACAACGTCATTCCCGCCCTGCGAGTTCGCCTTTTTCGCCACCGTCTTCCCTTTCAACACACAGTTCTCGTTCGCCAGACCGCCATCGCACCATTTTGGTCGGAAGCCCAGCCATTCTGTATCGGGGTTGCGATTGAATTCTGCAGCCAGGTCGTCAAAGACTTTGAGATCGCCAACCTTGTGACCAGCTCGACGCCACTCCGCTTCATTTGGAAAGGGCCGTATGGGCTTCACCTGAGCGAACAGGTTGACCGTTTTATAAAAGTCGTCAGTGGATGGCGGACCATCAGGACGTAGCAGGTGGCCTAATATGACCACGGTTAGGTGCTCTTGAGGGGCCGCCCTTAACGCCTTTTGGAGGTTCTCAGCGGCTCCGTCACCTTCCCATGACATTGTTGTCTGGAGGACCACATTGTCCATGCGGGCAATATACAGGCCGAGAATCAGGGATTCGTGCGTCCAGAGCGTCACCTCCTCTTTCTTCTCTTTCTCCTCCTTAGATACGAAATGATCGCCAAGAGGGAGACCGTGCGGGTAACTCCCGCGATGAGTCTAGATCGTGCGTGTCCCTCGGGGTACATGGATATAGGGACGCCATCATCCTCGCCGACCGGATCCCCTGCAGTCATACCCACCCAGATCATGTTGATCCGCTGGGTGAAGCTCGTGGCGACATCCGTGGTGGCCGTGACTTCATGGTTGTGTACGCTGGGCGTTCTGGGCTTCTGACATAGCTGCCATATAGTCCTTGAAACCCCCGGGCAGATCTCGACCTCTGCTTCTTCAGCCAGCCACCCGAACTTACAACCTGTTGCGCGGCCAGTCTTGCAGTAATACTGCCAGTGCCCAGACCCCATAGTCTTCCTGTAACTCTTTCTGTAAGCTTCCCACCCGTACTTTCGAGTGAAACAGGCTGTCTTTGCCTCGAGTTGCTCTAGCGATAAGAATCGCCAACCCATAGGGGGAAGTCCGCCGTTACCTCCATAAGAGATCGAGACAGATTGCTGCATCAAGAAGTAAAGAATATCATCCAGAGGCAGTTTTGGTGCTGACGCCATCGTGGCGGTGGCGAGACAAATAGACCTTGCGGGCGTGGAGAACAGTGGAAGACGGCCGGAAGGTTGGCGGCCACCTGCATTACTGGCTGATCGCCGCAATCATTTGGCACATTAAGAAAGGTTGTCGAACAAGCGGAGACGCGGACGGATGCGGGTGATCTGGGAGTGTCGAGGCATGTCGTCAAAACCCCAAAACCAAAATTTGGCGCCACGGTTCTCCTAGTGCCTCTAATTGGTGGTGTGTGCCGAGGTGCGGCCGATTCGCCCTTGCCCTACTTATGTAGTTGGTCCGTGCTTATAGGCTTGTCGAAGACAGCTCTGCCAACTGTCCTGCATTCCACACGAGATGAGAGCGAAAGGACAGGGGTGACGAACAGAAAACCTTGCACCAAAGGGGACTGATGGTGGCTGTATGGACTATGTCGTCGCTGCAAGGTCAGCGAAGGTGAGTGGACTAAGGAAAGACAAAGCCGGAACCCGCACAAGCAATACAATCAACAGGTTGCAATCCACATCATCTCCACACAATCCAGAGTGCAGTGTTTCTGACATAATGCAATGGTTAAATGATGGAAAGCGCTCTGAGATGTACAGTGGCGGCCAGGTTCAGCGTCCACATTTTGACATATAAAGTTTTCTACGTGGGCGCCAAAAATGGCCCCTCAATGCTTATACACAGTATAATGCAATTTGCACTGTGCACCTAGTCACAAGCGCCCTAACAGCCGCACCATTTCCAACATGCCGGATGACCTTGGTGACGAAAATGGACGATATCTTTCGACAACCTCAAGATTGTTGCAACTTTCCGCCGTATTCCGTGAAGGGGAGACCCCTTTTGAACTGACGTTAGCAGTGGGATCGCCCCTAATAGGCCGAAATTTAACCGTTTGTGGAGGGGCCGAATAATTGTGAGCCATCCAACCACCACGAGATAGGCGCGTGGTGGTCGACGATGATATGTTGCTTAACAGAGTGTACCGAGTTAAAACTGACGGTTAGGCAGGCGCGACGCTACCACAGCTTCCAAACCTTATTTCCACAGGAGACTAACCCGCAACAGCAGTCGTTCCCACCTATATAACACCATCGACAAGACTCCGTCCCGGCCGCAGTTACCAACGGGTACGCGCACGACACTGGCCTATCCCAGGCTGAGTGCCCTGACAGGCCTGGTGTGGCGTGCTGTACATCATCTCACACGCTCCCGCCTACCACAGGTCACCTCCCTCCCTCTCTCTAGCGAGGCTGCCGCGTTTGCTGGGTCGAAGGACAAGCACAGGTCGGCGACCCGACCTCTCTTCACAACCAAGCAACCTATGCAATAACAAGTTGCCAGGCCGAATAGCGACTTTGCCGGATACCCTCCTCCGAGCCTCCACAGGATTATCATCGCAACAACAGCCGAAAATACCATCAACGCAAGACGCCTCGACAAAACCCGTCTCCGTAGCCCCGTTACCGTTACTCTGAAGTTCCCGGAGTCCTCGCATCCGGAGAGATGGACACTCTTCCCCAGAACGAGTTGGAAATCCACCATATGGAAATTTGTTCCGCCGTGGAGGTTGTATTCAAGTGACGTTTTCGGTTCGGCCAGAAATCGAAATGCGTCGATGAGCTTCGTAACACCGTCACGCTGATGATACAATGTGGGGAACCCCAGACGACTTCGAAGCCGGTCGATTAGTCTTTCAAGGCCGTTCTGAAGAATGAGCTCAGGGGTTCCGAATTCTCGCTGATACTGGCTCTCATAACCGTCATTGCCAGAAGGGTACAATTCGCCACATAGTCGGTTGACAAGCCCCTGAACGTCCTCTAATGGAGGAGACTTGTCAAGCTCGACGCTTAAGATCTGATGTACTGTAGAAGCAGCATCCGCTTCATCCATCCTCCCCAGGATTACTGCGAGGAGGCTGAGGAAACAGAGTCTGTTGGGATCTTGGCTCATCGTGAGCATGCCGGGTAGCGGTTGCGCGTCATCAACTTTCATGCTGCGAGCTTGGCGCTTCTGAATCTTCTTGCCCAATGCTTCATAAGGAGCAAGGCCAGCCTCGCTGAAGATGCGGGCAAATGCTGCGTCGATATGAACAGAAGCCATTGCGCGGACCAGACCGTGGTGGAAGGAAGCTTTCTCGGCGAAATGCAGAACCTGAGATCAATCAGCAGAAGTCACAATAGAATTGGCTGAGCAGGGTATCGTGTAAAATTAGGTTTTGCTTACGTAACTAAGGTCGCTGACGTTGTCGCTTGCTCAATCAGAATACGCTGTGCAGCATCCAGTTGTGGCTGGCGGAGATGGGAGAAGTGGAGGGGAGACCCCTTTTAAAATGAAGTTAGCAGTGGGGTCGCCCTAATAGGCCGAAATTTAACCGTTCGTGGAGGGCCAAATAATTGTTAGCCACCCAACCACCACTCCCCCCCATCCACGCTAGCGAAGCCTACCATTTGGGAGCTGCATCCTAGCACGCTGTTTTGGCAGCTGCCGATATGGACAACACGCATGGGCCAGCGTATCATCGGGAAAGGCTTGATACTTTGATGGCTCGTGCACTGCCAGGGTGTTTAGGCTAATTGAACCACTCTCCAAATAGAGTCTCCTTTGAAGGGTCCTTCTCTACCGCCTCCCATGTGGGCCGGCGACAGCGGCTTTGGGTAATCACCACAGATTCGTAATAATGGCTGCGCGGCTTGACACTATTCACAGCTATAATTAAGGCTCTCTGGCGAAACTATAGAGACACAGAGACCAAGTAATTGAGTCACACAATTTGCAGCCCCATAAATCACATAGAATCCAGCGTGCCATGTTTCCAAAAGTACCTTCGATCAAATAGATGATGCCAAGCAGCGATACACGCACTATTTGTTGAAGTAATTCGGTCGGGCGGGGCAGACGCTCTGGCTGAGATGTGGCGGTGGGTGTCTGTGGCTGTGCTCTCCAAACCTTTTCGGTGAACTGCCATGTGCGGGTTGACATCGCGACAGGTCCGGCAAGCAGTGCACGGGCTACGACAAAGGGACGAAAATTGGGTCTCGACGGGAGCTGGATGGAAATCCCAATCCTACATGTGGCCGAGGTTGACCGCCTGCAACGAGCAGATCCATACTGCTATTCACGAAGGCAACTTCCTGGCCAGGTCCTGTAGTTCGCCGCCCACGGCCTTATTGACGCGGGATCATGTGGCTGGTGGGCCGCTGCTTGCGAACATGGACAGATGGTCTGGCAGATCCCACGCGCAGGGAGTAGAGGGTCTCTTCCCCGCCGCCACTCCGCCCTTGACATCTCCCTTGACGAAGTCGCCGACACCTCCGCCTTAAGCGCCCGTCTCGCCATAACCGACCCGTTCTGGTGCCGGGAAAAAGTAGCAGGAAAAGCTAGGCGCGGCCGGTTAGCAGTAACGGCACATCCAAGTTATTAATACACACAACGTTGAATTAGAACTTTGTGGTGGATACAAGCCGGCGCTGGCGCAGATTTGGTGTGCGATCGAGGTGCCCGCAAGGCGCAAAATTTTACTGTAGCATCTTTAGATATAAAATGTGATGCTTATCCTGGAATTAGGGCACTTGTGACTCGGTACACAATTCAAATTGCTGCATACTGTGTCAGCATTTAGGGGCCATTTTTAGTGTCTACGTAGAAAGTTTATATGTTAAGTGGTGGACGCTGAACCTGGCCGCCGCTGTAGTGAGCGGACTAATGAGGCCCAACAGTGGTTCCAATTTTGGCCTCTGGAATTCGGCCCATCTTTCGGCCCGCTGCCGAGGCCCTAATCTAGTTCTTGCTTCACTGACTATGAAAGTCGCTAGAGACGACTGTGTGTCTGGATGCTCTTCACCAAAGACTCGCCTCCGAGCTTGGGTACAGTCCTCCATCAGTCTTCACGCATCTGATTCTCCTAACTTGAGCTTCACTGCGTATTTGTACAGCTGATTCGTGTATTCTTATCACACCTCATCGAACCATATGACATTGTAGAGTGATGCTAGCTGCTTTTCTGGACTTCGGCTTAATGCTATAGCTCAACTAAAACCCTAAAGTGACGGAGAGTCCATGGTCAAATACATTCACACGGCCCCAAAAGGGGCATTTCACCATCAGTAACGCTATCTCTAAAACACTTCAGGTGCAGAAGATGATTTCCACAATTCTTCAAGACAACATCATTACCCTCAACAAAACCACCATTACATATATTACAAGAAATAGCAGAAAGGTTCATACCTACAAGTTCGCGCGTTATGACGGTGGGAAAAACTCCTTTTGGGTCAAAACGGTCTTTGTCCTCCTGAATCCTGGAGATTAAGTTAATGATAAGAGATCGTATATCATCGTTCAACACATTCAGGGCTTTCAGTCGCAACTCCTCTGGAGAGTCAATTAATGCTAAAGCCAGGATTAGTGTGCTCTCTTTGTAAGCCATGTTTAAATAAGGATGATAGTCATTCCACGTTTCACATGTTTGGAGGATTTGGTATATCGCCATCCTCGCCTTCTGGTTGAAAAAAAAGTCATCCTCATCTTGCCATTTTACCCGCTTCTGAGGGGTATCATCGTCATCACCAGTATCGTCCGCAGGCTGTTTACGGTTAGAAAGAGCAGGCGCTAGAGGCAGAGAAACAGCAGCTTTCGTTGCTTGCTCATCTTGCCACTTTCCCCGCTTGTGGGGCGTATCATCGTCACCAATATCGTCCGTCCGCCGTTTGCGGTTGGACAGAGCAGGTGCTAGAGGCAGAGAAACAGCAGCTTTGGTTGCTTGCCGTTTTGCCGGAACCTCGCTTTCGCCATCATTGATATCTAGAGATCTCTTTTGAGGCTCTCTGACAGAGGCAAAAAGCCGTTTTGCAGAAGGGAAATCTATATCGTGCAACTTCCTTTTTTGGGATGGCATATCGGTTGATGACATACAATCAGTCGGTTATCGGAGATAGTGTGTGAGTCCAGCTCCTTAAGTACTCCATAGGTCAGACGTGGCCAGAATCTTGTCGCTCGTTGGATTCAGCAGAACAGGGTCCAGTTCTAGGCCCTTGACTGGCATGTGACGCACATTGGTCCAGAAACTAGGATCGGCTCCATACCATTGTCTTGGCGAAGGACAGAATGTGGGGTGGTCCCTAAAAATGATATCACTCTCCAGTGTCTAATGGCCAGTGGGGGCTAGTCCCGGTTTTGGTGTACTTCAGCTCTGCAAGATATATATGCAGTTTAGAATTTGGCCCAGAGGTCACAATGAGGCCAGAGAGTTTCACAGTTTTGGTATTTCAAAAGCATTGCACATCAAAATGGACTCGAATTCAGTCCATGAAGCGGTAAGAGCTTCACTGCAACCCACACCGTATCTAATTTACCGGGCTGCTAATATAGAGCTCAAAAATAGTCTGATACTCCAGCAACCTCGATCCTAGATATGCAAGTAACGATGTATCAAACTCTCTGTCTAATGCAAGATATCTACAAGTCACTGAGCACACATACATGCTCCGCAAGCGCATTCGAAATTGCATATCGGCAAGAGAAGCAGAAACTCAGAGACCTTCTCGAGGCAAACAAAGCTCTAGCCTTCCAGCTCGATCAGGAGAGGAAGGCACGCAATAACACATATCATAACATCACAGGAATGTCTGTGAAGCCCGAACCCAAAATCAGAGAGTCATCGCTCGGGAATCAGGACGGTGGGTCTCGAGTACCGCAGAGGGACGACTCAGAGAACAATACAAAAGATAATCAAATTGCATTAAAGCGACTAGCTAAGGACGTACTTTCTGGGAGTGTAAGAGCTTGAATCGTCATTATTTAGCGTAACGATGACTCAATGTACTTCGCTATCTGATCAATTTGTTAGATAACACAATAATATATTCAAATTGGCTTTTTAGCGGGTCATGTTGATTTGGGGGTTTGTGGTCTAGATACGTGTCGGTGCACTTGCACAAAGGCCCTGCTATTTCTCTATTGAAGCGGTCTACGATTTAATCACCGTAATAGCCAGCGTCGAAGGCGCCGCATTGCCGGGTCATAGGCACTCAGTCGCCTGTAACGGCCCACCATTAGGTCATAGTGATGACCTGCGCATGGAGTTGAGGCTAAAGGCGGCCATGGTCCGCTTCGTCCGAGTTCGGTGAAAAGGTTCCCCCGCCGGGTGGTGGAGAAGCTTTGACCAAAAGGGGTGACGTGGTACCAAGTAAGACTGTACAACCTGGATTCTACATATTTGACTGCTACCTGGTACGTCCACCCATTGTCCACTGTCTCTCGTCCTCAAGCGCCCGATACCCAAAGAGACGCAACAAGCTACCGCAATGCCCAGAATGTGGTAGACTTATCAGCAACTGCCCCAATTATCGACCGTCTGTCATGCATCTCCGTCTCCAAAATAGACCACTGCTCTTACCTATCGGCCCACCAAAGTGCAGCAGCCAATTTTCAGACTCAAAATCCATGAAAATCAGCGACCTAGAGTATCACGCACGGCCATTGATGGCGCGTCTGACTCGAAAATACCGCAGACTGGCCCTCCCCGGACCGGAACGCCCTTACTGATCAGAAAGTTGAGACCTCCGCATCACCCCTTGCCAATCCAGGTAACGCCACTCCAACCTCCATCGACAGGATGCATTTCCGGAGCCAACCCGGGATGCGTTATCCACACCACCACCAAGGCAGCCCTGCGCTCTTCGCTAAGGGCACGCAGCTGTCTGCAAAAGCGTCTGATACATCACTCGTCATGTCATCGCTCTGCTGGGTCGTCAGCAATCCGTCAAGACCTTGGTTGTAGCCCTCATTGGCTCCCTCCTGGCATAAAAGCCTCCTGCTGTCCGCGAATGCCTTGCCATCTGGTTGAGCGGCATCGATGGTTTTGCTGAGCATTGGGCAGATTCTGGGGCGTGGCTCTGCCAATGGCACCACCCATGGAGCAGCCGGGCTTTTCCTTCGGGCTTCATTCATACGACAACTAACTTGCGCATGATGTATATCAAGGCTTTGTTGCCACCATCGGCTCGAAGATACCGCAAACTGAACTTACCCCGACGGGGCCGCTTTCATGCAACGCAACCTTGGCTAACTTCCAAAACGCCCCCTCCCAATTTCCGTGGCAACAAATCAAGGACGAGGAATTCAAGGACAATTCGAGGTCAAAGCTACAGCTTCCATGGGGAAATCCGGTTAGCCCTTCCCCATCCAAAAGAAACAGTGCAGGGGCACTTCCAGATCACGCTCCAGAGTTATCCATAACATGAGTAGCCCCTAAATTGAGCCTTTTGGAATTCCGGAGGCAGAGATAGCTAACATGTATCATCACAAACAAAAGAATAGCTCCTCATAATAGAAGAGAACTACATCATGCGCACGCTACTAGGTCAAGATGACGGTGAAGTCCGCCATCGGGTTACTCTCGATGAATAGATTGATGGGGCACTTAGACCCTAATCATACCACCAAATTAAACCAACAAGACAGATCGGCTTCTTGCCACGAACAGGCGACAAGAAGTGGCGCATGGGGTCCTCGTGTTATCGCTCCTGGATCACTTGGCTCCCTCCCTGCATGAAAGACGTCTGCGGATGGGAGTGCCTTGCCATCCGTTTGAGATGCCGTAGAAGCTTCGGCTAATGGTATCGGATAGACCCCGGAGCGTGGCTTTGCCAATGGGGTCATCGTTGAAACCGCCACGACTTCTCTTCGGCTTCACTCTTGCATCAAATAATGAGCGCATTATGCAGACTGCTTGGACTCCGCCATTCCATTCTAGCTAGAAGTCTGGCCGGAGGTCGCCAATAGACTGGACTATGACCTCACTCACTTTCCCAGGGCCAGATGAGGTATATAAAGGCCGGTCTTACCGTCCTTTTACCTGCTCGATCTTTCTTGTTCTCAACACTTCTTCAACTCACGTTGTCTTCGTCCTGTCATCTTCAACCTTTCAACATCTCCAAGAAACTCTATCGCAAGTATGGACACGTCAAGCGAGTCTCTGGCCCTCGCGACAGCGAATGAGCTCCTTGAAACTCTCGTATCCGAGGAGCAAGGAGAAATTTACGCCGAGCTTGCAAAAGCAGAGATGAGATTTTCGCCAGCCTCTCCGACCTACTTACCGAATCCGGACGACGAGATATATGATCAGGATTCTCCCTCTACGCTCGGCGAAATCTTCGGAGGCATTTGCTCAGACACACAATCATCCGATTCTACTCCGGACAGCGAACTTTCGGATTGTGAGCTTTCGAACAGCTCGGACGTCAATGAGCTCGATGACGGCATATTTTTTGATTTCGACAGTTTCTATAACAACTCCGGCGCTATTCCAGACAGCAAGCTTTCGAATTTTAAGCGTTCAAACGGCTCAGAGAACGTGGAGCTCCAGGAGAGCACTTTCTCGCTTCTTCTCAACTCCAACCTAACAATCAGCGATGAAGATTTCGACAATTTCTATAACAACTCCGGCGCTATTCCAGACAACAAGCTTTCGGATTTGGAATGTTCGAACAGCGCATCCTCGCTCTCACTCAAGCCGGAGCCATTGTCTAGCGATGAAGATTTGGACATATCTTATAACGACTCCGATGCAGACAAGATTAAGTCTCTTAGCAAGGTCGCATTTGCTGCTAAGGATACGGGAAAAATATGTCATCGAAACTTTCGGGAACAGCTACTGCGCGCCCGGTCGAAACCCACGAGGAGAGCTCCCAAGAAGAAAGCGCCCACTCGAACGAAACAGCGCAAATACTTACCGACTAGGCGTCTGCATCTCAAGCCGACTGAGTGGAGAAACGTGCCGGTTCGTGTCGAAGCGGCTGGTATCGAATCCCATGGCAAGCTCATTGAGTATCGGGAGGATTCTCGAGATGCCCGGGCGGAGTCTCGAGCTAACCGGATAAAATCCCGAGCTGAGCGGAATAGTTGGCGTAGCCAATCGAGGCGATGTGCGTTGGAATATACCGGTACCAGGGGAGACGTCCGGGTTTACCCTCGGCTTGATGACGATGAGCTCGCGATGTATGAGCTTGGATTCATTACATATCTCGACGTCAGGGTGAACGGCCTAGTTCCAATTCGAATTAAGCCGGATGAAGAGAGGGGTACATTCAGTGGCTATGACGAGGCGAGCCAAAAGCACCTTCGAATTGGCGCTCACCAAGTGAGAGCGCTTATTGAACAACCGGAGGAGAGCATAATATTAAAACTGGGAGTGGAAGAATGATGGGAGGTGTTGATTTGGGTTGAATATGTATGTGTTTTAGTTAGTAAAGAAAGATAGCTAATGATGCTTTTACGGGACTTTAAGGAAGAAGAAGTTTATATAAAATTCTACTTATTTGAACAGAATTCTCTTGACTTATTCGGACTTGTAAGGTCCTAGAGATTTTGGTGAGATGTCTAGTCCATGTGCACGAGGAGCTAAGACCCAAGTTCTCCGCTGATCTGGTAACTGTATCAAATACTCTAGCCGCCTTTGGAGAATTCTATGTTTATATCGGATTGTCAAAATCCTGGCTCTGAGAACCCGGCCATTTTCAACAGCGCTCAATGTGGAGGCCAACATGCCGTCCGATTGGTTATTGGAATGATAGCTGCTCAACTGTTCACTATGCATCCTCTCAGTTAGGAAATTAAAGTAACAAAAACATTGTTTAATGAATAAGCTCTAAGAAGAAAGTAAGGGATATTGAGCACTTTTGAAATCGGGCAGGGCCCAAATTCGGGACCGGTTGGGAACTGCTGGGGCGCGAAATTGACCATTTAGGGCCCAAATTCGGACCGGTTGGGAACTGCTGGGGCGCGAAATTGACCATTTAGGGCCCAAATTCTGGGCGGTACGGTCCCGAATTTTGGCTTTAGAATATACCAGTACATGCCGCGGGATAGTACAAAATATCCCAGCACAATATTTGGGTTGGTACATAGTATCCCAGCCTGGAATTTGGGATAGTACACGACATCCCAGCTCGGAATTCGGGATGGTACATTTTATGCCAGCTAAAAATTTGGGATGTTACTTAATATACCAGCACCTATAGGATACCCACAGTATACCAGTACATAGCGGGATGGCCCAGAATATACTGGTACGTAATGGGATGTCTCAGAATATACTAGTACATGCCCCGGGATAGCACACCACCCGTGGCTTCATGGGTTGCCGGGATAGTACACAGACGGCGCCTGAATTGGCTTTACTCGGTGGCTTCATGGGTTGCAACCGCGACCCTTTTCTCTTTTTAACTTGCATTTTTCTTGAACTGCACCCTTCTAAGATGCAGATTTGATGGCCCGCCATCATCGATGCCTCCTTGGACGAGCGGATGTAATACAGTGTCATCCTCGAGAAGGCTAGCGCCTTCGAACTACAAGTCCCGTCGGCAAAATATTAAGCATATTAGTTCTCTCTCTCTCATATTCCCTTTCTTTTGTTGTCTTCCGTTGATGCACCGCATATGCCGCGGCCTACTCATCGACTTGGCGGCTAGTGCGTAGTTGAGTAGCTGGGAGGCCGTAGGTTCGATTCCTACCTAGGGCATTGTCTGCATCTTTGTTCGTGGGGGTACGCTCCTAAGAATTAAGATGCAGATTTTGTTTAATTTTTTTTTGGCTCTGTAACCCTTATTCGCTGTAGGATCCGTTGATGGAGTGGATAGGTAAGGACATTAGTTAGCCTATTAGCCATCATTCTGCTTGAGGGTGTGCAATGCTGGAAGAATGGTCGATTAAGTTGGACGATTTGTTTCACTCGCAAAACACACAATCACAACAAATGCAAACGCAAGACGTCGACTCCATGTGGGCAACGCCAGAATAACCTATAATGCTGGACATTTGGAAATCCATATAATCTTTTCTACCCCATGCTAGTCTCTCTCCATCTGTCAAGAGTGTACGCAGTTGTCCGTCGATCTCGTTCACTTTCCTCATGGCCTCATAAAACAACTGCCAAATCTCTTTCAGCTTTGCAATTTCGATCCAAAATTCTCTTCTCTTCCAAGAAGGTCTGAAATTTCTGCTCCTCAGAGAGTCCCACTGCGCCAAGGTCTATTGTCCCAGCTTGTTCACCACCACCAGCCCCCTTCAGCGCCTCCTGTGCCAGTTTCCTAAGATTTCGCTAGTGATGTTGCTGCTTGTTGACTCAGAGATTATTGAACCGGACAGGCCTCTCGTCAAACGGAACTGTTCCGGCAATGGCCGTTCCGCCCGTCATTTTGAGGGTCTCGTAGTAGGCGTCTTCGCGTTGGTGCCATTCTGCATCCCGCTTCCGCTTATTTTTGGCGGCCTTTGCCTTGACTTTAGAGAAAAACCAGCACATTTTTGAGGTGAAGCTCTGACTTATAAATGTGGTCATTTGTCGGTTGAGAAAGATCTGCTGGATAGGCTTTGCGGTAGAAATTATAGAGAACGGGTTATCATGTCTGGAACGAAGTGAAGGGCGAATTTTGGGACCTAATAGACGCCGGCGCTGAGCTAGCTATTTATATCTGGCGATGCCCCAAATCTGTCAGAAGCCTCTTTGTATGTCTACCCTGTAACAGAGTAGTTACATAGCTGCGCCACTTAGCTCTACCCGACACTATGCCTACTGTTGCAGGGAAAGGATGGCTCCGTTCCTTTCTGTGGCTGTGTAATGAAAATTTTCTATGCATGTTTAGATTTTGTGGATTCGCAGAAACGGCTACACGCAAAGGTGGCGAAAACACAACCTTTTTTTCCCTTAACGCGTGGTAGTTAGAGACGAGGCTGCCTGACCGGCCCAGCTGATGCTCTGATTCGGCAGTGAAGGGCTTTTAGATGAAGCGAATAAAAGATGCTCAGTCCACTTGTGACTCAGCTTCCGTTTATCTCTAAATTGAGATGATAAAACGGGCGACAGAGTTTCCGAGCACATAATCCTCTGCCTTGTAGCTGGGGAAAGCGAAAATGCACTCAACTGCTGTGTCATATCATTCGTTTGCAAAACCCTCCATCTTCAGCTGCGCCACGCAGCTATGAGGAATCGAAAGCCTGCGGGCTCCCAATGGGAGTCGCTCGATCTGAACCTTTGCTCGGGCAGTCATTAGAACACTCTAGGGAAGGGCTGAGGAATTCGTAAGGTGGAAATCCTCACAGAGTATCTCCCTTTAAAGCTCAATGGTCAAGGCCCAGAATTGGGTCCCAGTGGTCCAGTATCAGGGCCAGAAATTTAGAACTCGGCCTAGCCGCGGATCTGTGCTGAGCAGGGAGAGTTGACAAGCGCTAAGACACAGCTCGGATTCTAAGAGTGTTTTCCAGGCGCTACGCTTGTTGAACTCGGAAAGGTGGGGATCTGCAACCTTGCGGCCGCCAGGCCAGCCTGCGCGTCCGGAGCGCCGCTTTGAGAAAAGCTGCTTCATGTACCTTCTTGAGATATATTCAAAATGCAATTATTAAAGTCCTGGTGCGGGTCCTTTGTGGAGAAATTTACTGGTCTCCATAACGCGACTTACGTATCAATGCAGGTTATTTATTGTGCTATAGTTATGGAAAGAGTGACGGTAACATGTTACTTTCTAAGCCCAAAACAGTAAAGGAGCGCCATACGCTAGTGTTTCGTACCAGACTCCCACGCCCAAGTCTAAACTGGTCCTTCTGTGATACGGGTACGTGGTGTCGTATAGGTCGTCTAGTTCTGAGTCTTTTCCATGTCCTTCAGCATGTTATCCAGAGGCTCAGTAAGAGCGCCACCGAGAGGCTTGTCCTGGCCACCCATTTCATTGACCTGAGTAAGGGTGTTGTCGTCAACTATATCAGCCTCGATGGTATATTCGCTGTATTCGTAAGCCGGAATGTTGTCGAAACTGTTAGTTTTCTCGACCACGTCGTGATCCGTGGCCACAAGCGTGAACCGGATGCCAAGTGTCTTGCCGGGGTCTTGCTTCGTAATCTCCCAAAGTCGCTCGGCTGCGTTTTGAATGATGTCGGCAACTTGATCCGCGGTAAGTGTGGACTTTCCAGAGGTGGCCATGATGGCTGAATGTGATATCGTGGCTTGTATGAAATGTTTAAAGGCTTTCTGAAGATAGTGATTTTTCGCTGAATTACTGTTATGGGGGGTGAGAAGTGAGTATTTATAGGCAAGAGTGAAGTCAACGTCTGCCTCAGGGTGGCGATGACCCGCGGAGTCAACAGACCCATTTAGTCTCCGCTTTGATCTTCACTGAGCAAAAACGCCTAACATGATCCTACAGGCATGGATCCCAAGCCTTTTCTCTGTATGTATGACGCATTAGACGCGTCATGCCTTTACTTCGGATGAATCCTAGCTTGCATGGCAGACAGGCGTGCCTGGCACCTGTCGTATTAGAAGGCTGTGCTGCGTCACTTGCTAGCACGAGAGCCCTGTATTTGGCCCATAAAGTCAGTTTATACGCCTTTGTGTCTGTATCATCGTCATCTACCATCCCTACCCAGTGTTACCTTTTGGCGTCGCGGACGACCCTGTGGAAAGCCTTCCAGTTGTGTGGGTGGGGTCCGACACGAAGGTACTCTTGCCGCCGTAGGCAGCAGCAGGACCCCAGAAGGCGCAGTGTCGCTGGCTGTTCGGGCGTTCAATCTCGTTATCCAGTTGCTCCGGAATAATGGGCCCCAGTGGCACCCAGCAAAACGGAGGTCCTTAAGGTCAGCCCTAACCCTATCCGCATCAACAACCACGAAACAGCCTTACTGCGGGTCGCGGCCATGCCTCAGCATGTGGCTGGACTCGCGGCTCAGGTTCAAGGTTCATGCCGAGAAGGTTTGCAGCCAGGCACCATGCACCTAGCTTCCCTCTTAGGACAGGTGAACAAGGCACTCCGGGGTCTCCCATCCGCATAGGCCTACAAGGGTGCCAGGACGTGGGCCGTGGCCACGGCCATGTATGCCGCGGAAGTGGGGTGGCCAAGGGTTACAACGACCCGGGCATTCAGGCCACCACGGGGGGAAAGAGTACGCCAGCACGAACATGATTGTACGGGCGCTCTCCCGGCCTCTCAATGCCCTTGCAAGGGCGGCTCTCCCGGCCCGGCAGACGGTCCCCACGCCAGTAGTGCACCAGAATATACTGGTACGCAATGGGATGTCTCAGAATATATCAGTACATGCCCTGGGATAGCACACCACCTCGGTTGCAGCAAATACAAGTTTTAACCGCGGCCCTTTTCTCTTTTAATAACTTGCAGTTTCCTTGAACTGTATTTTTTAAGATGCAGCATGTCTGATGGCCCGCCATCATCGATGCCTCCTTGGGCGAGCAGATGTGACTCACCCCTCCTACCATGTACTTAGATGACAAGCCTGTTCACAAGCTTCAGATCGAGCGACTCCCATTCAATAGCTCGCAAGCTTTCAATTCCTCATTTCCCCGGATATGAGCCTTGGATTGGTATTTGGGATATAACTGCCACGGAATTTTACTGCGTGTCAGGCAGGCTCCAGTATGCGGTCAGTGATCAGAACGGGATCGCCCAGATTGGAGGTGGAACTTCTCGACAAACGGATACATTAGGTAAGGCTGAGTAATTCGTAATTTGGCAATCCCCATAGAATATCTCCCTTTGAGGTCAATGGTCAAGGCCCAGAATTGGTTCCAGTGGTCCAGGATTAGGGCCAGCCACTTAGAACTCGGTGCATTGACCCTAGTGGCGGACCTGTGCTGAGCAAAGGGAGTTGACAAGTGCTAAGACACCGCTCGCATTCTCAAAGTCTTTTCCAGGGGCTACGCTTCTTGTTGAGCTGGAGATGGCAGGAGGTTTAGGTTCTTGCGGCCGGTAAAGCCAGCCTGCGTGTCCAGAGCGCCGCTTTAGTCTTTTTTCGAGAAATTTGCTGGTCTCCATGAAACGGCCTGCGCATAAATATGCAGATTATTTATTGTGCTATGCTTATGAAAAGAGTGACGTTAACATGTTACTTTCCAAGCCAAAAACAGTAAAGAAGCGTTATAATCTAACGTTTCATACCAGATTCCCACGGCCTCGATGGTATGTTCGCCGTACTTGTAGGCGGGAATATCGTCGAAACCGTTAAATTTCTCGATTATGTCGTGATCCTTGGTCACAAGGATTAACTGGATTCCAAGTTTCTTGCGGGGGTATCTCTCACTCGCCCGGCCGCAGATTGAATGATGTCGGCAATTTCCCCATCATGGCAGTCACCGGCGATGATCAAGTTGAATACCTTGGCATTCGGGTCTTTCTTCAGGCGCTTGATATAGCGATCCAGAGCCAGCTCGAGAACCTCGCCGACAAAATGGGGATTGAGCCTGCTCTTTAATGACCCAAACTACAATTCTGTTATCCACGGCCATTACTGGCTCGGCGAGGACTAAGAGAAAGTCCCTGCCGACTTTAAACCGGGTAGCTAGTTTGCCGAGCTCTGCCGGGTCGGTAATGGAGCCGGAACAATCGAGACCGAGTTCAAAGTCGATGCCTTCACACACAGAGTCCATTTCATGCTTGCTGAACTCGACTTGGTCCGGGTCAAGCGTGTAGTTTTCGTAGGTGGCCATGATGGCTGACTTTGATATCGTGTTCTTAATAAAATGCTCAAAAAATTCTGAAAATGGTAGTTGTTTGCTGAATTATTCTTTGGGGAGGTTGGGAAGTAAATAGTTAAGACAAGACTGAAGTCCACACGTGATTCAGGGTGGCGAAGGCCTGCTCAGTCAACAGACCCATTTAGTCACCGCTTGCTCTTCACCGAACAAAATGCCTAACGCATAATCCTACAGGCATAGATCTCAAGTCTTTTTTCTGTATGTATGATGCGTAAGACGCGTCATGCCATTCCTTCTGTGGAGTCATAGCTTGCGTGGCAGCGTGCTCAAAACCTGTCGTATTAGAAGGCTGTGTAAGCATTGTACGGGTGCTTAATAGGCCTCCTAGTGCCCTTGCAAGGGCGGCCCTCCCGGCCCGGCAGACGGTCCCCACGCCTGTAGTACATAGAGTGTCGAGTGTCCTCCCGGGAACTGCTCGAAGCAGATAGTGCTAGAGTCAACACAAGGTGGAGAACGCTGGGTGAAGGGACCCAGTAGTTCCCCGGTCGAAACCTCGACCGGCCAGGAGCGGAAGGTATAGGGCCCCGCCCACCAAGAGGCTGCAGGACACTGCGGGGGCCGTTCACCCCACCATCAGACCAGCGCTACTGCTTGAAAGGGCGCAGTTACCTCGAAAGTGCTTGCAGAAACACGGCATGAAGGCTGGCAGCATGAATGGCAAGGCAGATCCAAAGGCAAAAATTATGACTCTATATCCCATAAGCGTATCCGGACCCACCTACAAAGCGGTGCCGGCACGCAGATACCCAGCGGTAGGAGGAGCACCCAGACAGACCGACAAATTATATAAGGAGATATACAGGTGCTATCAGAGGCAGCTCAGTTCCCGCCTATCTACACAAACATATTTACCGACACCTACCAGCGAGGACCATCAATGACATCTTTCTGCTCAAAATGGGCTCTGAATATAAGATTAGAGACCGCCTTATTATCCTGCTATTCACTACGCTTTCACTCATAATCGCCCTTCTCAACTCCATCGACGCCTTCCTCGCAGTCAAATTAATATACCAGACCAGGCCCGACGTCAGCACCAACTCTATGGGGGCTTCAAATGATGCATTTGGAACGCTTATCAATATACTTGTCGACGTATTAATCACCGCTGCCATTACTGCATCATCAGTTATCTACGGAGCAGTCATTTCGATTTACCCGAGTTGGCTACCTAGGCATAAAAAAAGCATCATACCCACATACGTATTCTCGCAGATCCTCCAGGCCGTTTTTTGGATGGTTTCTGGCGCTTACCTCGCTGAACGCGTCGGCAGTCTCCAGCCATCTTTAAAAAAGAATTACTGGAAACGATGGCATCTCTTATTCCAGCATCATGTTCTGGGGAGGTATTGTCCAAGCGCTTTACGGTTGTTGTTTAGTCACACTTAGTATCCCAATTATTCTGGTTATTTGCATGGTTAAAGCAGTTACTAGGGTTAGCGCGGTGGAACTCACCGGGGTATAGGTTATACTGCGACGAAAACTTCAAACCAAGGCGAAGCTAATACTCAAACAAGTAAAGAAATATCTTGATCTTTTCGTTTTATAATCATTTGCACGGGGCACACTTTCCACCTAATGCACTGTTTTTTGCTCCCTGTTTAGACTCCATGGGTCCATTTCTGGGCCATTGTTTTACCGAGGCATTTTTGCGGCCCTAAATCTGGACACCTTATATATTCAGCGCATCATCTCCGAATAGTAACAAAATCACTTACGACCTAACCCAAACACCCTCTCCAAAATGTCAAGCAGCGGATTCACGGTTGTGACGTCCCAGATTGAAGCGGAGAAAGTCCGCAAACATATCGGAACGGCTAGTATTCGTTTTGATGTATTTGACTTCCCCTACTCTAGAGAGCTAGATCCGAAAAATGTCGAGCGGCTTAAAAGATTATTCCGCACCGAACGTGGCTGCATCCCAGGGGACCTCCAAAACCGTATTCCAGCAGTTATCAATGAAGGCCAGCTTCAAGAATGTCTGAGATTTTCCGGCAAAACGCTAGATGAGCTGAGATCAGAGAGCTCGGGGGAGTATGTACAGCTTGAATTTCCGTCTGGGATGCGATTAGAATGCCTTCAAGGGCGACACAGGGTCACAGCTGCCCACGAAATTCTTAGATCCCGAGAAAAGCGCTGGGTGGTCGACTTATTTTGTGCAGGTATGGATCGGCTCATCAACTTCCACACGTGATTTTGCTAACCATGGTAAAGATATGACGCACGATCTGAAGTCCGCTCTAATCGAAGAATATACTAATGAGCGAAAGCCTTCAGATGGTGAGTTCTACTACAAGATACGCTCATATCAGGGCGTATTTGGGCCAGAGAACCCGTATTTTGAAAGGCGGTGGTGGGCACGTCTGGCCGCAATATCAACATCAACAAACAAGAAAGACCGACTCGAGCAGCTATTTAGACATCGGAAATTTGCACCCGCATTTGACGCATTTCGATACATCCCAGTATTATACAGTGGCATGAGGCTTAGTGTGTTTAACAAAATTGTCAGCATGCGTTGTCTTGAAGTAAGTGTATGCGAATAGGAAAACAGAAGAATCCGATACTAACAGAGCCGTAGGAGCTGATTTCATTCCTTAAGCACACTAAAGATTTCTGGTATTATATTTTCAATGATGATACCCATGCCATGCAAAAACTTGATCTAAAGACGTTACAAGCGGTGCAGCTCACAGCGCCTGGTGCATCCCAGGCTGACGCAGACAGCCTCTACGGTCGTATTAAAGGCGGTGAGCTGTTCGGCGCGTTTGATGAGAAGCATCGAGATGAGATCTGGACAAGGCTCTGCGAGATGACCAGGGATTTCTTAGTGCCGTCTTTATTCGCGTTTTTCGAAAACTGGAAATACCTTAAGGGGCCAGCAGATTGTATGAAACGGCTAATTGATGTCGGACGTCGAGAAACCATCCACGCTGCCTTAGACGAGGCGTTTCGAGATGCAAACCATGAGGAAACGAGATGCGCAATACAACTATCTGCATCGGCTTTCAAATACATACCTGCCAGTGTATCGGGTCGGTTCGATGCAATATACCGACAGCTGTGGCTTTTTGCCATCCGTGAATATATGGATATGCCACCTGACTCCAACCGTAAGCTTGCTATACCTAGAGGCAGCCAAGTGAACGAAAACGTGTTGTTCGAGTTTGCCTCACTCGCTCGAAAGCTGGGAGTTGAGTCTGAGCAAGTCATCAAAGTCTTGCAGCGAGACCCAGACAGAGAGGTTGCCCGTCGGCTTCTAATAACGGCCAGGAAGCCCGAACGATATAGATATCAAGATTTCGAAACCCTTATCGACCAGGTGGCAAACATAATATCCTTGGCTCAACCCCTACTGAGTGAACAGGAAAGCGAAGGCGACGAAATTGATGAGCGGCCAAGGCCGCCAAAACGGTGCGGTATTCCGAACGAGATAGATCAGCTCCGAGACAAGTCGTGCATGTTCCTGCCCAAATTGCATGCTCCAGTGGAGAGAACACGCACAATAGATTCTTTTTTTGTCCAGCGATCGATGTACTTTGCATTCTTCGGGAAACAGCCGCCTGTGGACCTCCAAACTGGCTCTGACCTCGATGGCGATACTGAAATGATACATCTTGATCAATTTTCAAGCAAGTCCACTAAAGACCATTCTGAAGGCCCGACGGAGTATCAAAGTCTCGAAGAGAGGCACCATAATTTGCAAATAACGGCTCAGCACCTTGAACAGGAGATACTGGAACACGAAGGGAAACTTAGAGGCATTTCACTTGAGGAACAAGCACTTGAAAGCAAAATTAACAGAATGAAACAGGAAGAGATCGAACAAGCAGCTAGGCTGGATAAACTTAAGGCTGAAGAACAAGAACATGTGACAAGGCTCCAACAGTTACAACTCGCTCGGCAAAACCAGGAGAGCAGTAATCAAACGGCTGTTGATGGAGCCAATCAAATTGCCAGCGAGGAAAATGAGCTGCAAACCAGAGTTAAACGCCTCGCTGAGCTCGAGCCAACCGTTAAAGCACGTGAGAAAAATGAGAAAAAGCTCACACGTGAAGCTGAGAAGCTCGCATCTAAGATAGAGCGACTAAAAAAGCAGGAGGAAACCTATAAAACAGCAGTTGAGCAACTCTCTTTAGAGAAGGATGTGTCAGAAAGCGAAATCAAAAAGCTTAAATACGATGTATCTGAGCTCGAGAAGGAAGAAAACAACCTTAAGGCAGATATTAAGCAGCTCATTGCCAAGAGGCGAGAGTATCAGTCTGCTGTCGACAATCTTAAGCCAAAACACGACTTTACATGGCCAGTCATAGCTCAGAGCCGAGTGCTAATAAAATTTGTGATCAAGCTTCAGGAGATACTGGTTGACCCTTCAAACCCATCCAAATCCAAACTAGAAGAGACCGCAACGGAGCATTTACAGCAAAACAGTGGCCTCTTTGACTGCAATGGCCGGGTGCTAAATAATATCGATGGTATATTTGACAAGATAACTCAAAGCGGGGAGAATATTGTTTATGTCGTTCCAAAATGGCAGGCGATAGAGCGTAAACGCAAGGATATGCACACGGTTGAGGAACAAGAAACAGAACAGCATGTTCCAGAGACAAGACTGAGCGAGGCTAGGATTCGCATCTCCTAAAGCGAAATCTGCTGCAAATGTATACAAATTTCAATAACTATGTCTTATGCCACAGATAATGGTAGGAGTTAAAGCTCTTACTATATTTTTGTTACGCCTTGCCCAGATAGCAATGGCTTACGGTGCAGTCGCCTGGGCTGCAAAACTGCCACTTTGCTAGTGGTGTAGTGGTTAGAACCTTGCCATCTCGTGCCGTTACAGGTTATGCAGCTAGGCGGCCGCACCGTAAGCTATCAGCTCCCTTGTAAATGCCGATGCATCTGTACAGCAGAGGCCCGAATCAGTGTCCAGAAATCTCAATGTTCAATCTTTCTCCGCACGGGCTAGTTCCCAACTTATTGTGGGTCCCCGCTGACAATGACTTTTATCTTCTCGCGCAGGGCTAAAATTGCAGTGATTTTGAGCGTGATACGCAACATGAGAACAGCAAACAAAAATTTCTGTGTGTGTCTGCCCGCAACAAAAAATCACCCGCAATTGGAACTGGCCCGTGTGGAGAAGTTAATCAATAGGTTCATGTTAAAGATCCCAGAACTTGGCTATCTTGGGCAATTTATCCGAGTAAAATTAGACCATTTTTCATGTGCCACTTTCTGTCCAGTGGCCAGTTTCAGGGCCTACACGCAAGGGCCCAGATTTGGGCTTGCTACTACATGAGATGAAGAAAAAATATAATAATGCAGATCCTGTTTCGCCTGTTGCAACTGCCAATAGTTTATACAAGGATTTTCAATATCTTGTTCATTTCAAAATGGAATACCCCTCAGCCATCCGAGTCCTGGTAAGCTAAACAACGTTATGATATAGTTTAAAGGCTTAACGTATTATAGTTTCACATCTCCTTTGTCCTCGTAGGATCAAGGGTTCTTCTTACTCACTATTCAAATGTGTTGCTGTCGACCGCTATATTTTCCACAGCGTGGACTGCTATTCATGTACTCTCTTGGAACCCAGTCATACGCCCGCTTCTAACTGATCTTTTCCATAACCCACTATCTTCCCTAGCCGAACTGACAGTCTTTTTATGGCTGCTTTATTTTTATAGAGGATTGCCGGATCATTGGATAGAGGCGCAGGGTGCTTTGGGTTCACTATTCTGGGCTATTTCATCCATGATTGGACTTCGAGTCCTGCTTCTTGTGTCGGGAGCTACCAGAAAACACCACCCCACACGAGTGAGGAGATCGACCCGGGTATCTAAAAGAAGTTGAATTCAGGTGCTTATACAGTCTAGAAGGTGTATCGAGTATTCAAATTGTACGTCTAATATTGTCATCAGCTTGGGTTAGCCTAGATTCTTTCAGTAAAACATTGTCTCCTCATTCAATCAATCTAGAGTATTTAAAGTTTAATATCAAGCTAGTGGCTAGAAACCATACCTGTAGCAGCTATTATTAATTGAATTTGAGTCTGTCAGACGGTAACTGCCCAATTGGGGGCCTGAGCCAAGGATGAGGGACCGCTAAGCGCTACGGTGGGTCTGCTTTGTATATATATAGGAGCGTCTGACTCCTAGGCTTCCTGTGAGGGGTCAGAGTTCAAGGTGTATGCTCTCTCCCTCACCCCCCGCGTTGAGATTCTTGTGCAGTGCTTGCTCTTCTTCATTACAGACACATAGCCATTGACAGAGTCCTAAAATAAGGCCGCCAAAAGAATGGCACACTTCTGGGCCTCTCAATGGGCCCTCTTTTGGTCCTAATAAGCCCACCGTAGATTCTCGCCATATAAAACTGCTAAGTAGGGAGCGGTTTATGTACTCATTCCGCTTACTTACTGCTGAAGCAGAAGATTGAATTCTCATTTCAACGACTAATCTCTGCGTACTTGGGCTCACGACCTAAGATCTATTATCCCGGTTACGCACTTTCACTCTCCCCGAACACCCGAGATGGAAAAACGCAGCACTATATTTCCCGGCAGCCATCAATGGGCTGACACTTTCAGCTCCGTAGTGCCACCTGTAAAAAACCTGTTGCGACCGAATGGCATATCTATAACTCAAGGGCCTAGAATGATCGGTGGAGGGAGCTACAGCAGAGAACAAATAGATAGTGATGTGTCGGGGCCTATCCGTCGATCGAAGGGAAATAATACGTCCAACATACCACTTACAGTGCCCGCAAACAAAGCAACCGAAATCAGCGTTCATGAGTTAACACCAATCATCCGAACATCACCATGGAGGAAATACGAACAAATCTTCAACCTGCAGTGCGGTGGTAACAATTACGTTACAGTTGCAGAGATCAAGTGCCCCGATTTGGATGAGAACTTCTCTTCGGATGATGAGGTATCTATTGAGAAGGACTCTGCCCCTCGAAGCAATTCTTCACTTGTAATGGTACAAGACTTTTATGGACCAGAGGCAAAGAAGCAAGTACACTCTATCCAGCAGATCCGACATCGTAAATTCCTTCGCGTGCAAGAAGTTTTCTTTTATGAAAATACATTTTCGGCTGTTTTCAAGTTTATGCCGCTTTCATTACATGACATAGTTGGGAATCCTATTATAAACGAAATACGGCTAGCATCAATACTAGGACAGGTTAGTGTTCTGTCACTTCAAGTATTCTGCTGGAACTAATTTGTATTGGTTGGTAGATCCTAGATGGACTCTCTTATTTAGAGAAGAATGGGCTTGAACACCAGCAACTAGATTGTTCAAATATCCTAATTGATTACTCAGGGAATGTAAAGATTTGTAAGGAATTGAACCTTTATATCTTATCTTCACTAATATATTCACTAATATATTCAAAGGGGGCTACGATGCGATAGTCCATTCCAGTACCCGCCAGCACATTAAAGAACTAAGTCATATTACGATGCTACTAATGCAAGGCGACATAAGAAAAAAAAACGATGTGGTAGGAATTCGCGACTTAGACCGTTGGCCTGACGGTTCTCGTGCTGTGGATTTTCTCTCGGCCACGACATCCGCGTTTGATGCATCTGAATTGTTAAAGGTAAGAGATTAATATTGTGTCTAACGCATATGCTAAGTCCAATCTAGCATCCACTTTTTCAAATTCCATGGCACAGTAAGCGCATCCAAGGCCTCGTGTCCCTGGCAAATGTTTGGTCAAATCAAGGGTACAAATATCCTGCATGAAAAGGCGATAGTAACCTAATAATCTGCTCAAATCACAAGAGAGATTAGTATACACATCGCATCGTCACGGAGAATACTTTTTGGGCTGTCATTTTATAACAAGGCGCAATAAGAGAATGGGAAAAAACAATAGAATGAAACGAGAGGCAGTTATTTAAGTGTAAATTATAGGCAATGTTAAATTCCCTTCTGCCCGAGTCTAATGACAACTAATGTTGGTGTGGATAATGCGTCCCGGGCCGTGCACCGAGGCACTTATCTGCGGAGTCTTTGAGCCGATAGAGGTATCAAAGGCCGTGAGTGCTTCCACTGTTCGAGCCGGCCTTGTTCTCTCCCTTGCCAGACAGCTAAAGGCACCAGCATCCACGATGGGGTTACTCCTGGGCTTGATAACGTGAAGCGAGGACAACTTACGACTGAAAGGCCGAACTAGAAGTGGGACAATGGCCCCATTTCTGGGCCTTTACCCCCGGCGTGTGTGTGGTGGCACTGTTACGACCTGCACTCGGGGCAGTATCTGGGAGGGACTGGTCGAGTTAAGACAGAGCGTATGGCAGGACGCCAATGCGAAAAGGGCGATCCAAAGACTGAATGAAGAGACTAGCACTCGCAGACGGGGGTTCACTGTCACTGTAGGTCGCTGCACTATAAGGGACAGTCGGGGACTGATCAGTAGTGCACAAATGAACAATGAATTGCTAGCGTGAGGAACCAAGATTCCTCACACTCCATCGTGGGCACGATGATGGTATCTATACTAATTAACCACCAGGTAACTTGTACCTTGCTCAGTGTTGTTCTGCTCAGTGGTAACTGAGCAAACACACACTGAGCACCTTTCTGCTCAGTGACCCCGAGCTGCTCAGCAACTGAGCACTCCTGCCAAGACTGAGCAGTTCCTGATTGGTCGTAGGGGCTTCGGGTCTTTGCACCCCTGGCCCAGTGCACGACACAGTGTGCACTGTCTGACACGCGGGGCTTCGTTGGGCCGTTCCGGTCCTGGAGACGACCAGGGTTGTCACAGGCACAGTTTTGAGCCACTACTTATAACTTAAAGGCGACGCACCGGGAGAAACAACAAACAGTTTATCCCTTAATTATATTTCTGATACTAGAAAATGACATGGTGTAAGGCAGGGCGGGATTTAACCGACAATGTCTGGCGGTTGCGCACATTGCTATCAAACGCGGTCGACCGCCTACTCCGCTCAGAGAGTTTAGTAAAGATGGTGTTACCGATACTACAGAGACCATCGCCGACTTTAATCGAGCCTGGCCTTTACCTAGGCACAATCGCACATGCAGAATCCCGCGAGATCATGGCCAAGCTGAACATCAAACATACACTTTCGGTAACGTCAGCACGCCATCGGCCGACAATCCCAGCGGGCATCAATAACAAATGGATTTGCCTCAAAGACAGACAGTGCGAAAAGATCATTACATATTTCCCGGATGCGTGTGATTTCATCGAGAAGGCCCTGGCGAGACAAGACGAAATTAAGGGTAATTCGGATCTAGAGGTACAGCATTTACAGCAGCAGCCCCCGGCAGTCCTCATCCACTGTATCATGGGGGCTTCGCGCTCAGTAACACTCGTAATAGCGTACCTGATGTGGAAACACAAGATTACGCTGCAGGAGGCTTGCAATTTCATTGGGAGCAAGTGTTTTATCTATCCCAATTCCGGCTTCTATATGCAGCTCAGAATATGGGAGAAGAGCGTGCTCTCGGGCGCTGATATGGGGAGTGGGGTGAGGGAAATTATTATCTAGCGTCTGTGCGAGAGCATGGGCGGAGTGCGAGAAATACATATAAGGGTGAATGGGCGGGGGTTTGTTTGTAAGAGCTGGTTACACTATATCTTCACGTCGTGAAATGCAAATAAGACAACCTAACCATTTCATTTCATGGTCTTATTGCTCCTTGTTGGTGGACGAGAGGGTGTGGATCGACTTTGAGCCTTGGGACGCCGGTAAAGGGGTACGTCTTCTTTCTATTTCTGTGTTCTTTTAGATCTCTGCTTAAGAGCTAACATCGGCGATCTTAGACAAGGCCAGATCGGGGAGAAGTCAAATCAAAGCCTTATGAAGCCCCAAATGTATTACCCATATTCAGCTGTGGAAATGCTGCTGCCATCGAAAGATGGATTCGAGTGCGTTCCCGAGCTGCAGCATGTGACAACCCGCAAAATGACTTCAACACATATCGACAGGCCTGATCTCTACAAAAGAAAATCCTCGCGTTAGTTCATATGCAGCAACTACTTGAACCATCGGAGTGAGAATATACAAGTTACGAAGGGATCAGGGATCTAGAAATGTGCTAGCCATGATTTTGTCCTACATCTGTATAGCAGGTAATCTATCACGGGCCCATATCCCTGCCACCGCCGGTCAAATTGCCCAGGGTCATTGACCCAGTTCTTGGCCCCAAACTACAATCGTATTTCCGCCACCCTAAGCTTCGTACCTTGATCCAACAGTCTGAAAATTAGCCCAGTTTTGGACCTCGGAATCCGTATATAAAATATGAAGGGGACCTATTTCTATGCTCCCTTAAGCCTTAAAACGACACTTACAGTAAACTAGATCATTACATATAAATAACCTATTCATTTTTGTTTATTCACTGTTACATAGCCGAATTTGACTAACGGTAGGGTAATCTTGTTCGTCATGATCGTGACAGAATCGGATAAAAATGGCACTGCTCCAACACCAGCCCAGTCAGATGACATGCAAGATACAGCGAGACAACATAAACCTGGTCAGTTGAACGCTAACATCCATTTCATATACCAACGCTAAAATTTAGGAAAGAAATTAAAGCCTTTCCTCCACCCGAAGTACAGCAGTTGATAGGAGAGGAATTAGACCATTGTACCTCAGCCGCCGCTCTGCGGGCCGGCCTTTGTCTCAGTGAAGATACATTCCGGCGCGCTCTACATGCTTGTATCTGGTCCACAATTTTCAAGCGCAAAGACTTCGACTTAGTTCATAAGGCTACCCGAGAAAGCGGAAATGTCTTTCTAATAGGCCACGGTCTTCGTTACCTTTATGAAAATCTTCGCGGAGCAGCTACAAATATCCCTTCTCCAATTAAATTGCTCTGTTTATGGCAGTCTGACCACAGACCTGTTTTAAAATCGAAATGTCAAAGGCGCATAGTTAAATTCTCTCCAGATACAGATATCATTCTTCAACTAGGGGCGGTGGGCGGTTATGTACCAGACCTCAGTGATCTTATTAGGAAAAATAACGGGATTGTTGAAACTGACGTGCTATATTTCCATGATCAGGAGTGGAAATTGCACACGGTACCTTTAAGACCGGTCGCTCGTCTCAGTCATCAGCTACGTGATGTTCCGCACAAGTGCCATATAGTACTAGACAAGATGCGATCTCTGCAAGGAGATGAGGGGGTTGTTTACTTACAGGACTCGCAACCATAAGCAGTCAAACGACAAAGCAATGTTATTAGCGTTACTGCTTTGACAAACGAAACTGTCTTCAGAGTCGGTCCTGACCAATGTATATCTAAGCACCCTGTCCCAACCCCCGATCGGGTCCCTTCCGGCCGGTCGCCCGTGTCCGAAGCCCGTGTCAGCGCCTGTCGGGACACCTCCTTATTGGGGGCTTCGTGCCAGGTTTCCCGATTGGCTGCTTCTTTATGCCCTGCTTGATGCCTGAGAGTCTGGCGGCTTTTAGGGTCATGACACTTATGCGCTGTTATGAGCATGTAATTAACCTTTGATGATCATGTTCCTGAGAAAATCCGTAATAGACAAATAGTTTTCATTTGTAACTGAATAAGGTCAAGTTTACGGTTTGTTGCTTTGGTAAGCTCTTTTCGCTTTAAATTTGCATTGTTATTAAGGGTTATAGGTCTTAGACAAATGAGTTGGCGGATAAACACAAGAAAAAAAGAGTAGTTTACATTTGTAACCTAGAGGAATTAGTCTGGTAATACTGGACCATACCGCTTGCATTGAAGTCCGAAGAGATCTGAAGAATTTAAAGCAGTCGTCATTACAGGTGGCCCAGACGGTATTTGAGGGAGCGTGGCCGTTTGTGTGGTTACAACTTCAGTTACTGAAGTTGATATCACGCTCCTCACCGTTCCGTAAGTATATATGGAAGTTGATATTAACTACGCGTTTTCAGTGCTATTTAGTAGTACATATTTACCTCCTAGCTTTATATAAGAACAACAACGGACGGACAAAAGATCCATCTTCTATTTTGTGCTGGTGACTGGCCCAAAATTGAGATTGAACAGAATAAAAGCAGACTAGACTGACATCTCTATGTACTTTTGAAAAGATGATAGGACCCCGAAAATAGTCAATAGCGGCCCAGTTTAAGGACCGGCATCTTAGCATGGAGCAAAAAGTCAAATCAGAACTAAACGAGATTGGTTACTAAATACTAAAACTTCTAGAGTAGTTAGGCATTTTCTGATTAAATGTAAGACCGCTCTTTTCGTTTGAGTTAATCGCTGTTGAAAACGGCCTAAGTTGTCATTTCTTTTTGGCGTGTGTAGAATGAAATATCAGAGCCACTTGTGAGAACCATATTCTTTTTCTATGCTCTTATCTAATGAGGGCATGTTGCCGCGCCACTTAGGCACGCAGCGGCAGATGAATCTAACGTACCCAGTTCCATGCCCAAGTTTTCCGAAACTTCTTCGAAGTCCTTCCTCTTCTTAACCCATCGAATAACTGGAACTCCAGCACGAAAAATATCTTGAAGCCGAGGATACTTCGGAAGAGAGGCGTCATAAGTAATCCTGAAGTTATGATATCGAGACTTAAATGCCGCTCCGTCGATGCAACCCCAATTACCGGTTTCCCAGTCGCATGCTGGACAAATCTGCCGCCCTTGTTCCAGTGATCGCCAGTCTTCTATATGGCAAAAGTGGGAAGGGAGAACATCGTGGTGGTGAAGGGGACAATGATGCTGGAATTTGAATGCTGGATTCGGGTAAAATCCAGCTTCTCCCTTCAGAATCACCCATAACTCTTCCAGCTCGACGAGCTCAGAGGAGCCATAACGAGGAAAAAGGATGTCTGAGAGATTTTGTGATTGTTCCTTCGCCAAAATGACCTTTCTGAGTTTCCGAATAAAAGGCTGACGTCGCCGATATCCCACTCGTAGCCTCTGCGGAAATGTGTTCGTGTCGGCAATGTCGTCTATCCCCCACATAGCATACCACGGTTTCGGTATCAGATCTGGAGACGTTGATCCGGTAATGAAAAAGAAGTCGCGGTCGAAATCGGCGGGAAATGTGTACTCCTTTCCCTTTCGCTGGATTGCTAAGATTTCGCCGTTCCCAACATCGACATGTTTCCAGACAGTTTCATGGAACACGAATCTGTCATGCTTGTACTTCTTGTAGATGTTATAGCTCTCTTTGCAGGTAATCTCTAAATTGCCTGTGGGTATGGACACCCTAGCGAGTTGGCCACTGCGATAATGGAGTCTGATAACTCTAGGAAGGTCATCAGATGCAACGGCAAACTCCCAAACAGATAAGCGAAGTTCTGCTGGCAAACGAGGAAAATATTCAAAAGTCGTCCCACTGCTGGTAACCTGGCAGATAGTCATATTGATAAGCAGGATGGTGTATGAAGAAAGGTAGAAGTCTGGCTTTCTCTTGTAACGCTGCGATCTACTTATAAGCTTTAGCAAGCCGGTCAGTGTATAATAGTCGTATTCATCTGAAGCACAGCCAATCTTGGGGGTGACGAAAGCATAAGCCAGTGATACCCTTGTTTACATCCGGATTTAGATGCTGGTGAATCACAAACACGCAGGAATCCGTAAGAGGACGATAATTACATTTAAATACAAATATGATGCCGAAATGGCCCGAATCTTGGACCATGGGCCAGAAATTCTAGTCGTTCCCGATATAATTACAGTGGGAACCGAAATGAGTGTCCACGATTTGGATGTTCAAACTTTCAGTGCGATGCTGCATGCTCCGTACCAAGTACAAGTGGAGCCCAAAACTGGGCTGCAGCTGTGGCTCCCAAATTAGCGGCAGCCAATGGCCAGGGACAGCGCAGGAGTCGTTTTCGGCAATCGACAGTTGCGCGGCTTTTATTCGTTTATTCCAGGGCTCCCGTCGTCCGCATCCGCGTCCGAGGCACCTCCTCCGACCCTGGCAGACTCAACGAGCGAGTTAAGGCTACTTGGAAGATGGAGGCACTCTCTTTCTTGCACAGCAAACAGGTGGTGATCTTGGCGCAAAGGCCACCCCTGGCAGACGTATCCCATTGGGGTGTGGGTGATGTCCTGTCCTTTGCGGCGTAGCGCTAGCCACTCGAAGAGAAAGCCTGCGGGATTCGCCGACAAGGCGGCGCCACCCGCGCTCTCGATAAATCTCCTAAGAGCGGTGCACTCGTCAAAGCCGGCGTACAGACGGCCGGCGAAAATACCGAGTTCCATCCATAGCCGTTCCCGCCACTGTTGCTGATCCTCTCCAGGTGCTTGGCCGTTTTTTGCAGCAGCAGGT
>Ga0247770_1000602_pt1 | contig 33739 bp, 27 predicted proteins | sample UWRJL136409B6_FD_179943 | JGI IMG/M metagenome (GOLD analysis project Ga0247770, IMG submission 179943) | Plant litter microbial communities from Arlington Agricultural Research Station in Wisconsin, United States - UWRJ-L136-409B-6 | ecosystem: Environmental > Terrestrial > Plant litter >... | reverse complement strand
TTGGCTTCGGCTGTCGCATCTGCCCTGGGCGCCATGTGGTGGTGAGTATGCTGGTTATGCAGGTTACGATGGTGTTGTGGGCTATGCATGTTGAGGGGGGAGGGATGAGGAGGGGGGGTGGGTGGAGATTGATAGTGAGGGGTGTATTGATGATGGGTTGGTTGTGTGAGTTGCTCTCTTAAAGTTGGGGTGCGATGCGGTGGGGAGATGCTGACAGAAAGTGGTATCTAGGCGCCCGATTCCATTTGGGGCGAAGCTTACGCCGAGGTTTCTGGGTGTGATGGAGATGCGGGAGAAGGAGAGGGCGAGTTTGGGAGTAGATGAGGAGTAAGGTAGGAGGTAAGTAAGTTTGTAGAAGATAGAGTGAGAAGAAGGAGGTGGGAATTTGAAGTGGGAGCAAATGGGGGAGGGATTGGCCCCGGATGCGCAGGGCGTTCCGGCGCAAGAAGGGGGCGCCAGCAACCAATAGGGGGCGGGTGGCGCCAAGCATTATTGATTCAGTTGGAATGAAGCTTCCCCTGACCCGGCAGCAGTGCTCCGGAGCCTCGTCAGTCTCGGCGATATATAATGGAAGCATTAGCAGCAGGTCCAATCCAAGGACTGGTATATCCTCCAAATCAGTCTTACCCCCCTTGCAATAAAATCGGAAATCATGGGTCTCCGTCAGTAGCACCTGTGTATCCTCAGCATCCTTTATCCGTTTTGCTGCGGCTGACCTTGTTTTTTCCGTCGCGGGTAACGACTGCTATAGCATCACGACCGCGGGGAAGGCTACATGCTGCTGCAACGGTAATTGTAGGTTAAGGTACGTTCCCCCAGACTAACAAGATCTAGTGAACGGGATGTCCCGATTACAGTAGCAGGGCCGCTTGCTTGGCACTTAAGTGTACCACACAACCAACCAGGTAATCTTAAACGTCAGTGGGGTATATTACTCTGACTGTGAATGGTAGAAATAGCAGTACATGTTAGAAGCACTACACTCTAGATTCTGTGAAATCAAAGGGATTGTAACTGCGTAATTGTATTGCTTATTCGGCTGTCTAGCTCAGCCAGAGAACCTTCCTTATAGCTGTGAATAATGGTAAGCCGTGTAGCAAAGCCACGCGGTTTCAATTACACGTCTGTAGTAATGGTTACAAACATATTATTCTAGTAGTTTCCAGACTCCTCTTTCTAAGCCAGAACACCATGTAGGTGTAGATAACCAAGCCGAACAGAGCTCAGCAGAGCTAAGCTCTGGTGTGGGCATCTAAACTGAACTAACGTAATCAGCTCAGCTGGTGTAGACCTCCATTTACCACCAGGTTTGCCACCATTCATAAACTATAATAGGGACTTCGCCAGAGAGCCACAGAGAAATCACACAGTTGCAACCCTATCAAATCCACCAAACCTAAAAGTGCAGTGTTTCTGACAGGTAGGCAACACGAAAAATTATAAGAGGTAGAGGCAAGGCTGTTCATTTTCAAAATGAGAACTTATTTTGGCCATCTTTATATATAGGACCAATTCTGAGCCCACTCGGCTAGAGTTGGAGCAGTTCAGCATGCTGCGGCGCAGCGTGCTGAAAATGATTCTTAGCCTGAGCAAGGGTGAGCTGTCAGAAAGAAGGGGGTTCAGAGGCCCTGGGCATCTAGTCAGCGGAGCTGACTGGATACCTGGCACTGCCAGTACGCCAGTGAGCCTCAGCCACCAGAGTGACGAAGCCTGAATCCTGCAGAATAGTCTATAAAGAAGCCTCTGGCTTCCAGCCAGAGCCAGAGGAACAGGGAGAGAGCACAAGCAATACAATCACGCAGTTTCAACCCCTACAATTCCATAGAATCCAAAGTGCCGCGCTTCCAACACGTTGCCTGGCCAATGTTGCAAATCCACTATTCTAGCCGTTCCCAGACCCTCTAGTCAGAACTGTTAGAAAGAAAGAGGTTCAGGGGCCCTAAGCTCCCGATTAGTGAAGCTAACTAGATGCCTAGCACTGCCTAAACGCCAGTGAGCCTCAGCCTCGGTGATGGCGAAGCTAAATCTTACGGATTGTTCTTTAAAGAAGGAGATTCTGGCTGGAAGCTAGAACTAAAACAACAAGCAACTTTCTGCACATAACAGGATCAATCAGTTGCAACCCCCATCGTTTTTCACCAAATCCAGAGTGCAGTGTTTTTGACAAGCTTTGTAGGTATTGGGAATGGCTTTGTTTTTTTCAACTTAGATTTTAATTAAACATCGTATTTTATAGCTATATTGTAAGGTTTTGGTGCTGTCTTCCGATTGTTGCCAAGCCTTGAAAAGCAGGTCATCCTACACCCCCTTTCTTGCAAGGCACCCCGGGAATGCAAGCGATTTGGCTGTCTGGATTGCTTGCAGAAAGGGGGTTCCCACTCTAACAGGTCTTTCTACCCCAAGGCAGAAGCATCCATCCGCTTCTTTGATTTGACCGGCCCAAAGTCCCACCCCAAGTAGAGGTGTTGGGTTTTGTGGTTTCCTTGCATCATATAGCTGTCGCCGTGGTATTGGTAGGGGAGAGAATGAGCTGTCCTGTATTTGCGGGGCAGATAGAGTTTCGTGCTCTCTGGGGGGGTTATTCGTGACAAAGAGACATCGACATCCGCACAACCTACTAAACTAAACTGGGCCTTGCCGCTAGGGGTGGTGTTGAAGATCATCTGTTGGCCGAAGTGCACACCAAAAGGTTGGCAAAGTTTGGTCCAAACGTAAGCCCAACAGGAACTGAGAGGTGGTCACGATGTAATGTTCTCCAAAAAGAAATTTCAGGAGATCATGCACACAGTTCGTGAGGAGTGCCACGTAACAGCAGGCACAGTTAGCATGGTGCTCCAAAATCTGGCTGCGGTGGCCGTTGTTGTGTTCTTCTCCCAAGCCCGGCTTTTGGGCTAGCTGCAAGCGAGTACAGATGCAACAAAGTTGGGCGCGTTTAGGCTTATTGGGGCGAGGAAAAGACCATGCAGGAATTGCATTAGAACTACGAGTGAATGGGCCACGAGTGCATACCTTACTTGCAAGCGCCCAACCTGCCACTTCATGCGATGCTGCGAAAGCCGGAGTTGCTGGACCAATTGGCAATCCCCAAGTGGATGCATGTTTTGTGGCAGCATATTGTGCTGGACAGCAGGCGTAACGGTTGTAGGCCTCATTGCATGCGTTACTTTTGGATGCCTTCCCAGTGGTTCAAAGTCGCAATCTCACGACAACAACAAGCTTCTTCCAGTTTGCTTGTCAAATAAGTGGTAATATGATTACCCAGACTAGATGAGTTGCCAAGCCGGCCCATATTTTCCTGTTGTGCTGGTAGGTTGTGATACTTGGCTAGCTTTTCTTACTTGTTTGCAAGTCAGCCTCTACGTTTTGCCACCTAGCTTGGCTTTGAAAGTGATAGCAACCATCTGTGTTTGATTCTCAACCGGAGCATAAGGATTTTGGCAAGCCGGGGTTCTCATTGCACAAGTCTTAACGCTGTCTGCCATCCGCACAACAAGTATTGCAGTTAAAGCATTTGACGCTACTGCTTCAAGGGTCTCCGTTTTTCGTTCCGCATCGCTTTGTGCTTCATTGCGGATTTTTATGTCAATAGCTGTCTATGCCAAAAAGTACGATGTGGACTCAGGTGCGCATCATTCTTGGCGGAATCGAGGATTTGCTCTTGCGCGGGGCACAAATCGCCGCCCACGGGCAAGAGCAGTTCAAGGAGTCCCTTCCTCGGCAAGTGCAAGCCTCTCCAGATGGACACTGTGAAAATAAGCAAAACATCCTCGGGATGCCGCAGTCCGTGATCAACGAGCTTCAAGAGCGCCCCATCAAGGATACCCCTGAACCAAAGGCTGCCAGTGACACCACCCAGAGCGAGAAAGCTTCAAAGAGTCGAGCTGTTCCGCATAATCTTGTTATTCATTCACAAGATGATGGTCTTCGGGACCAAGTGAGAGCCGCTTCAGATATCCAGGCCAGTTCGCCGCTCGGCCTGGAGCCCTCGTCGCCTTCCACCAATGCCGACGGATGCAGCGACTACGCTACTGCTGTTGACTCAAGCAGCGATACCAACACTACTAGCGCGAGCGATCAAAAGCTGTCCCCGATCCCCGCAAGCAGCCTTGATGTCTCGCATCTCAAGCAAGAATGCACATCTCCAAACGCTGGGACCACTGCACTCGACATCCCATTCCAGCACGCGTTCGGACAGCCGCCCCAGGACACGTCTGAGCTCAAAGCCACGGCCAACCAGCTTTCTAGTACGCCAAACTCTCGAACCACGACCGTCCAGGGGGGTAAGGACCTTCACAGCGGGCAAGTAGAGCCTTCATTGACGCCCCAACACCAATTTCCAGTCAAGGTTGTGTTGAAAGAACGGGTCGCACCTACCAACAGTAGCAAACTAGCTCAGTCGAAATGCACAGGGAGCGAGCAGACGCTAGTATCCAAGAACACCACAAACGGCCAGGATGTACAGCAGCAGCAGCAGACTTTGCCATGTGCAGCCCAGAACCAAAACCCCCCGCAGGGCTTGTCCAAAAAGCAAAAGAAAGCCTTGAGACGGCAGCAGCAGCAACAGACACAGACACAGACGACGAAGTCCCCCCACGGAAAAGAGTGCAGCGAAGAAAGCAAGCCGCCGAAACTGCAGCAACAACAGCAACTGCAGCAATCGCCAACGCCGAACAAGACCTCGATTGAACAACCTTTGGCAAAGAAACCAACCGCGCAGAAGCAGCTTTCCACGACACACCAAGGAACCCCTCCTGCCCCGGCAAGTGCGAACCAAGAACCTGGTGAGGGAATAAAGGTGCTGATAGAGCCCCCAAATCACGGCTGCATCTATGCTCGTCTCGCCAGTGATCCCTCGCCTACGGCGTTCTCGGCGGGGGGTGCTTCTAGAACTGATTTTGGCCCGCATCACTTAGTCCTCTGGACCGACGCGAGCTGGTCGTCATCAGCTGGGTCAGCCACCCCACCGAAGCCTATCGGCCTCGGCGTCGTCTTTAGGCGCAGCGAAGAGGACAGGCAGGGCAAGGGGCCTCAATCGTATTCGGATATATGGTGAGTCGCTTTCCGTTTTTGATCCGCTTTGCGGTTTTCTTTTTTCGCGCCCTTCGAGAAGACAACATCAGAATCTCACCAACGCTCCCCGGAAAACAGGCAAGATTGCGCATACGCCCTCCCTTCCAATCACCCTGCTGGCGACCACATACACCACTCGGAGGCACTAGCAATTGAAGCTGCGTTGGCAGTCGCCGTGGACAAGGTTGTCTCTCGCAAGAAGCAGAAAGTCACGCGAGTGACAATCTTTTCGGACGCGCAGCGCCAGCTCAACGCTATCGCCGCGGCAGAGCCGGGCAACTTTGCGCGCGGCACCTCGTCATGGCGTGAGCTGCAAAAGCTGGGCGTCGCTGTCGAGCTGCGCTGGGTGCCCGGCCACGCCGATGTGGAGGGAAACGAGCGCGCCGATCGCGTGGCCAACCTAGCCAGGAGGTTCGGGCCGGATCCAAGACCTGATGGTCTTGGCGCCGTGACCGAGACAACAACGACCGGGGAGCCCCCCGTGGTGATGAGACTTGCGGTGCCCGTGCTGGACATGGTGGAGGGGATGCTGAAGGCCGTGGCTGGCATGGCCGGCTCGGATGGCCGGGTGAAAGCGCTCGTGCGTCTGCTGGAGGATGATGTAGGGTCCGGGATGGCCAGGGTGGCCAAGGAGGAAGGATGGATCATTGATCTTCGGAAAGGCGACAGGTTCCCAGGTTGGTAGAGGGACCAAGCATGGCACGGTGGTGTTTTCCACCACCCCAGGTTATTCAGGCAAGAAAGGTATTATTGAGTGGTGGAAAGTTTTACCTTGGCGGGAGGAACATTTCGAATTTCGTAGTCTAGACTGCACAGTTCCCATAACATTTACACCACGTCTTACAATATCTGATGAGAAAAAATCAGGATAAAGTAAGGCAATGCAATTTACCCCAGCACATGCTGCGACAGCCAGATCCTGCAAGCTGCATTGTTCATTGATCCGACTTACCCGTCTCCATCCGATCAACTACCATCTTTTGCCCACCGCTACTTGACAGGGCCCGTCTATGCTGAACACGAGGGAATGCTGGACATCTCCCAGAATAACCAGAGACAAGCCCCGTGTTGCATTGGCAGGTTGGCGCGGAGGCTGCGGCGGCCATTGTTTGTGGCCAGGTTTTGTGTAGCTTTACTGTTAGGCGCAATGGGGGTAGCCGAAGCTCAATCGGCGTTTTGTCAGCAACAGGAGTGCATCCGAAAAAACAAATCCCACGAGGCTCTGCCCTGTCATAATGCCACTACCCAGATCAAGACGGACGGACGGGGCCGGGGGAGGGGCTCAGCCTTTGCTCCAAGGACGTCTGCGGGACTTGCACCCTCCTCACGTGGGCCTTCTTGTCGAAACTGCATGCATATATCCTTGTCCCGGGCAGAAGGCTTCTCAAGAAACACAGGCTGGGGTGTGGTGGTTCATCAGGGAGGGGCAAAGTCTGTAGGAATGGGCGAAGATCAATTATACCGAATGCTAGACTGCAAATGTTTTGGACATCCTTGAAAAGTAACAATAATAAACATAATAATAATAATACATGATTCCGCCCTGCCAGGTGGGCAGGTATTGTACCCCGTGTGATTTTACCCCATAGTGGTTGTAGAGGGACTTGAATGTCCCGATTTTGCCAGATTTTAGTCAGATTCGTAGTGTGCATCTTGGCCAAAGGTCAACATCGTGCGTCAAGACAAAGGAGGAATAATGACTTTGGGTAGGAGTAGGATTTCCCCATCTGCTGGACCTGGTGCTTTCACTCCAAGATATGTGCTTGACTCCGAGCGGGGTGCCCCAATGGAAAAGATACTTTAGATGAGACCTTCTGATTCGTCTAGGTCGTTATGAGGAGAGAGTGGGAACTGAGAACCCGGATGGGCTGGACATACGGCGACACTCACTTCTCCGTTTGGGAGCTTGTTCACATCGATGTTAAGAAGCATGTTGGGTAATGAATGTGGTCTGTCAGCGTTACATCTCAATAATCTGGAATGTCCTTTATATCTGCTCTCTGCTTTGTGCAGCACAGTATTTTGCATCAATATTGCTCTCCATTCTTATTTAGCTTCCGCTGCGAACCTCCAAGGTTGCTGTGTTTGAATGTAACCCTTTCCAGCTTCCGGTCCGGCCATCATCTCCCTATCCAAGCGTGGTGGCGTGGATTCTGTCCCGAAACGAAGGGCCCGAGTACTATTGATCCCGGCGGCTGCTATCACAGCATACCATTCAAGCCCGACGCTTTATCGTCGAAAATCTCGGTCCGTAAGCGTGGAATGATTATCGCCCCAAGGACGAGCATCATCGCGGTGCCAACCTTTTATTTGTTTCTGAAGGTTTATTCTTAGAAACATAATTTTTGACACAAGAAAACCAGGTTGCAACGTGGCCCCTTTATTTCTCCTACATACTCCTACAGTGTCCTGGGTAAGGGTATATATCGACGCAGTGTTCCTTTTTCACGGCCCCTCAGGCGCCCCTTTTTCTAATTCTAAAGACCTTCTTCTAGGAACTCGGGATTTACTTCATCAAGACTCGGCAATGCTCACTCGGATGACAATTTCAAGGGTGATTATGGATGCAAGTTCATGGAGACATGGCGTCGGAATTAATCCTTCCAGAAGAGAATCTGGCTTGACCTCCCATTGTCCACAAATATTCCCCTCCTCGACACCCACGCTCCTTGATTACTACACTGCTGGTCTTATACTTTGCTCAGATAGTCCCACTGAACATCAAGCACGTCTGGGGCCAGCACTGGCTCAATCAGTCCGAGTACATCAACCTCACCCCCTTCTTTTCCTCTTGAATCCACTCCAAGTCAAAGGGGCCTGACTGCGGTGGGATGATCTCAACTCCCTGCAGCGTGCCCGCCGGTTTGCACGGCGACTTGTTGTTGTTCAAGTCGTTGCCTGATCTGTCCTGCCACGTTGCGACCCCACCGTTGGGTAAGACGACCCAATATCCAATCTCATTGGGCCAGCCAGGGGATTTGGGATTAGCTGGACAGGTCGACGGTAGGGCGTCCTGCGTCAAGGCCACGCGCAACCTGCCGCTACCTTTCAGTGCCGGGGCGAGGAACTCCAGCCAGCAGAACTTGGCCTTGGGGTATTTGAACGTCAGGAGGGTGCTGACGACTCTCCCCTCGCCCTGAACATACTGAGCGCGAGGCGATGTTTTGCAGGAGATTTGGAGGTTCGTCTCTGGAGATTTCCCTGTATCGCGGCGCCCAACCTGGAGGGGTTGGATCTCCCTTGAGGCGACGGCGACGGGGCCGTTGAGCGGTTGCTGTTGGTGTGAGTCGGCGTGGAGAGCAGTTACATGGGTGTAAGTGGTTAGGAGGAGAGCGACGAGGAGTTTGATGACGGGAGTCATGGTGCGTGTGAGTTGCGAGGGAGTTGGGGGGGATAGTTTGTATACTAGGTTGTGAGTGAAAGAGGAAGAGAGGAAGTTGTGGAAATGGCTGAGGGGGACCACCAGCAAGCTATTTCAATGCGGGGGACTCGGGAGCATTCCTGCAAGTAAGCTGCGAAGCACTGTAATCGGCGGTTTGATAAGCCCAACTTGGTGATGCTTTTGGATGTTCAGCTCTGAATTGTGTGGTGTGGCTTGCATCGGATGCTTTGGTCCGTGCCGTGTAAGATGAGGGCACGAATAGGAAGGCTGAGGAGTTGCGTGATGCAGAACGCCTCTTATGCACAAATGGTTCTGGCCCTCACCTCAGCCGCTGGAGATGCAGCAGTTGATGGCTGGAACGGCTGTGGGCTCCACAAACCGGGCAAACGATCGGCAATCACTTGGGCGGCATTAGACCGACGCTGCAGGGCTGACGAATGAGCAGACCGAAATGTAAAGTTGGCGAAGAAGATCTGCTCAAAGAAACACTCAAATTCCCAATTTGGATCTAATCCAATTCGCAGGCACAGAAGCATAACCATTCGAAAAATAGCTAGAATACACCCCACCATCATTACCAGCATTACACGTAACATCTCCCCTCACGCAATAGTTTTACAGTCCATCTCCTCAAACCGCAAGATTACCCAGCTCCCACACTATAACACCATCTGTTCCCCAATCCGGTACTAACGTTAAATTTCTGGTCAGCATTATGGCAAAAGCTGCCGTAAGGGATAATTTGGTCTAGTAGATTGTGCGGACAGGGTGATGGGGTAATGAGCCGCCCACGTGCTAGAGGCGAGATTTTGCCATTGTGGCAGCGACTCGGCATCTAAACCTTGTGTTTCTCCTCCTTATTCAACACCACACTCGTGTTTAAACCACCGGGCATGGCGTTTTGTGTTAAATTCTCACATTGTGCTTTACTTTAACGGATGATTGCGTCCTGTCATGACTAGAAAAGAATTGTAGCAGCGACTCGCATCGCTCGAATGTATGCTCCCAACAAGGCCCCCAGTTGCAGAATGGCAGTGTTATGAAATTCCACTGCAGGGTACATCCCCACTTCGCCGACGCCGTCACTCTCTCAGCCTCGCTGTCTGTCTAATTACCTACCATCTCAAGATAGAGAACTGGCACGAGGTGCATGAAACGACTTCATGTCACTGAAAGTGAGACACTCGCCGGCTCCCCTGGAGCGAGTGCCAAAGAGAGGTGCTAGTGTTGCCAGTGGAATTTATGCTGTTCGTTGACGTCTTGGGATATCGAGGAAGGAGCGCATCAAAGACCATTCAATGATTCAGTTTCGTACGAGGTCCATTGGACAGCCCCAGGCGCGAACAACGAGAAAAGGCATGTTGTGACGATCATCAAGGACCTCGAGAAGGTCACCAAGGCTTTAGAATGCGAATCCCAGCCGCGAAGCAACTAGGAGGTCAATAACCTCGCCCAGGATTACCAGGTGGTCGTCCGAACTGCCTGCACCTGGCACTTCTTCGAATCCTCTAACCACCGAAGCAGGGAGACTTGAAGGGATAATAACGGCAGCTTTGAATGCCATATGAAACCAAATGATGTAAAATTCATGGAGAAGAAACTCGGACAATACCGCGAGCAGATCGCGTGTCGGCTTCTGATTCTCATCCGGTTTGTTGCATTCCACCAATCCACTGAACGACAGAGGACTGTCCTAATTGTCAGCCGCGCTTGTCGAACCCAAATAGAAAGAGGGATGTGGCTTTGCAGTTGGAGATTGAGAAGACATTAGCCCTTGCAAGTGTCGATCGCCACAGTCGACAAAATGGAGCAGCATCCCCCGGGCAAGTTTCGCACAAGGAGAAATCACATGGGCGACCGTTAAACAGGACCCGTTATCTCAATCTCACGGACCCTCTGGCGCAGCCCCTTCTCGACTACCGTCTCGGATCCAACCCCGTCGACTTTGATATCCACCTTGCCCAGGTGCGGTTCCTCCGAGGGGTCTTCAACACGCCAATCATGCAGCAACACGGAGTGACAGAAATCGGACCGGGCGCCACCGTGGCCGCAAACGACCAAGCCCTGCGCAATTACGTCAAGGAGCAGAGTTTTCTTTCCTTTTTCCACCCTTGCTGCACGGCCGCCATGATGCCCAAGCCCAAGGGTGGCGTTGTCGGGCCGGTTCTCAAGGTTCATGGCGCGAACAGGTTGAGAGTGGTTGATATGAGCATCATGCCATTCCTTCCGGCGGCCCATCTAAGTGCCACTGCGTACGCAGTCGCGGAGAAGGTGAGTGACCGAGTCTGTTCAACCTGTGAAATTGCGCTAACAGGAACGTAAAAAAAAGGCTGCAGATATCATCATTGGTGACTGGAATAAATAAGAAGGGGGTCTTGCCCTCACGGGCGGAGCTTTCAGCTCCTACGGTGTAAGACAAATAAAAATAAGAAGGGGGCGTCACATCTGTTTTCATCTAGCAATGCTATGCATAGTAGTGGAACACCCCAAGTCATTTTTTTCGTCCCGACTTGTGTCGTTCGTGGTGCCTGTAACCTTCTCAATGTTTCGTTCAACTCGCGGAGATCTAATGATCCTAAGTCGGCTTCTACGGCTACTACCATCTGAGGCTCAGCGGGGAGGCTTTTTGGGGGTCTTTGGAAATTTTTGGAGGAGATGGTCGCGCCAGAAAGATCTGGTCGTCGAAGACAAAGCTCTGCCCGGGCAGTAAGGTGCAACGTGTCGCTTCTCTACGGCAAGTCTGGAACGCGTTCTTCCGACTGCAGGAAGAGCGCTGGTCAAGCAATTCGACGACCATGAACTCCTCCTCTGCTTCATAACCAGCCTCGGCACTTCCATCGCCGTCCCCTTTGCCGAGGACTTGGAGCCACTTCATTAAGTCATGGTGCAGCTCCTGGCGTTGGCGACGTTTCTGCTAGTGTCGGTTTCTTTTGCGTCAACATGTAATGAATCCTACTAATATGCCTCTTCAAGATCCCATCTACATCTATCCTCCGCCCTATTACTCAGTCCTTCCTTAGCCCCCTCCCCTCCATCCCGTTCCCCCGACTAAGCTCGTCATCCGCTGCTGGCGCCTGTCTCGGATTGCGCCTCCGACCTGCACACGGCGGGCCAGCCCTGGCCTATCTCCTCCGCTTCGTACATCCTCCCGCCTTCCTGCGTCGTCCCCTCGTATAGACTCGTGTAGCCAACGGTCGGGCGCCCCTCCATGTAGTACGCCATGTCCGCTGTCTGCATCTTGGGCGACAACCTGATGCCCAGCCGCCACAGCACGGCCATCATAGGCGACAGCGACAGGGCCACGTCGGTGGTGATGTTGACGACGCTCCCTGTGAGCGAGAAGAAAAAAATCCGTCCTCTGCGTGTAGCACGTGGCCGAGCGTGTCGATATGTCCCACGTCGCCACGAGCGGCCGGCACTTGATGAAGCTGTAGACCATGTTGGTGGCGAAGTAGAAGAGCTGCACGGCGATGAGGAGGACGAGGAGCGGGCGCCACCACCGCGTGGTGTACGAGACGGGGCGAAACCGCTTCAGCAGCATCAGGGCTACCGAGGTCTTGATGCATGTCATGGAGACGACCCAGACGGGGATGGCGAGGTAGGCAAGCATAATCGCCTGCGTGGCCGTGGTGAAGGTGATCAGGCGTGGCGTGGGGAACATTTCAAAGCAGAGCAGCACGAAGGGTATGCTTGGGATCGGTGGAGGAGAGGGAGCATTCGTTACGGCCGGGTCGCCCATCTCCCCGCAATTGTTGTTCTAGGCCGCGCGAGATCTGTCGTCGTGCCTCGAAAACGGGAGCGGCCGACGCTTGAAGCGAGAGCGCAGCATGGAAGAAAGGATAGCTGGGGAAAAGGTGAATCGAGGTCGGGAGTCTTCCCCGGATCCGGATCCTTTTCAACACTCTCCGAAACTTCACACAGCCCAATTGTTTTGGTTTGTCGATTACGGCATGATCTCAGCTGCTTCCTGGTTTGCTGCCCTTGCAGCCGAATGAGATTTGCTCTCTCTGAGCACAGACGCACACCACAGGTGGCACATGTCGAGAGGCGGCACTTTCTATGAGGGCATCTTTGTGGGCGGCTTCTTTCGCGGTTGGGCGCCACATTGAATAGTGGAGTGAGCAGCAAATAGGTGAGCAGTCTGACCAGCTTGCGGTTGGGCTAGGGAAATTTTCGTGAGATGGGTGGTGCAAGTTAGAAGTCGCGACCCCACAACCGATCGACCTGATCACGGTGACTTGAAGCCGGACAACATCTTGTGCTTCCTAGACGCGTCGCAGCGCGGCGCGCCAATCCGACTCGTCATCACCGACGTTGGGATAGCCAGAAAACATGGCGATTCTGGCAGGAGGAGAGCGATACGGGAAACCTTCCCGTGGAGGAGCGCGTCAACGTTTGGCTTAAGCACATGGCAGAGCTTGACGGGCGATGCCCCAAAGGAACAGCACTCGGGCAACTACACCAGCACATCAAGGCGAGGCTGCTCATCGTCAAAGTCGAGAGCCTACACGGGCTTCGGAAAAAGGAGGAGAGCACGTCGTCGCCGGCTTCGCCCCAAGTTTCTTCCTCGTCAAGTCCCTCGGCAAGTAAGAAGTGGTCGTTCAGGTCCCGGAGCGGCAAAGATGCCAAGCTGTCCACCAGCGCAGCGAGCCCCATCCAGGGGTCGTCCACCGAGCCAACAGCCTACCGTGCCACGGCCGCGGAGGCCTTGAGGGAATTGGACACAATCACCAAAGTGATCGAGCTTGCAGGCCAGGGGGACGAGCGCTTACGAACGGGCCAACGCCACCTCCTCCCAGGGATCGAAAGCCTAACTGGGAGTCACGGTTAAGCTTCTTCTCTAGGTTGTCTTCCAAAGGAAAGAAGAAAGCCAATTAGCGACCCTAGGACTCGCTGGTATAGGAGTCTGAAGGCTTGGGCCAAAAGAAAGGCGCCGTGTAGGCGGTGCAGAAATGCTCAGAAGCATTCTCGATATCTCTAATCGCATCACTTCCAGGCCTTGCTGCATCTCTTCAAGGTCGTCTTACATGCACTGTAGACGCTGAGAAACTAGTAAGACACCGTATCACATTACTAGAACACCTTATCAGCTCTCAGAAAGGCTTTCCTATGAGTGTAATAGCTCTGTAGGGATGGTTTTAGACCCTTTCACATTGACCGTAGGGCCCCTCTCTTTTGGCTCGAGCCTTCATACATCATATCTATTACTAATAAGCTCAAGTAGCAACACTGAACGGCGTAACATTAAAACCCAAAGCCCTCCAGATAAATAGCATCCTCTGACTCGGCTTGTCTTTATTAAAGCTCCTTAAGCTGACCTTAACACTGAACTCCTTTATCTCTTTTATAACACCTTATTTATGGCCTTTATAATAGGGTTTATCTTCCCTAACATTACTGGATTATTAAACATATACAGAATTGTCCTGTTTAAGCTTACCAGTGAAGGTGTGACAAGCCTGCAGGTCACCCCAGTGGCCGGCCCGGCAAGAGTAACAGTACGGAGAACAGTACAGCGCGACAGATCAGACGGAGCGGCTCTACGTTAAGCCCTGGCTTTAAGGGTAAAGCCACTAAGAGGTTGAGAGACAGGGGGCTTTGGGGGAGGTAGTGGTCACAGTCTTCCCTTTGCTTTGAAAGATGCTTTGCTATGTCGGATAAGGCTGGTAACCGATCAGATTCGTATATGAGCAGGCGGTTCGTATATTCTATAACAACCCGTCTCCAAATGGCCGGAGTGTCGGCTACCTCAGACTGATACGGCGTGAGCTGGCTGAACTTCGAGATCCGGGATGCGCCTTTAGGCCCTCCAAGAGTTCACGATCGGATTTGGCACTCACATGCCTCGACAGTGGTGCAACTCCAGAGAAGCTCGCCAGCGGTGAAGTGAGCAACCCTCCTGGACAGGAGCTATTCCTGAAGGGCCCACGCCCATTGGCCTAGATGACGGTTCGTTTTTACCGTGTCCAAAATAGAGTGGGTAAGGCATCCTCTAGATAGTGATTCGGTAGATACGCCCTCCGGATACAAAAGTTATGTGGGGACCCTCTTTGTGTGAGCTAGATAGGGAGGTGCAAAGGCGGTCCATTCTGAGATAGGTTACTGGTCTAAACAGGCCCCATTTTGCAGTTTTTAGCGCCTTTAGCCGAGGGGGTAATGGTCGCGCTTTCGTAGACGTTGGCCATCCTTGCTGCTTCCTGCGCCCAGTCCACGGCGTCATCCTGGATAATACAAAGGGAGTCAATCCAGAGATAACTGATTCCCAAGGTCTTGCACAGCTGCACGGCATCTTTGAATATCTCGGGGAGCTCAGTGACGGGGATGAATTGCTTGCGCTGGGATAGATTTCCTCTGAATGTCATGGGCGGGCGGTCTTCTGGCGTGCCCCAACAATGGCTCAGGGCGTAACGGCCAGTTTCGCCTGGGCACGTCTCATACGAATACAGCTCATCCCCGTCCTGGCTAGTAGCTATGACGCGCGTGGGCATGGCCGGCGGGGCATCTCTCCCGCAATTCGGGTGGCTCGACTCGTAATCGTGTAGCCACGAGGCGATGCGCGACTTCGCATCAGTGAGGGAAAACTCCGGCCGCAATGGCACGGCTGTTGTGACAAGTGGCTAGAGCTGGCCCTCTGGGAAGGCCATGGTGAGGACTGGGCTGTAGCGGAATAATTTAAAGAGCTGGAGAATCAGCGCCGTGCCCATGGGTTTGTAGAGAATCTGGCTGTCGGCAACTAGGAAGCGGCGCTTAAAGTAGCTGAAGAGCGCTATACATGTGAGGTAGGTGGATGACGCAGCCTGCATCGCAGTAATGGTAACATAGCGATAGAGGCCGTAGCCATAGGAATTTCGCTCCTAATGGCGGCCGCCGAAATGTCCACATGATTGGCAGACATCCTCTTTTTTTCGCCACATCGAGGTCTGCCAAAGACCGCGTCGCAGCTTGCTGAGAACCTGGGAGGGGAGGCGTTGGTGCATCCATTTTAGTTAAGACCAGAGTTTGATCTAGGGACTGATGGGCAGTTAATCAATCACTGATCACAAACTCAGAGGGGTAGATATTAAGATATGAGAAGTCGCAGAGGGCGCTGGTGCGGGGCCCCTGATGCGCAGCTTCCCTGGGCATCGATCAGGCTCAGTCCGGCCCCGCATTCTCGTAAAGGAGAGGGTGAAGGGCACCTGCCAAGAGTTATTTGCCTCCTATCTCTGTAACGAATCCCGCCTCTCGAGCTTGCCGCGATTAAGAAATACGCACAACTCACAACCGATGTGCAAGCCCCTCTCGTTCTACGAAATGGAGGCTGAGTCCTGTCAGGTATGGCAACAGTTACCACTTGTCAAAAAATGAAGGTATTGTGCTTTTTAGTGGAACGGTAGTTTGTTACTACAGCAGGTACTCTCAGATAAGAGGATTCTGTCAGAAAGAAAGGGCTTCTGGCCAGAGGCGAGAACGCGCAGGTGGAAAATATGGCCAGCTGAGCTGAATGAGCTCAAGGGACCTGAACTGATGCCGCCAGTTTAGCTGGCTAGGGTCACGGTTTGCCACCACTGTTGCCACCACGCAGCGTTATAATAAAGGGCCGAAGCCCGAGAGCCAACAGACAATTCAATAAAGCGGCTCCAATCTACCAATTTCACAGAGTCCATTGTGCAGTGTTTCTGGCAATATGTATTTAGGGGTATGTATATTGCCGTGTAGCCGTCCAGAAAAGCAGTAAATTTAGTGAGTGTGGTTGGAAAATGCGACGCGAACGCGACGCGTTTGCAGATGCGGGGTTTGTATCAGCCGGTGCGCGTTTCTGTGCGGTGTGCGGACGAACATGCTACGGCCTCTCGGGGCAAGCATATCCCTCACTCTCCAAGGAGCCCCTCGATGATGCTCCACCTTCTAGCCACAGAGTTTCATTGCCATCCGTGGCCAAGTCTATTATTATCACACCAAGCGCCCTCTTTCATTTCCCAGCACTATTTAACGCTTTGGTTGTAGGGGAAGGTGTAGTTGGCGAACTGGCACTAGCCCCCTCTTGTAACATGGCCGACATGCACTCGAACGTTATGATGGCGTCTGATAAAATGGCACACCCTTCGAGCGGAGGCCAACTCGTTCTCGATCGTCGGCTGCGGAAGCAGGCTATGGCTAACAGGCTCGACGGCGACTTCAACAACTTCTACACACCGGCCAACGACTTCTTTTACTCCAAGTCGTCGTACCAATTGCTCGACCCGCAGCGCCGCGAGATCCGGCTGCTCCGGGTATCGCGGCGCAAGTCATTCAGCGAACACGCGAAGGATAACCCGCAGTGGGCAGCAGTGCTGGACGACGCGACGCTGCGGTACATGACTAGCAACTACCAAGACTTTGGCATCTCGACCCCCGATGAGCCTATACTCGCCTGCGAGCTCATCGATAAGGTGCAGCTCTCGCGGACCGCCGGCACCTACTGCGCTGTCTCGTACTGCGCTGGCAGGCCCTCGGACACGTCGGTTCTGATTGTCGACGGCCTGCCGTTCATGGCCTTTGCCAACCTGGAGCATGCCATCGACATAGCGCTGCGTTCATGGCAGGCAAAGCGGCCGGGCGAGGACCTGCTGCTCTGGGCCGACCAAATCTGCATCAACCAGCTGGATTACGGCGAGCGCGCACACCAGGTCGCCATGATGCGTGACATCTACCGCAGATGCAACGAGACCTTCGTTTGCCTCTCTATCCCGGACTCTCAGGACGTGCTGGCTTGGGTCAGAGACTGCAGTCAAGGCGGCCGCCCGGCCTCTCCAGCCGCCTGCGTTGAGGCCTGGGTTGAGAAGGAGCTTCACCAGTTTCGACCCGACCCTGTTCAGGATTGCGACTCCCTGAATCCATCTGATTCTCAGTCCCAGGCCGACTATGCGGGTCGGCCGTCCATGGTCAACGCGATCCAGGCATTTATGGAATGCCAATGGTGGCGAAGATGCTGGGTTTTCCAAGAGTTCATCTCCTCGCCTAGACCAGTTTTTATCTCTCATTCAACCTCGATACCCTGGGAAAATCTCGATTCTGGGCTCCAGTTTCTCCAGGCTACTCCCAAGTTTACCCAGCTGGTGCAGGAGAAGGCGGCAGAGGCAAGGACCCGAATAGCTGTACTTGAAAAACTAGCGAAACAACAACGAGAACGCGAAATAGCCGAGGAAGAGCAAGTGCAAAAGCTGATAAAAGCCGAAGCGAAGCGTGTGCAAAAGATAAGAGTAGCCGAGTGGGTACAGGCCTACGCCGCCTGGGAGAAGGCCCACGCGTCTTGGGAGATGCACGCATCCGCAGAGAAGCACAGGATCGACCAATTCTTCAGCAGTGCTAGTGCGGCCCACGACGAGTACCTGTCCTCATGCACTCAGTTCCTTCGGGAACGAGTGAAGAGATGGAATGCCTACCTCAATCAGCTCTCAGAGTTTATGGCAAAGCAGCGTAGCCAGTTAGAAGAGGAGAAGAGCCGCACTTCTTTGCTCAACCTCCCATGCAGGATAGAGTTGCACAACGACGAGAAGGAGATCCAACACTTGGATGCCGTCTTGACATATTGGGCGAGGAAACCCTTCCCCGAGAGGGCAGGACCGCTACTATATGTGGATGATGAGAATGAGTTTCGTACTGGTAGCTCGATGCCTTGCGGCTGCAAGGATTTCAGAAATGGGGGCGGGTCCTGGTACCCGGCTGGGGGCTGCAAGAGTTTCAGAAATGGGGGCCTGGCTGGGGGGATGAGTTATCCCAGGCGCGAAGAGAAGAGGCTGGAGTGCGGGTGGAGCTCATCCAGGAGGGAGTGCAGTCATTTCCAGAAAATGGTGGATAATTTCCCGTTTTTCTCGGCTCCAAGAACACCGGAAATTATGTCCATCTCAATCGGCATGACCACGGTGAACATCGACTTCGCCAAGACGTGGCATCCCTTCAAGCACTGGCGATGCCTGCTCTTCGAGGCCCACGAGAAGCAAACGCTGTCCAAGCGCCCGGCGAGACCAAACAGCGACAAGGATCCAAGATGCGTTCAGGAAATCTTCTCGAACAGAGAGACTGGTCGTGGCCCGGAATCTGCTATTCCGAGTCTGAGCTCCTCATCAGCCCGGTTTGTCGTGCCTACGAGAGGCATCGAAGCTTGGGAGAAGCGCATGGCCCACTTGGAAATCCACCCCGGGATTTTGTCCATCATCGGCGTCAAGCGGGAGCGAAAACGCCATGCTGACCTCAAGGTGCTGCTGCAGCACTCGCGGCACTGCGAGGCGTCGGACCCGCGTGACCGCATATACGCCTTCATCGGCCTAGTGCCGGGCGCCTACGACATCACGCCAAACTACGCCAGCCCAAACACGGTTGTGCACACGCTGCTGCACACCGCCCAGCGTATGGTAGAGCACGAGCAGGGGCTAGGCCTGCTGCGCCACGTCTTTCGTGGCCGCGACAGCCTCGGCACCTTGCTCCCCTCATGGGTGCCTGACTGGATTAGCCGCGAAGCCGACGACCCGCTATGGCTGTATATCTCCTCGCTTCTCCCTCTAGCTAGCACCGTTGACGCCAGTCGGGGGGCTAGGGCCAAGCCCGAGTTCCGGACGTGCGCCGAGAACCCGACAAACCTCGACCTCAAGGTTAGGGGATCTATGATAGGCATTCTTGACGACGACGAGGGTCCCGTGCCCTCTTCCCCTACGCTGCGGAGGTGGGCGCTCGCCGAAGCCGAGGCCGAGACGGGCACGCATGCCGTCACGCTCAGCATAGCGTTGCTGGATGACGAGGTCTGGGTGCTCCACGGGGCGTCACTGCCCGTCTTGCTGCGGCGCGAGGGCGATGGCCAGTACAGCTTTTGTGGAGAGGTCATGCTGCTTATGGCTGGGGGGGACGCTTCCGAAGTCGTTACAGGGAAAGTCGCGTCGGGCCTACACGCGACAGAGGAAAAGGATGTTTGGATTGTTTGAGGTAGGCAGGATCTGAGAGGTATATAGCTGCTGACAGATAGAATGCTGTAAGAAATGTTACCGCGTGGAACCATCACCGACGACGACGCCGCTGGAACTGTCAGCCCTTGCTGCCCAGGATACGACGATCAGCTGGGGAAAGTGAAAAGAGGGAATGCACCCAGGTGTTGGTAGAGAAAATTGGACGGCGGCCTTTGAAGAGATTGGAAACGGGAAACTATGTCCTAAAATCCAACAAGTTTGGTTTCAACCGCGCCTGCAATGGCAATGGGCGTCGTCGGTCGGTTCGGGTCCGTGATGAAGACGGTGCTGTCGACGAGTTGGCGGACTAGGAAACTCGGGGAGCGTGATAAGAGGCGACCATGCAGTACTGCGGGAGGGAGTTCTGTCGGGTAGATATACTTTGCCTCGGGGGTGGCCCAAGAAATATTATTCAACTTCTAAAACTGAAAATCCACATGGAAAGAAACGAGAATCACCATGGGAATGGTAACGAACGGCGCCATCTTGTAATACCGGCGAGAATATTATCCCGTTCATTTCCCCATCCCTGCCAACAAATGATCGGACAGGCGAAACCAAAATGAGGGGGTGAGTGTAACTGTCAGAATCTAGCACTCATGGCCAATTGTGGTGATAGTTGTGTATTGTTGTTCTGTGGAAGAGAATCTCTGGCCTGCAGGGTCCCCTATTGCCAAGCCGGCTACATCCGCGAATGGCTCCAATTGCTTATATAAGCTGACAGTAACCCCCCATCGGCGTTCAGCCGCACCCCCCAGATATGGAAGGCCGATAGAGCCATGACCCACGACGCGACCGGCAATAATTACAAGGCAACCCCGCGCCGACGCTGAACTACGACAGATGCGTGCTCGGGTCGACCTCGGCCGAGAGTTTAAATGTCGAAAGCGAGAATGCATACCACGACAGAGGCAAGAGGAAGGATAATGCCATCCTCATTATGGGGAATACTTTTTGCCCTGGCACCGCTGGTATCATGCAGCACAGCGGCTCAAACCACCGAGGGGACCACCCGCCTCGCTAAAAGGATCGCAGATCCGGTCGAAACAAGAGCGGATTTCATCGGATGGCGGATGTTTCCCAATGGCACTTCAAGTCGCGCATTTCTCTTGCTGCTTTGCTCAAGAGCCTGTCTGACCCCCGAGCAGTCTACCCCTTCTTCTGCGGACCCGGTTACACACCGGCCACAACCGCCACTCTTTTCGGCTGCTGTCCCGTTGGAAGCCCCTGTTACTTCCCGACAGGATGTAGCGAAGGGTTTCTGATGAAGACCGTGACGGAGCCCGTGACGATGACGAAAACAACAGACAAAGTCGCGTGGTAAGTCACGCACTCCCCTGGTTCATCTGCAAGTGCGAAAGGGCTCACACCCCAAAAAGCAGCATCGGACCTATACCCAACAATGGATGCTACAGAGGCATCGTGTTCAAAGATTACGGAAGCACTGCTAGTACCGACCGTACTACCTGGTACCAATGCAGCCTCACACTAGCCGTCGTCATCGCCAGCTACTACAAGACCATACCAGCCGGTGCAGATGGTAAGTGCCCACGTCCCCTGAACACACTACCTAGGTAAGTAAATCAACTGATAAACCCCAAAGTCCTCGTAACAAGCACCCCTACCTGGGCCCCCGGCGAACCCTTCACCGACCCCCTCTCAGCACCCCCTAACACCGCCCTCTCAACCACAACCAGCACCCCTACCTCCAAAGCAAGCACCACCTCCAGGCCGTCCGGGACCTCCTCATCTGGCAGCGACACCAGCTCCTCCCCCGAAGACACCCAAACAGCCAGCCCCTCCCCCTCCCCCGAAGGCCTCGCAACCTCGGATAAAATCGCCATCGGCGTCGGCATCGGCATCGGTCTCCCGACGGTCCTCATCGCCGTGCTAGCTTGGTTCTATCCTCGCCATCGCTGGGGGAGGAGCCCTGTGCCTGTTACGTCTGCGATTGCTTCTTCTTCGCCCCCAGCGGCAGCACCTCTTGGTCAAGGTCAGGTTCCCATGCAAGCTGTGGGAGGGACAGGAGCGGGGGGGGGGTCTCGGCTGGGGGTGTTGGTGGGTAAAATGGTGCCGGTGCTGAGACCCTGGCCGAATGATAACAAAGGGATGGGTCGAGGGCGAACGTCGTAGATCTATAGGGGGGGTTGTCGCTGAGGCTGTGAACCGGCCATTTCTTGAGGGCGGCCGGTTTGAGTGGATGATAAGTATTGCCTTAGCACGAGCTTTGCTACTTATCCCTGATCCCTTCCACCTCAAGGAGTACTGCTGAGATGACAAGACGGCTGGGATGGCAATGCCACACACAAAAACTTTCCTGCGTGACGCATAGCCCTTGTTTCCCGAGCCAAGCCTCTCTATCATGTGTGCTTGTCGCTTGAAGCATGAGACCAATCGTCTTCATCGATGTCCTCGAGATCGATGGGGTCGTACATCTGTCTTCGCCGTCCAAATGTGTGTATTCTCCTCGGCTTCTCTTTTTGGACGTCTAGATGCTGGTTCATGTGTGCGAGAAGCACCTGTGGATGCTTGGATGTGAGCGCGAATCGAACCCATCTCCAAGGGAAACTAACCTGTTGGAAAACTCTCTTTACGTCCTCGTCACTGGCCAAATCGCACTGCATGTACTTCCAGGCTTTTTCGTGGCGCTCGACAAGTTGTCTGCCCAACGCATTATACCCGGCAACAGTCTTGGGAGCATTGCGGTTTCTTTGGCTCTGTTGTTCTAATGAGGCTGCTAGAGACGTGTGATCGTCCTCATCTATCATACCAACAATGAGAAACGGCGAATCAGGGCAGTGTTTCTGTATCTCGGGAATCCACTTGGATCCTACGTTGGTGAACATGGAGGGACGGGGAATTCTCGCACAGATGATGAACACGTCGGTTTGCGGGTACGAGAGAGGCCGGAGCCTTTCGTAGTCCTCAGCGCCGGATGTATCAAAAATACCGATGTGGTGTTCGATGCTTCTGAATCTAGGTATCATATACAAGTCAGCTGCTCTGAACGCAGAAATTCACCACAATCCGCGCCATTTCTGATCTTACTTGACAACAGCGGAATAGTTATCAAAAACTGTTGGGTATAAAGGTTCATCTGGGAGCTTCTGAATTGTGTAACGGAGGATGAGCTTGGTCTTGCCGCTCAAGCCGTCACCCACAATCACGACTCTGATCAAACATTAGTGGCTTGAACGGGGATTATAGTGGACTGGACCACATACTTGACATTTTGCTGTGATGTTGTAAGCATTCTCAAGACTGGGTGACCGAGGTGGACGCGTGGAGCTCGTCGGTTCTCGGTGATGTGAGTGGCAAACGTCAGGCCGGTACCGATGCTGTTGATATCGTTCAGCGTAATTGGAAGTCGATAGACAGCGATGATGGACATGTGATTCATGCTGATTTCCGACAGCGTGCTGGACATGGTGCGAATTGTCGAGCCCCTAACCGACAGCAGGTCAACTTCGTTGGGATTCGCTCGCGCATACACCCTGGAAGTCTCCAGCAAGCGCTCATATTCTTGAGGTTGGCTAGAAGCTTGAGTGTCTTGGAGTTCGTCAACTTCGCCGCTTTGAGATGCCACGATGTCGGCCTCCGGGGGGCGAGTGGTCGACTGAGAATCTGCCGAGGCAATGGACTGCGTTTCCACTTCGATTTCTCGTCCCGACTGCTCAATCCGCGCTGCCAGATTTTCGTCGCCCAGAAGCATATTGTCAACTGCCTCGCTGAGCTTGTTGCTGTCTTTGAGAGCGTCTGCCCAAGATTGACTGCTTCATGTTAGAGATGAGAATCATCATTCCTTTTTGTGGGTAAAGAATACCATTGCAAAACACTTATCATCAGCGCGATGCAATTCTTCTGCGATTCGAGCCGAGGCAGGAGAGAGAGGACTCTCTTCTCACCCCACGACCATCGTATCCGATCGAAAAGGCTGCCTCCATTCTTGAGCAGCTGCTTACACACAAGCTCTTCCAGCTCCGATAATGTCAGAACACATTGTGAGCAGGTCACGGCAATGTGGTCTAAGCGGATCAGAGCCTTGCGCTCTGGCGGGAGAGTTGCGATGGTATCGAAGAGGTCTTTGATCGAGTTCAGCGAGAGCTTGGTTGTTTCGACAGCGACGAGAACCGACCGCGCGGACTCAGGGGCGTCGGAAATGCTCGCACAAACATCTGACAAAGTTTTGACAATCTTAGTCGATGTGGCCAGGAGACCAATAACTCCGGCCGCAATGCTCAACGGGTCTGCCATAGGCTCTCCCTCTCGGTTCAGATGGTGCCAAGGTGGTATGATCCGAGGAATGGGTCCTGGATCAGGGCCGCATGTTCGAAACCTACCCCGCTTCAGTCTTTCAGCTCAGCCCCCTTTCTCAAAACCAGCCAACCAGAACAAGGGGCGAGAACTCTCACGTGATCCCCGGTCAGCCATTCCCAAGTCTCACTGAGGCGTTTTGGTTTGCGAAGCTTCGAGAGATTGGGGGAGCTGCTATGTTTGAGCCGTGTGGTATTTTTGTAAGATCGTGTCAAAAACCTGAAAAGAAGTGACAAAGAACCAACCAAGCGCCATTGCTTCAACGTCATGGTCAGGTATCCTCGCAAACCGCTCCGTCCTCTCTTTCCCGACGCCCTGGAGCGCCAGAGTACTATAACACAAAGCAGTAGCCCGAATGGCGTCGCCTGCATTTGGCATGGTACCAGGTCCCCATGCGTGCCATCTCCCCATCTGGCAGAATCCATGCATACTGTGGTAAGCCTTCTTGTGTCGTCATCCGGGGACTGAGGATCGGCAAGCCACCAATTTCCTGCGGATGGCAAAAAGTTGACTGGCCGCAGGAGCGAGATTATATGGGCCGTGGTCAGTGTTCACACGTGGTGCTAGGTTCTCCACACCAAGAAAAAGAGGTTAATGGATTTTACCAGATCGGGAGATCGCCCCGGTCAACTGCTCCATGCATCTAAGCTCAGCTCGCTCTTCCTCTGATCGGTGACAGTGTTCGGGCAAATAGCTCCACTTCTCCTTCAGTCAAGGCATTCCACTCTCGGTCGTCGCTCTTGCTCCACGAGCAGTGCCTCAGTAAAACGCATCCTGACGGAATCATCCGCTCAGCAGTCAGCCAAGATGCCTTTGCGGAAAGGGGATCGGATGATGAACTGAAGGTCATGAAGCGACGAGAAATTGCGCCTGGCACGCTGCAAGAAACTGACACGATCTAAGCCCAGACGTAACCAATGCTCTATTCGCTGATCGGGTCCCAAAACCAATCATGCTGAATACCAAATGGAGATACATCCATGACTAAAACCCCATAGGATAAACGCCTGGTTCATTCCTAAAAGCAAACAGCCTTCGCATTACACTGGCATATCCCATCGTGGGGCGTTAATGATGATTCCCATAAGCCATCCTGAAATTAAGCCGGCGCATGGCACCGTAACACTAGATTCGTTTATCAGCAAGGCTTCTCTCACGGTAACATAAAAAGGGGAAACTTACATCCAGCCAAAGTAGATCCACACACACTATCCTCCAGTTCATGGTCTTCCAGTCGCTATTATACAGGCCGACTCTGAGGGTACGCCAGTGATGCACTGTGTGGTGGAAATGGCGAGACCGAAACGGGTGGTAATGATAATGGTGATAGTGCTGCGAAGCTCGCGGCTGAATCTACACGTAGGCAAGATTAGGGTGATTCGATTGACTAGGTTGACCATGATCTTGTGGCCGTACGTCTACGAACCGAGAACCACAACGGCACCCAGGAAGCCGAGGATCCACATCAGGACTTCGGTCTTCGCGCCCAACAGCTCGCCAGAGTTCCAGATAGCAAAGATGGTAGAGTAGGTCTTACAGTATTAGCAGTATCGTTAGCTCCGTGGGTGAAAGGCGTGGTAGCGGTGGTTATTATGTAGAGGTAGCGGTACATGTGCTTTACGTTGTTATCGTAATACGTAGCTCCCGCATAAGGTTATTTCCAGGTTGGTAGTAAACCGAATTTTCTTTTTCTTTTATAGTTAGAAGTCGTTGGGCCATTTGAATGCCGTGGTTGCGCTTGATGGCCTTCACGACTTTAGAGCTGGTGTTGCGGCTGCCGAAGTACTCCAACGGAATTGCCCAGGCCGACTGGACGAGGCATTGAAAGAATTTTTCAAACTTAGAGTGATTCACTTAGACTTTTTCTTTGTCGTTGGCAGGCGTGAGGTCGTCGTGGCTTAGCGGTATCGAGAGGAGGCTGGTTGGCCTCTTACTCGTCTTATCCGGGCGCGGCGAGAAGTGACAGTCAATGTCTAGAGTATTGCCATTTAGGACTGTCTTAACAGTTAACTCATTCAAATACCTTATGCAGATGAGTATCGCTCCATGGTTGAGTTTGAGCCCGGCGGTTTCCCCCCAGACATATACGATATCCCCCGGGACGCCCTTTCAGGAATCTATCAGCTATTAGAAGATTTCAGTTTTGTTATTAGAAAACTGATAAGTGATGCTAAAGTACCTATCGTTAAGGAAATCAATAGCAAAGTTCCAATTCCTAAATATAAGTTCGCGGTCTCCGATCAACATGCAAGTCTGATTGTGAGACGTAAGGTCGTCGGCCAATACCGAGTCGTAAAGCTCGCAATCCAACTCTTCCCTCAGGGCTGATAGGTTTGCTATCACTAAGGACTTTAACCCGGTGTTAAGGTTAGGCGAGAAGATTTCCAATACGTTAGCGAATACAAGACCGGATAAGGTCTAGCGGGGGAACGAAACGTTGTGGAAAAGTACTATCAAGCCGTTCCTGAAAAGAAGGTCCGCGTCTAATAAGTTTAGGACCTCGGTTTCTATGCTAACTTCTCCACTCTAAATATGTTGCTATATTTATACCTTGGATATTTTAGGAGTAGTGGCGGCAGTGAATAAAGTGCCAGTAAAGACTGTTAAGAAGATACTGAAGATAGTGATGGCGACAGATGCCAGAGCTACCCAGTTACATCGGTGAGCCGATGTCACTAGCGTCACTAGCGTCTACAGGCTAATCTTATCGACATAGGAGATGCTAATAGAGTTGATAAATTTCTACGGTTGAGTCGAGAGTTGCATAAAAGGCGTTAAAGATTATATAATAGAGTCGCATATCGTGAAATATCCCAATAGGTAAACTATAGTGAGGGTATTATAACCTACACCCGACACAGGCCTTAAGAGGACTGGTGCGGGTTAAGACAGAACGTATAGCAGGACGCTAACAGGTAAGGGGCGTTCCGAAAACGGCTTATTAAACTAGCACTCCTAAACGGGGGGTTTAATGTCACTGTAGGTTGCTGTCACTATAATGTACAGAGGTGAGTCTGAATAGTAAGATATAAATGAATAATTAAATATTAGTGTGAGGAACCAAAGTCCCTTACAGTGGTTATAGGCATAACTATAACTATTTATACTAGCTAACTGGGAGGTACTTTATACCTTACTTATAATGTCGTAAATGCTCGTTATGCAAGCACTTTACACTATATAAGCGTTTTGCTCGTAAGGTTTCCCCTACTTACGATATAAGCACTTAATATACTGTAAACAGCACCTTACTGGTTATAGGGGCTTTAGGTCTTTACACCCCTAGCCTAGTGCACCTAGATAGTGTACACCGTCTTCCCACACTGTTCCTTTTACAGGGGATTTATCAGGCCACCCCGGCCTAAGTAACGGCCTGTAAGGTTATCATATAATTCCCCCTCTTTAACGTTCTTTTCCTATAAAGAACTTAAAAGGTAAGTTTTTTCCTTTACCATTTTATTATGTAATAAATATCTGGCTTTTAGGTTTTAAAACGGGAATAGGGTAAAAGTACTAACTGTTATTTAAACCTTACAGCTTATACACACGCGTTTAATAGTAAAATGTCCCCTTATTCTTTTTATAAGTTTACTAACCCTTTACTTGTCTATTAGGTATTAAACTGGTCTGACAGTTATAACCAGTTTAAAGAGGTATCGGCCTTCCTAGTACAACGCTTTTAATATTAGTAAAGTAAAGTTAAAAACTCTCCTTATTAAAAAGCAGGACCTTAATTTATAAGTTAAGTCTACTACTTAACAGCTTTATAAGGCTATTATTAAACTTTAAAAGGCGTTAGCACACTTAACGCGTCTTTATAAGTAGCGGTCCTGCCTTAAGGATTAGGCTGTGAAGGCGTTTAATTATAAAGTGGAGTTATTAAAGTTCTAAGAGAGTAAGGAGGTTAGGCTGGATGCCCCTCCTAAAGACGTGGAGTCTTTTAACTAGGGGAACTTCCTGGTGGGGTCTTTACAGTAAATAGTCGCTTTATAACTTAATTTGTGACTTTTCTTTTCTCTAATAAAGGGTTATAAGTTTAGTTCCTATAAAAGTCTTTTATCACTTTAGGTCCTTACCCCTTAAGGCTGGAGGGCCTAAGGTGATTTTTTTACTTATTTTCTTTTTACTAACTTCTTTCCTTAATAACACTTATTTTTTATATAAGGCTTATTGGGAGCTCCCAGAGGCCCGGCCTCCTTATTAGGTCTAAGGTCCTTATAACCCTGGTTAAGGGTTTTAATAAATATCCTCTTATACTTATTAAGGAGTTTCCTACCACTTTTTAGGTTTTAAGTCCTATAATAATCTTACTTTTTAATATAGTAGTTTAAATGTTAGATCTTATCTTATTTCTAATTCTTATTATTAGCTTTAGTTAATCTGGATTCTTTTAATGGAACTCTATAATTAGGTTTAGGCTTTTAAGATTTTTAATTAGTTCTTATAAGTTACTTTCAGGGTTATAATCTAGCTACTTAATAAGATATTTAAACGTGTTTTTTCTCTTTTATAAATCTATAACTTCCTTAATGTCATACTTATCCTTATCGGCGTTAATCTTAATCTTCTTTTCTAAAGGAACTCCCTTTAAGGCAGGTTTTAAAAGTGAGATATGAAAAACCTTAATCCGCACCTTTATACTAATAGGTAAGTTTAATTTATAATTAAAGGTGGTGACCTTTTTCTTAATTTAGAACGGTCTGTACCTTTTAAAGTTAAGCTTTTTACTAGGTTGTTTTAAATGTAAGTTTTGTGAAAAAAGGTAAACGTAATCCCCCTTTTAAAAAGTCAGTCCCTTAACTTATTTACTATTATAATAGAGTCCTTTTTTAAGTATTAGTTACTTAATTTAGTGTTTATCAGTAAACTTCTTTATTTATTAACATATAAACTTAAGTTCGGCTTATAAATAATTATATAGCTTTTTGTGACGACCCTACAGGCCGTCACTTGGGCCGGAGCGGCCCGACAAATCCCCCGTATAAGGAACAGTGCAGGAAGACAGTACACACGGTACTACACACTGGGCCAGGGGTGTAAAGACCCGAAGCCCCTACGACTAACCAGCAGTTGCTCAGTCTTAGCAAAAGTGCTCACCTACTAAGCATCTGTGAGACCTCTAAGTAAAAGGTGCTTAGTAGCAGGTTACTTAGTCTCTCACTAAGTAACAGGCCACTAAACAAGGTATAAGGTACCTCTGGCCGGTTAGTATAAATAGTTATGGTTATACCCATAACCACCGTAAGGGACTCTGGTTCCTCACGTTAATATTTAATTATTTATTTATATCCTACTGTTTAGACTCACCTTTACGTATTATAATAACAGTAACTTACAGTAATATTAAACCCCCTGTTTAAAAGTGTTAGCTTAATAAGCCGTCTTCAGAACGCCCCTTACTTATTAATATCCTGCCATATATTCTATCTTAACCTACATTAGTCCTTTTAAGGCTTATATTAGGTGTAAGTTGTAATATAATATTAACGTTAAGTTTTAAACGTTATTTATTAAATTCCCAGACATTACCTCTCTCTTATTAATATATTAACCTCTGGAAAAGGAAAGGAGATTAAGGAGGTGTAAGCTTAGCCTTAGCTCCCTACTATTAACAAATTAGCTACACGCCTTAAAGACTTAAACCTTAATTAGTAGGGACTGGTTAAGGAACTTAATAAAACCTTCCCTAAAGATATTAAAAGTTACATCAGTCTTATTAAAAAACTTTAGGCCCGACTTAATATTATTAAGCTAGAAAATAATAACCTTAAAAGCTTATAAAAGAAACGAGTAAAACTCCCCCCACCGTCACGCTTTAAGGGAGACTTAACGCAGTTAAAGTCGTAAATAACCTAGCTTTAAAGTTATATCACCTATTATAATAAGCAGTTCTTTAAAAAAGAAGGAAAGGTCAGGTTTACTAAAGCCTTACTAGACGGAGTAATTACCTGCTAATATAAACCTTATACGAAGATAATTAACGACCTCTCTGTGGATAAGGTATGTAAAGAGGCCCTTAAGACTTAAGCCCTTTTTAATAACTTTAACATTTTTATTAACTAACTTTAAACTGAGTTTAAAGAGTTAAATACCCTTAGGTAGGCTGAGTAACACCTTATAGCCCTAAGGCAGACGTCCTTAATCCTTAAGTTCTCCACACGCTTTAAACTAGAAGCAGTAAAGATTAAACTTAGTTAAAAAGCCTTAATAATGCTGTTTTAAAGTGGTTTAAAGGAGCACATCACTGGAGACCTCTACCAGGAAAATTAACTGGACTGTCTGTAAGAATTAATTAAGATAATTATTAAGGCTAATAATTAGTATTATAATTACTATTATTAGAAGAATTATTAAAAGGAACAGACCCCTTATTAGTTAAGTAAATTAAAAAAGGGGAACTAATTAATTATAACAGGTTACCACACCAGGTTAATAGACATTAGTATAGTAAACCGTTAGAACTAACCTAATTATAATAAACCTTAATAGTAACAGCAGTAAAAGCAGCCTAGGGACCTATTATAAGTCTAATACTTTAATTATAATAAGAAAGGATATATAGCATAGTAATATCTATTATTAAAGTAAGTTGGTTAAAAACCTGTTTTAAAAGGAGGAAAGCATGTTAAGTTTAACTTAGGGGACGTTTATATCAGGATAGTAAGTAACGAAAAGGACTATACCTGGATAGATAAATATAATGTGGGAAATAAGGAAGAAAAAGAAAAACCTTAAAATGTGGTGTACCTAATCCTTAAGGGTGTTTTGGAAAAGTTAACTATAAAGGTGTAAGTTATTATAAACTAACTTTAAAGTGGAAACTTAGAACCGTTAAAGGTACAGGTTATATGTTGAAATGCAAAAGGGGTCAAGGCATTGGAAAGCAGAATGTGTTAAAAGTGATTAATTATTTCTATCTTCGAGAGCGGAAGCCGTGTTATTATAGCCGTGAGGGTGGCCAGTGCACGAAGTGCATTAGCCACACTCGCTTCTGCGAAGCGAGGTTGGCTGACTGAATACGAGGTTGGCAGTGGAGTCTGGCGTTCTTGGCTGTGCAGATCCACGGATCCAGCCGCGGAGCGGCTGGGTGGATCCAGCCACACTGTTCCAGCCACACTGGCCGGGCTAGGGTTGTGAAAACCCAACAGACAGCAACCTACAGTGACAGTGTACTCTCGTTTAAGAGTGCTAGCTTAATAAGCTGTCTTTAAATCACCCCTTAAGGTTAGCGTCCTGCTATACGCTTTGTCTTATCTTATCCGGACCCCTTTTAAGCCCTTATTAAGAGAGGTTATAACAGAAATCCTACCTTAGAAGAAGTACTTACAATTATACCTCCTTTAATTAGCTAGAACTACTGGGTTTTACAGTAAGAGGAGAGTAAATTAAATTAAGTAATATTCTTAAAGTAAACCTCCCGTAAGCCTGAAGAGAAGAATTAAAGCTTAGTTAACTAATTCCATTAAATATTTACTTAAGTAATTTATATAAGATTTCCTAACAATGTAAGCTCATATTACATACGTTAAAAGGTTCTTATTAAAATTAACAGTGAGATACTAATGTATAATAACTAGATAACTTAATTTAAATAATAGTTACTTAATAAAGCAGGTTTTAAAGTTTATTAATTAGTAAAACTTATCAGTTCTTTACAGGAACTATTTAAGTATAATAAATATAATTAATAATGTTAAAAAAATATTAACTATACCGAACAATTAAGAAGCTATAAAACCTTAAAAACCGTTTAGATAACGGATTTGGAATTAGCGACCTAAACTGCTTCACACAGTGATGGCGCACTGAACGTATACCGAAGGCGCGGCTGGCAATAGCGCTAAACCTTCTTTTAAGGGCGAAAACGTCCATCTAAACCGATAAGCAAATTTTCAGCAGAAAAGTGGGTTAAGCGAGCTGTAGCACTTACAGTACGTTTACAGACCGATTATAAAGGGGAAGTAAAAGAATAACTAGGAGGAAAATCTTTATGAAAACTTTTAAGACGCTGTAATAGGTAGGGAAGCTGATAAATATACCTTTAAAGTGATCCTTAAAGCTATAAGGGCTTACTTTAAAGCTATCTTTAAGACAGAGCAGATATATAAATACGTTGTTAACACCTTAAAGATACTTATTAATCTAATTATTACTACCAGTAGTACTATTGACGTAAGTATTTAAAAGATCTTTAAAAAAGTAACGAAAATTAAAAAAGCGGTTAATTAAAAGACTGGATTAAATAAAGCCTATACTTATCCTGTCCGGAGGACAATTTGTTATAAGGGTGGTCCAAAAAAAAATTACTATGGGAAATTCAGTCAAAAATGATAAGGAAATTCAACTCGACCTAGGACTGGTCGGTTCATTATCAAAAGTGGGTCTGCTCGGGCCCCTCCGCTCGGGCCCCTACTCGGGCCCCAAATCACGTGATATGATATGTTATCAGATACGTCACGTGACCAGGAGTCCAAATCTGAAGTCAGATTCAGGGTTAGGGTTACGGTTCGGGAGTTATTAGCGTTTTAAAAAATTAAATAAATGGGTATTTGGAAATAAAAACAAAGCGAAATCTAACTAAAGAAGGCAGTGTTATATATAGGTTTTTACTTAAAATTCAGAACTAAAACCATTTTTACTATAAAGCTTATAATAAGAAAGAAATCACAGTTTAAAGTCTAATAATAGTAATTATTTAAATAAGAGGACGCATCCCTGTACTATGGCTAACGTCTTACTTGTACTATGACCCCACTAAGTGCCCATACATAACCCTAACCCCCGGATGCCAACCCCCCCGCACCACTGCCGTGTATCTGTGACAGCTGTCAGCCCATATAACCTTACGCGCCCGCCTTTAAAATTCCAACCCCTTGTAATTTACAGTAACTGTGATCGCAAATAACTTCTACACCATAACAAATCGCCCCAGTAAACTGGAAATTAGCTCAATCAATTACCCTGCTAATTCCGATCAGAATGTAACCTCCAGACCCCGATAGCGACGAGTGGAGCGAGTTCTCAGGCTGTGAAAGTAAACCACGTGTAATAGCACTTAAGCCACACGGTCGCAAGCAATAGAGGCGATTGCAGAGCTAATTATGGGCTAATTAGAGGCCACAGAAGCCGATGAAGGCGCTTAGGTAACACGATAGTTAGTAGTCATTTGTAAGATTATTACAGAAATGGAAGAATTGGTCTGGTTTACGTAGCTTTTATTATGTGAACGTTGTTTATAAGCGTTTCAATTAAGGGGGTTGAATGCGGTTGCGTTCTGGCAGCTGGCGCGGCATTGCGGGGGAGTGAAATACCCAGGGGTTAGGGTTATGTATGGGCATTTAGTGGGGTCATAGTACAAGTGAGACGTTGGCTATAGTACGGGGATGCGTCCTCTTAAATAATAACCGATTAATAAGTAATATAATAAGTTTTATTACTTACGTTTATTATATGGTTTATTACGTAGAATCTAGAACTGGAGCTTGTTTTACCATACTTCTTAAAGTGAGAAAGAGATTAGTATTTAAAGTTGGAGAATAATAGATATTATAATAATAACCTGTTAATAAGTAGCATAATAAGAACTAATAATTACGATTCCTATACAGTTTATTATGTTGAACACAGAACTGGAACTCCTTTTACTATACAGCTTATAATAACAAAGATATTACTGTTTAAACCTAAATAATAATAATAACATTAACATAAACTCAAATATCTCTCTGGTTTTAATAGCTATTCCAAATCGGGCTTTAGATTAAGAATTACAGTTGAAATCTACATATAATCCTAACTCGGGGCGTTTGTTCAGGCCGACCCTGTCGTTCTTTTTGGGCTCTGTATGTAATATTATTGTAGCCGCTTATGTACATAGCGATGCGTTCTCTGGCGCGTGCCACCGTCAAAAGGGGCCGCGCCGCGCGGTTCTTTGAACCGCGCTTCTTTCAACAATCATCATTCCGACGATTTTCACCACGAAGACCTCCCATTGAAAGCCCAGTGACATTCTGGC
>Ga0247770_1000601_pt1 | contig 33773 bp, 40 predicted proteins | sample UWRJL136409B6_FD_179943 | JGI IMG/M metagenome (GOLD analysis project Ga0247770, IMG submission 179943) | Plant litter microbial communities from Arlington Agricultural Research Station in Wisconsin, United States - UWRJ-L136-409B-6 | ecosystem: Environmental > Terrestrial > Plant litter >... | reverse complement strand
ACGCTCTGGATTCTGCAAGCGCGGTTCAGGCCGTCTGGAGTTGTTACCTGACCAAGGAGGTCTGAGGCTCGCATCCATGGGAGCCCGCCAGCCCACGTTTCTCCTGCTGCGACCCAAGATGGAAGTTAGCACGGCCAGCGGGGATTGGATGCAACCGCTAACAGCCTAGGTCTCCATCCCGCGAAGCAGCTGGCTGCCTCCATTTTTTTTCTCCACCTTATTTTTTTCTCTTCCACGTCGCAATATCACGTTGGGTTGCCCCGTACCAACCTATCATATGTTGACAGTTGACCCATCAAGGTCCCCCTCCCCCAGCAGGTCGGCGTTCGGCGAGTACGACACGGGATCGATCTGTTTTTTTCATTGCCCGTTATTCTGCCAGAAGACACGAACTGCCTAGGCTGTTTCGCTGCTCCACAACACCTGATCACGGCCAGCATCGAGCTGTTATCCCGACCCGCAACGCGCTGCCAGCGTCCTAACGCTTGGCCGAGTGATGCTGCCCCGGGTATTTTCTGGTCGGCACTCGGTCGTCGCTCGAGGGTTGGTGCTGGACCATGATCACCAGATCGCCCCCGGTCGCAAGCCCGAGAACTTGGGACGGGCGATCCGTTCTCTGGCCCCCCTGGGTCCGGGCAGCCATGATTGCCAATCCTGTGCACCCTCTCGCTCCCAAGAGTCGTCATGGCCGAGATAGCCAAGCGGATGCCATGCCGCGGCGTCCCAGCTGATGCGAGAGCTATCGTGTTGCAGCCCCGTATCGACTCCATCGAGTCTATCGAGTTGACAGGCCCTGTATGGGGAAGGTCGCCTCCTGCCTGGTGACGGGTCTGGTGGCGTGTTGCCAAAATTGGAACCCGTGTGTGAGCGCTTTGCGCGTGTTGGGAAGTCTTGGGCATCTTAGGCTAATAAAAACCGGAAGCTCGAAATGAGGTCCAGTCTGCAACGCGGCCAGGCTAAATTGCCCCCCCCCCATCTCCCAGCATGTCTTGGCATTAGCCTGGCAAGGGCACGCCCTCTCCTGTCCGGTGCCGCGTTCCGAACAGCAGAAACAGACCGTTAGCGAGTGCTGACTGATGGGCCTATCCAAGAGATGCGACTGGCGCCAGCCGGCCGGCTGGGTTGTATAGTCGACTTGATACCCGATCATATCACGCTCTCGGTTGGTTTCGCCAGAAGCCACAAAATGCCCTTTGGGACCTCGGGCTTTAATTAGCTATATTATTATACATTTCGTCGGCTGGCCACTCGGTCCGCTGCTGACCGGTACCTTTTTCCCCCATCGGTCCACGGTTCGTGCCTCTGACGATCGTCATGTTCCCGCTGGAACGTCGCATCTCATCTCATACATACTGTCATCAGCAAGAGTTGAAGAAAATAGGGCTGAGCCTACCTACGCGTACCGCGCTGGTTGGCTGTGACGTTGGCAGGGTCATCTGATAACCAGATAGTAGCCGGCATGCGTACGACTGGCGCCCAAACACGCACCAAAGCTGGGAAGGAGGCTCATTATTAATGAAACAATAATAGCAAGTCAAAGCTATGCGGGGTTGTGTGAGCTCCCCGCAAACGGGAGATCTCGAAATAAAGACATTTCAGAATCTCCCCACGGGGAGGATTTCAAACGCCCTTTTTGCAATGATGCAGTTTTTCGGCCGACATACACCCGGAGACCGAACCGATGAACATCGGGCCTACGCTTTCTTTCCCTTCCCTCCAACCCTCCCACGCGGGTCCTCCTCTCCCACGTACGCGGGTGGGTTGTGTATGGGAGAAGCCGTTGGCAATGACGAACTGTCTGTCCACCGAGGGCCCTAACGGGAGAGGTAGGAACACGCAATCTATCCCCTTCTCGGTCTCCGGCTGCCGCGCCCGGTTCGTACCTCGTCCCAATATCAACCCACGTCCCTATGTGGCTTCGCTCGCTCCAAGGGGAGGGGGGGTAGAATAAGCTGTTGGGCCTATCTCGTCGACGACAATGACGACTATCAGTTGGGACGGAATGACCAACAACCGACCGATCCCTTGGACGCAGGACTCCATGTCACAATCTGGGAGTCCGCTAGGCTCATCGCAAAACACAGGCCATTTTAATCTGGACAAATCTGGGGTAGCTCTAGATGTCGATTATCTTGTTTGGGGAAACGCAGCGCTCGAATGGGTGTCGCTCGTGATCCCGGTTAACTCTGTTCCCAGGCCCTACGTTCGTTTACTTGAAATAAGCCCCTGATATAAAACAGATTGGAACTGCAGTCTAGGCATCCTCCCTCCCCCAGGCACACGGTGAGCCCCCCATCTGGGCGTTTGCATACCCTTACACGCGGCTGCACTGCACTGTATTACTGCACTAGGGAAGCGGCCCACTGTGGGTGTGTGTCTGAGCCTTTTTCTCTTTTTCTCCGCTCCTTCTTTTGCTTTCTCTGCCTGATGCTATCCCGCTTTCGTAACAGGCTCTCTAACCTTGCATGAACGCCGATGCACCCGACTGAAACGTCGGTATGTCGGTGCAAGCGTGTAGTACGTATGATCTGGGCGTGCTACGAGCCACCTGCACCGCTGACCTAGGTGGGCGGCTGGACGGAATGCGACTGGGGAGGGTGAGGGGCGTGGGAGTCCGTACCCGGGGTCGCTTCGCCTGGGTGGTGGAATCGGCCCGGGGCAGTTTACCCCCCTTAAGCCTACCTGCTCTTTTTTCCCCGTCTCCGTTGGTGGTGTGTTTTTTTTTCCCGCAGTTTTCCCAGGGCGCCCGGCCGCACGGGCCGCCCTCTTTCGTATTCTCCTAGATGCTTCCTTTGAGGAAACCTGGTTGATGTGAATGTGTATTTTTGTATACGGCGCGGAGTCGGAATCGATGGGATGCGGTGGGATGCTGATGCTGATGCTGATGGGATTCTGTTGTCCGTCTAGTTGAGTGTGAGGAAAGAGGGATGACCGGGAACGCCTCCGATTCCGGTCCGGAGACGTAAGCTCGATGCGACAGCGGCTGCTGCTGCGGAGTTTCCCGTCTACTCCGAGGCGCAAGAGCCTCTCGCGGGCATAGCTAGGATGTGGCTGATATGTTGGCATCCTACGGTGTGGGAATGCGGCGGTGTAATCAACAGCAAGGGGGTGGCTGGGTAGCGTAGGCTATTCGCGAGGCATACCACGTTATCGTTGTGAGACCAGCAATGCTTGACAGTCCGATAAATACCCACTAGGCAAAAAGAAAAGGCAGGATGGCCGCAAATATGCGAAGGAGCTTCATTCCGTTTATTCCAAAAGACTGACTGGGCTTGGGCCTGAGTCGAAGTGCTTTGTGATGTGGACAAACTTGGTGATTCCTTCTCCGTGGTTCTCAAAAGGACCCATGATGCCAGTGCCGACTCCTCAGACACAGAGCAGCCCCGACCAATCAGCTCAAACAAACCATTCCAATTCTCAGCCATGGCGGCATGGCTGCGTGTTGCCCTTGCCCAAAGTCAAAATCACGCAGGTGCCAGTTGCCCGTACGCCTGAGCACGCGGCCGGGCATTCCCGCACTTTAAGGTTGTTCGCTATTGTTCCAACGTCAGCTTCGGGTCCTCTCAACTGAAAACAAACACATGAGAACAACTGGCGTGCTGATGAGACCATCTGGAGCTGTATTCCCCAGGCGCAGTATAACCCCATTTTGATGTCTCGCAGTCTCGATGCTGAACGGACTTCGATGATGCCGTGGTTTTCCCAATTTTGTTTGAGTTGACGCCGGTAGCATGTGACCCCAGGTACTATCAATGCAATGGAAGAGCCTCAGAGTGACCACGACGGGGAGGGTTTGGTATTGCGAAACCTTGAAAATACGGGTGGCTTGTCTAGTGCTGACCCCTGGGCGCCTGGGCTAACACGAGGCCGCAATCGTCTCGTCATGAAGGCTGGAAATGCGCAAGAAGGGCGGAATGCTTCCTCGACTGCAGATACCTTTGTCAACAAAGTTGTGGCTGTCAAACAAAGCACGATTTCTAGCAAACCATGGGAAAACTCGCCATCCAGACTCTCTCATGTATCAGAATATGATCACAGAAATTATATGGTGCTTTGAGGACGGTATCTCCTGCTTGCATGTCCATAATTGCCATTTCGCATGGCTCCTGCTTGAGTTCATTATGTTTGTCCCGGCACTCCGGTTTGCCCATGGCGAAGGAGGATGGCTTTCAATGGGCAACATGCTTTGATAAGGGCTCCATCGTGAGATCCACCTGCGGATTAAAAACCCCAGAGAGACCCCGGACATCACCTTGGCCGGTGCTTGCCGGTTGTTGACAATAGACCCCAAGCTTTGAGTTCTCTATCTTCTTTGGCAGGTCCACCCGCTGTTGTGTCTGCACCTGGGAGAAAGTCCGGTCCGGAAAATTCTTTGTGTTGCAGGCCTGTTGTGCCGGTATCTCGCCCTGAGACCAAGCACGGCGGACTTCTGGTGAACTTAGGGCCGACGGTGGATACCCCAAGAGGACCATCTCGCGGGGCCGTGAGGCTTGGTGCACTGGGGGCGCCAGCCACAAGAAAGATCCGCGGGGTATGGATATCTCATGATAAAGGGATGTTTGTCCCTGACCCGTGCCCCCTGGTGTTTTGTTTCCCTTTCCGGGTCTTGGTCTGGGTAGGTACCAAGTCCGATCGTTTTCTTGCTTCCTTTTGTTTTCCCTAGGCCGACCTTTTTATTTGTTCTGAGACTAGAGACCACGTTCCGTCCCGGCGATGACTTCCACTCGTTCAGCATTGCGGGCGGCGTCGCTTCTATGCCTCGTCGCAGCTGCCACGGCCCTTCCGCGAGCATCTCCACGGGCGGCGCTGCCGGCCTACAGCAGAGTAGGCTGCTATTCCGGCACTGTCAACGGTACACGTGCTCTCAACAGCGCCAGTACGGCCAGCAATTCCATGACGGTCGAGACGTGTGCGGTGTTCTGCGACGGTTACAGGTACTTCGGTCTAGAATACGGCCGTGAGTGTTTCTGGTAGGTGCAAATCGGAGTGGCTTTCTCCCCTTTCAGTCCATTTTCTGTTGTCTCAGGAGTCAAGAGAGAGTTTCCGCTCCCGAGACAAGAAGAAATTTCCCAAAATGGAGAATATTAGCTGATATTTGCCACAGCGGGGACGTGCAGCTCAGCTCTACCGTCGACGACAGCGCTTGCTCCTTCCCCTGCTCAGGCGACAAGTCCGAGTCATGCGGAGCTGCTGGTGTCCAGGATCTCTATATCGACCATCTCCATATCCCACGGGTGCCAGCGAAGCTGTCGGTTCCGTATCTCGGCTGCTTCGCTGACGATGGTCCGTCGCGTGTCTTGCCATACCACCTCCTCGGTTCGGATGACATGACGGCAGCTAAGTGCGCCGCTCACTGCTTCATCTACGACTTCTTTGGCCTGGAATACGGACGAGAGTGCTGGTGCGGTAACCTTCCCCCGTCCAACCCCGTCCCCGAATCTGAGTGCTCTTACTCCTGTGCTGGCGACAAGGGAACGCTCTGCGGTGCTGGCCAGCGCCTCAATGTTTGGGGCATCCGTCTCACCGCGCCACCAACCGTCGGCCCCTATACCTACCAGGGCTGCTACACCGATAACAACAACGGCCGCGCCCTCGCCGGCGCCGTCTACCGCGATCCGAATATGACACCTGCGAGCTGCGCTGCGTCGTGCACTGGATACGCCTGGTTCGGTCTCGAGTACTCCACGCAGTGCTTTTGCGGCACAGATCTGCTCCCCAGCTCTAAGAAGGTGGCCGGAATGCAGTGCGATATGCCGTGCGGCGGAGACCTCGATGCGCCTTGCGGTGATGCCGATCGCCTCAACGTGTACTACAACCCGACTGCCGCCCCCGTCAGCAACCCCGCCGCGGTTGGTGAGTTTAAGCAGAAGGGCTGCTGGACGGATAGCCAATCGGCGCGCTCGCTTTACAGCGCTGTCCTTCGCCGTGACGACATGACGATTGGGAGGTGCGCGAGCTTTTGCAAGGCCTTCAACTACTTTGGTGTTGAGTTCGGGTCGCAGTGCTACTGCGGAAACTCCCTAGGCGGAGCGCATGTGTCGGAAAGCCAGTGCGGGGAGTTGTGTGTCGGTGACAGCACCGAGACGTGCGGAGCGGCGGATCGTCTGACGGTGTACGGGATTGATGTAAAGCAACCGCTTGCGCAGGATTTAGTGGGGGAGGATCTGTTTGCGAATGACTCGACCGCAGAATCGGGCGTGGAATCGGGGTTTGAGTCGGGGTCTGAGTTGGGGTTTGACACGGAGCACGACTCGGATGAGGAGTCCGGAGACGGTGATGTCGTCGCCGTGGTCGAGGAGGCTGGGGACGGCGAGATGGACGTGGTTGAGGAGATCGCCGTAGATGCGTAGTCTGCCGAAGTTGAGGTGCTCGAGATGACGGAAGAAGAGGAGGAGGAGGAGGAAGAGTAGGCCTCCCGACTTTCAACTTGCCCGCGAAACACGAAGTAGTTTTGGTTCTTACGATAGATTTCATCATACTTGTGTGCGTCTTAGAGAGTGGACGTGCCGTCAAAAACACACTCTTCGGAACTAATATTATCTTCGCTCAATGAGAATGCAGAATCCGGTTCATCTTGAGTCCAACATCGTGGGCGTGACATCATGAAGGCCGCGGTGCTGGGAGCTTGCAGGTTGTGGTAGGCACGTCCCTTGAGAAAATATGTGGGTCCATATCCCTCACGGCAGCTGCGAGGAGGCTGGCCAAATATGAGCTCGCTTTTATAGCTTCCTTTCCAGAAATTAGCTGGTTGATTAGCCCACTTGGACCTGGCTTGGACTGATCACCCAAGTTCTGAGATGATCTGGTGCCTGCAACAGATAGCAGTTGCGAACTCCAGCACCTTCTTTTGCTGTCATTTTGTTCCATTTTATCCTGCCTAACCCTGAATGATCTTTTCTTTTAAATCACATCTTGTGAAACAATATGAATGTAGTCGCTGTTACTAAATGCTAGTATCAGTGGATTCACTTTTGCAGCGTTTTGGTGCAGCGGTCTAGTTCGACACATCCTCCCCTAAGTAAGATTTTGTCATCACTGCCGAGCATGGATGCTCCTACATCGAAATTCACTGAAACTCGCGTTGAGGTAGAGGTTGCCTCACTCGTTATTCATATGAGGACAAGAAATGTCTGCTGATTTCATCCCGGTCGCGATGTGTGCTTCCTCGTTTCTCTTTCCCTCCAGGTTACCCACCAGCTTTCGAACGTTCCGAGTCACCGTTAACAAGCCCACGGCTCCTCAAACTTTCGCTTTCGGTCTCCCTTTTGGCTTGTAATTTTCGTATCATCGCCCTCGCCATCGCCTCCATACTAAATATGTCATCCCAGCCCGGTGGCGAGGCCTGTCGCCTCCCTAAATCTCACACAACGACTTGGCATCCCGGCCCATTAGCGAGGCTTGTCAACTTCCTGGAGGAAGTCGAAGCGGTCCTTGCGTGTCTCGACATTGAAGAGGCGGATGAGGTTACCGCGGACATTTGGCTGGATCGTGGGGATGATTTTTTCTCGAGAAGAACAACTCCAAGACCAGAGTCCCCCGGCGGGGCGGTGCATTTTACCAAGGCCGTACCCTCTGGCACCAAGATATCAGCCTGGTTATCTGAGACGAACCCGGGCACACGAAATTTCCTTTTTCGTTCGCAATCGTGAGCTGGGGTGAGCTGTGGCTGATTTGTCCTGAGCTCTCCCTGATTCTTCCCTAAGCTAGGGTAATCCCATACGCCGTCGCTGCACAGCCTCAGAGGCCCGTTTTCAGTCCCCGCCGGCTGAAGTTTCCTTTCATGTCCCCCGCTGTGTCCGCGTTTCTAGCATATACTGGGACATAGTATATACTGGGAGATGTTGGGGGGTGGTAGGTAGTATCTTGGTACTGAAACTGGGATGGTATTCAGTGCACTAGAATATTATATAAGCATGGTATATACTATACTAGCACCTAGAATATACCAGCACATATCTTCTCATGTGTGCTATTATCTGAAGAAAAAAAACAAAAGGTATTTCACAACGCCAAAACCCGACGTTAGCAGGCCCTTAAAGGGGTGAAAAAAACAGGGTGGACCAGTGTCACACGCTGAACGCCCCTAACACCTTAACTGGCAGTACAGCTCACTGAGTTTATCGAGGTTCGTATGGCCGAACCTTGATTTGCGCCAATTAAGCAGTATCAAGCCACAATGGCCAGGAAGGTTAGGCTAGTGAACGCCTACTCGTCATCATTCGGAATGACGGAGAACTTCGGTCCCTGAGGACCTCAGTATTAGAATGGCCGCCAGGCCCAGAATATATCTCTCCAAAGGCAAAGACCTTTGAGGCCATAGTAAATTATTATGTTGAGAATAGATTTATTCAGCGCCCACAGGGCCACATTCTGTTCCAAGCCGCACATACAGCACTCGGTGGTTACTCCTTATCACAACCAGTCAGTTGTAAGTAAGGCATTTGACGTTGCCCTGAGGCACATGTAATTGCGGCCGGTGCGGCGCTATGGTTTGGGCGAACCCCCAGCTCCACCCCCTTTTAGTGCCGTTGACGTTGACGACTTCTGTTTGGTTAGCATCCGATCTTACAATTGACTCAACTCACAGCCCAGAGGCCGCGGCAACGATTAACTCTATCCAACCGACGGTAATGGTCTACCCAACCGACGGTAATGGGGCATAAAACTGTCGCCTACAGGAATCGGGCCCCTCGTCTCTTTGACACTATCATCGTCCACCACGAAGATGCATATTATGGAGGTAGGTTTTCGTCGTCTGCATAGGGTTTGCCATTAACTGACAGAGTGTAGGCCACATGAAAGTAGAAATGATGTATGTTCACATACAATACCGGAAGGTTCGGACTGGATAAGGTTTTAGCACGCGGCTATTTAAGGGACACCATCCCCATAGCCGCTATTAAGAGGGAAAGAGTTATTATTCTTCCCCCCACGCACCCGTCTTGTACGTAGCAAGGATGTTCTCATCAACTCCTGCTCCCGCATCAGGGACACGCCAGATCGCAGCTTCAGACGCTGACCAGAACGACGACATAGCAGCCATGTCGACATTCACCACCACCATATCGCCCGCTCACGGCCGACGGGCCCTCTGCCGGAGCGAGTCGTTCCCAGAAATGGCCGAGAGCGTCGGAGCTAGCTCGCCGTTGCCCGCACAATTCCACCGTCGCTGCGTCAGCGACAACCCCCCTCATCGACCCAGCCATAGACACGACCACCAGCCCGATGAAGAAGAGGAAGAGGAAGAGGACGAACCGGTGGGATACATCACCGAGGATGGTGACGTCGAGTTTAGGGGGTTTTCTTGGGTTGGTGAGCGCGGGATGACATCGTTCGACAATGCTACAACGGCGCAGACACGGGCTGCAGGGGAATACCTCCGCAAGAAGTTCGGGGTCGTGGCCATGGACGTGCTTGACCCATACCTTCTCCTGGTGTGCGAGCAAATGCCCCGGATCGCACCACGTCCGCACCTTGTTGGCGGGTGTATTGCTATATGGAAGCCTCAGAGCGAGGCAAACTGGGCGCCGTTCCCGGGCGCAGAGGGGGGGGCTATGGAGAAGGACGAATACCCCATCGACGAGGAACTGATCAAGGGATTTGAATGGAACACTATCCCGGAAGACAAGGACCTGGTTCGCCTCGGAATGTCGCTTGTGCCCGATTGCATGGGGGTGGCCTGGGTCAGCAACTGGGTGGTTATAGAGCTCCCCCGAGCCACCAGGCAGGAGTTTATTCGAAGGCTGAGGACCCTCCCAATGCACTATGAGGACGCACCTTTTGCCGTCTTGTATTCGAACGGGCCGATGCCAGACCACCAATGCGCGGCCCGAACGAGGAAGCCTCGGCCAGAACGGGCACCAGACAAGCGAACCGAGGACGACACCGACTACGTCGTCCAGAACGGGGAGTTTTACCCCGGCACCATGATCAGTACAGACGAAGACACGAGCAACCCAGAGGAGAAGATTTGGGCCACGTCAGCCACCGCTGGCGTATTACTGCAGCGGGCTGGCGAGCAGCGTCTTACCTGCTCGTGGCATTTGTGGGGGAAGCTGGCAGCGAGGAATAAGGATGTCGTCCTCGGCGATGGGTCCGATACATCCAAAGAGGTGTTCCAAGTGTTCCAAGGTGATACGTTATCGCCAGTTGGGACGGTTATATCGAGAATTGGCTCGACGGATATTGCCATGGCACAACTTCATCCCGACGTGACGTTCCGGAACAAGTTTGTAGGGTCAGAGGTGGAACCCCGGCGTATCCTCCACCACGGGAACTTGAACTATCGGGATCAAGTCATGATCGACTCGTTTACCACGGGGAAGGTTAGGCTCTCATTGGTAGGATCTCGGGTCGAGCCTGTGCGGGAACCTGGGGCGAAGCACCCCATCATTGTTGCACCTGAAAACTCGGACCACGTCCTCCCAGTGCCTGGGGTAGCGTATGTTCGGCTACATCAAGGTATCTATGCCACAGACTCCATTACCATGGGTGAGTCTCCGCATATCCGGGATAGTGCCTGTGGAGCGGTGCTCGTACGGTATCGAGAGATGAATGCCAAGACTGGCCGGTGGACGCTAGTAAAGGATACGCTGGCTCGTGGGGAGATTTGTGGGATGATGCACTTTGCAGACATCACGGAGAAGAGGGCTAACGTCGCGGGGTATTTCATCTATGCAGACTCATTCGCGCCACTGATTGAGGAGGGGTGGAAAGTGGTGCCGTTGAACGGCGGAGATGCGGAGGACAACATTCCCGAGAAGAAGAAGTCTGCGCCTGGCGAGTCCCCGTAGAAGAGACCACGACGTGGCTGCAGATGCCCCGAATGATCAAAAAGGCTAGATTGCAGCCGGCCCCGAGGCCACCCCGGGGTCGCCGCGGGGCGACCCCGCGGCTAGCGTACAGCGTCAGGTGGCAGTATTGCTCTTTCCCATCTTTCCGATATTGTAGTATTGTAAGCCATTGTTCCTATTGTGCAGTTGTAATTGTGCAAATTTCCATTGTTCGTCCAATCAATTAATTGGTGCGTTCTCTGAAGCAAATTCGCCCATCGCCGCGGTATGCAGCCTCCCCTGTTTCTTCTCCGCAGCCCTCGTTTCCAATAACAACCATCTTCGATCGATCCTTTCCCGCAAAGAACTTCACTTCCACACACATTGCCAACATGGCAGGTAGCAGCAGCACGACAGCCGACCCTAGTAGCTCACGACAACTTGGCAACACTCCCGCCAGCCATCCCCCTTCCTCCCAGTTCCACTCCGGAGTCAGCCATGTTGTGAGCAAACATTCAGAGCTCACTCCCGACCAGAAGATGTTATGCGACGACCTCATCGTTCTTCTTAGCCGCCACAACCTCAGCGGCGATACACCAACGGATACGACTAGACGCGTGTTGTGGAAGGCGGTTTTCGCAGCTGATTGGGATACGACCTGCCCGATTGTTGCACCTCGGACTGCCCCTCGCAACCGCACACACCACGAGGCTGCCACAGAGTGCGGCGTGATCACTCAGAACCTTCCGGGCAAGGGAAGCCCGGTGCGAATGGCAAACCAGCCCGCGTTCATCAAGCCGAATGTCAATTGGGACGGGGCTGGGGTAATCTTCAATTGGGTCGACGGGCGCGGCTCTGGAATTTCATACAGGTTTATCCGATTGAAGGAAGGGTACACACTCCAGCAGGCTCGGGAATTGGCTGGTAACCATTGGGATCGCAGTGAGGCAGGCGGCATCGGCTCGACAAATCTGATTGCTTGCGGTCCCACAAATTAGTAGAAATACCAGTATAACAGAACGGGAGCATTCCAGGTCATTACGGTCTATCATGGGCGAATCTGCCCGACAATCCCTGCGAGCCTTGCCCCCACGCCCAATGCCACATCGCAATCGCCGAACATGTCCTCCATACCGTCACTATTTAGAGCCCGAAGCTCCTTCATAGCAGTCTGTACTGCGGTTGGAGCCTGGCAACGCGCACCGCTCTGGTCGTGTCTTCTGTCCGGTCTGTATGCTGTAAAGCGTCATCCGAGGCCGAAGCCGGGGCCAAAACTTCATCCGTGCCAGTTTCATCGTCATTGTCTGGGTCCAAATAGTTGGGAAGTTGGAGCGGTTGGCGGTGCGGACGGAAAGGGATCGGCGCGGGAGGTGCCGGTTCATCAACATGTGAGGCGGAACTTCTAGCTCTTCAGTCGAGACTATCACCTCGTGAGTTAACACTGGTCGCATATATCTGATCGATGACATATCGTAGGTACGTACCATCGTCTACCGAATCGTCCTCACCCAACGGGTTGACAGTACCAGGAGTCCGGACCTCTAAGGTTGGATTGCGTCTCACGAGAGCTTGTGGATTGGATCGCATAAGTTTATCCCAGGCCAACGTCCTATCCTTCAGACGACCAAGGGCAAAGGAGCTGGGCTTTGCGTTAGGCCACTGAGCAAAGTCATCCAGTAGTTGATCGGTGAGATTGAGGAGACGAGTCTCCTCGCGTGTGGCAAACGGAGGGATGCGATTGGGCATCTGGGTCGGGAGAATATCATCCGGAATAGGGCCTAGAGCTGCCTCCCTGTTTGCCACAAGCGCCGTCCAGAAACTTTAGAGCTTGAAGCGTAGTCGGTCCGAGCCCGGGAGGCCCAGTGATTCGGCCACAGTGATCTGGCGGAAGTTCACGTCAGTATTTGTTCAATTCGTCCCGGAACAAGGCTCATGGGGACATTATTCTGGATGGCGGAACATACCGATAGTTGTTTGTAACCCCGAATCTCGAGATGCCACAGAATAAGTCGGACAAAAACCGCGAACGGATTTTGACTCTCGAACATACAGCACAACTCGATGTCCCGTGGCCGCAGCGGCTGGGCGAAGCCAGCACAGTGGTATTTGAAATTTTCATCACTCATTCTCGTGTAAGTCGGAAGGGCGCGGCAGGGTGGTTGCAGGGTGGGAAGCAACTTGGGAGGAGGGTAATCGCATGCCGATCGTCACAATTTGTGCGTCACGATCTGGGCGGGAATGGTGGTTGTGGGGAGGGAAGATCCAAGATTAAAAAATGATTAGGGCACTAGATGTGAGAGTGAAGGTGCCCAGTCTGATTGCCTTGGGCTCAGTATTTGGCAGACTTGGGATGAAGCCACGGCCGTGGATGCCTATGGCTAGCGACATACTAACAGTTCAACTGGTTGTTTGGCTCATTGGTTTAGAGCTCGCATCGCTCGCGTACGTCGTGGGTGTGCGGACTTGTCGCTCGCGTTCGTCGTGGGCAAGTTCGATCCAGGTCCAGTCCTTTTTTTCTTTTTCTTTTTTTGCAAGGTTTTCCAAGTCTTCAGTCCCTTTCCAGATCCACTCATGCAAGCAATCTGCTTGAACCGATATAGCCTCAGCCATGGCGATATTTCGCAAGATCTCTGCAGCCGAATTGAAAATAGGATGCATCGGTTGTCCCCAAGAAATAGGGGCATCCCTTATCTGCACCAAAACAAACAAACCTGCCTTATCAGTCTTATCAGCCAGCACAACCACTCCCCCTCCCTGTCGCCCCAACCACAATCAATCCTCCCCCTCCAATCCAGCCGATAATCACCATCAACCCCTCCCAACACTAACGCAAACCACCCCGACTCATCCGTTCGGGATGACGATCCTCTTTGCTCCCCATGCGGGGGCCCAGTGACACAATGCTGTTGTATTCCCTCCGTCGCTCTTTCAACCCCCCAACCGAACCCTGCGTGACGTCTTGATCACCAGACATCCGCCTCGCTAACCGTGCAAAGCCATCATCATGACGACACACCCACCCCGTTCCCGCTCTCGACAGTTCAAAGCGCAAGCCGGTATAACAACCCAACCGCCCCCTCGCCCAGCGTCTTCTCCTTACTCTTTCTCACAGTTCACGCAACGATCTGGTACACTGGATCCGATTGATCCGTATCTTCTCGACAGAATCATCCATCAACAGACATCTACTCCTCTCCTCCGACTCAGAGAAGTCCGTCGCATTTCCACCATGGACCACAACCCAGGATATTCGGACGAGGTGGCCGAGGAGTGCCACGATCTCATTGATCGCGCTGAGGAAGAGGCCCATGTATGTCATGCCATGTCGCACCTTGCTGTTTTTCTTTCCCTTGTCCTCTATTCCTTCGCCTTCACCCTATTCATCATCTTACACAGAGTACTTGAAGGAGATAGCTAACACTCTCCGCTAGATGCACGACGATGAAGGCATGTCGTCGAGCAAGTCCAAGATGAAGAGCAGCAAGGGCGGGCTGGAGAGTAGTATGTCGCAGAAAACCGAGAGTATGAAAGAAGGCATGGGCAAGAAAATGGACTCGATGAAGGACACCATGGGCATGAAAAAATGAAGAGAAGATCAACATGCAGCATATATGGGTTATCTAGGTTGACCGTACGAAGATTCTCTAATTCTTTCTGCTGCAGTCATAATATGCTCGACAACAAGTGCTGCTTGAAGTATTGAAGAGTACAACTACGCTCAATACAAAGATGTTGTATCAGGTGAATTCGAAGGCCCAGCCCGTCCTGAACGGTTAACACCCCTTTCTCCACAATATGCCATCCCGCGCCCGCCCAACTCCGCTACACAGCCTTAACGCTCGTCTTTTCCAAAGGTGCAGCTAGAACGGGACATCAACATCTACAGGAATGGGTATCCGCGATCATACAACCAGCCAACCAGCAAATCCACCGCCGTCCACTTCTCTTCTAAACTCCACACGCAAGCTGCGAATGAGCTAACCCCCACCGCACTCGTTGTGGGTGTCTTGATCTTCCATGCTGAATGCCCTGGTATTTCGCCTCCCGCTTCGTGATATCAAAATTTCGCGCCTTTCGGTTTTTGAACTCGAAATCCAGCACCGGAGCCGCCGCCATCCTTCCAAGCGGCAGAACAAAGAAAACGGTCGACTCCACCACACATATTAAATGGAAATGAGAAAGTGATATACGAAACTTGCGGTGTTATGCATGCGCCGAACCGCCTTCATAGACGTGTGGTAGTTAGTCAGAACTGACCTTGGTTTGGCGGGCGGAACCCGTTCACACGGGATGGCTCGTACTGGATTCCTGCCATTGATTCGGGAGCGGCGCCAGGCGGCTGCAATGTACGTAACGGTGGCAACTCTTCAGCACGGGGTGGTCGGCCGTACGGGTCTGCTGTGTATGGGGTGGCCATAGCCTGCGACGGACCACCTCTTTGAAGATGTGGGTTGTGCATGTCACGTGTGTTATGCTGCAGCTCACGCCGCAACAACTCATTCTCAGCTTGCACTTGTTGGATGTGCTGTGATTGTTGACGAATTATATCGCTTTGTCGAGCATGCTCGGCGATTGCTGCAACGGTGTGAGTAAAACTGTTGGGGAAATAAGGGACTGTGCAGACCGCTTACCTTTGGTCAATATCTCCCATTTAGAGGCCTTGGAGCCACGTTCTTGGGGCATAAGATCTCGTAACTGCTCAAATAGCTCCTTCATCTCAGTGCGCCGCTTGCGCTCAGCCAGCTTGTGGCTGACACGCAGCTCTGGGGTTCGACTGTATGGTTGTGTACCACCCGGCCCGCTCGCTTCGTCGCTATGTAGCTCGCTGAGCTGCTTGTGTTGAAGGGAATGATGATGCACAGTCGAGTACTCGCCAGAAGCATTCGAGAGTCTCTGCTGCTGGTAATCTGGCCCCATGCCATCCTCCAAACGCCGTTGGCCCGGTGGCAGCCTCGATTCGGTCGTGTACTGGCTGCTAGCTAGTGAGGCGATACTGCTCCTCCTGGAATCGATCAAAGACTGGCTTGCGTGTGATTTTATTTGCTTGATGTCCTCCTCGGGGAAGGCCCATGCCTGACCCTTAGTTGGCTCTGCGGCTCGGGCGATTTGGCTTGTCGCAGGTCCAGTGATCGCTGGCGCAATTCGGGAGGTTTTGGTTTGGCCATCGGGATTGCGCTCTGCGTTCGGTTGGTACCCATTTGAGATGCGATGAACCGACAATGAGTCGAACCCCGGGCGTGGATGGCGTTGTTGCTGAAGTAGCGTATTATGCGTGTTGTGGATCGAGGTCGTTGAGTGGTTCTGGCTGGTATAGGGGGAGCCCCCCAATCTCATGTCATTTATCCCCTGGTTTATTCTACTGTCGACGCTCTCCCGCCGCGTCATCGTGTCTGGAACGTCGCCAAACGTGGCACTTCGAGGCGCTGACTCAATCGACTGAGGTCGTTCGTAGCGTCGGGGGTCTGCGCTGCTCGGTGTCGTGGGCGAAACCATGGAAGCCACGCTCATATTGCTATTTATTGGAGATGCCAAAGGTTGCGGCAAACGGCTAGCCGACGTTGGGGAGGGCGTCTTGTCTATCGGGGACGTGTGAAACCCTGATACCGGGGGGCTAGGAACTCCAAGGCCCGATGCTGCCGAGGTATCTATACAGGGAAAAGTCAGTTTACCTGCCAGTTCGCAACGCGGCATAGCCGAGGATTCTGGAAAGCTTCAAGGGCCGGGATAGGTTGTGTGAGAACTGACGTTTGCTTGAGGCGTCGGTGCCGGAATAGTAGGCCGAGTCGCGATGGTCCTCGGGAGAGTTGAGCACACCGGCCAGGCCGGCAGGCAGTTTATGCGAAGCTGGCCGTTGCTGGTCCATAGCCGCGGTCAGGATGAGATAGGCTGCCTGCTAGTGGTCCCACAAAATTGGGTTGGTGTTGTGTTGAGAGCCGCCCCGTCGTGAGATGGGCTTGTGACAATAGAATTGGTGAGGCAGCCGAAACGAAGGGTTTGCAGCTGCGTCAAGGGGATGACCGAGAGCCAGAAACCCTGCTTTCAGGTTCCTGGCGTGGACGGCGACGGCGAAGGCGACGGCAACGGAGCTGGCGCTGGACTAGAGAACTGAAGCGGCAATATCAGCGACCCGATGCTTGTCGCGCGATCGAGACGTTGTGGGTGATCGAGTCGATTGTGTTCGGTCGGGGGTTGGCGTGATTGCGAATGCGAGTGTATGTGCGGGCAATGTCGAAGGCCATCTCAGAGCTGGGACGAACATGAGAAGATGCGGCAAGACGTGCGGACGGATGTCAGGACGGGCCAGCACGTTTTTCAAAGAACCCAGCATTTTAGCACGAGCCGGGGGGCCAGTCGAGGAGGGGCCACCAGTCGAGGTACCTAGGGTGGTCTAGGTGACGGGATTGGCCAGTGGCATTTGATGGGCTCGATGGGCCACTGCATTCGCTGCATCCCGGGAGGAAGGACTCCTTCCACTCCACCTGAGTTAGGGCGAAGACAAGGGAGCGCGACTGGGAGGGTGCATGGTTGGAACCTAGGTTGGAAGGGCCCCGTTGTGCAGCCACATGGCCGTCCGCATGCTGATGTTCCGGGTACAGCGCTGTCGACCAGTGCCAGGTCGAGAGTCGAGGAAGCGCGTGCTGTGTCCCGTGGGTCTGGCCGTGCAGACGCGGACTCGGAGAGTACCGGGAACCTCCCTTGCTAACAGGCGACGGCAAACGGATCGCCTTCCTCTGCTTTTGTCCCAAGATCTCTCTGTTAGCTCCACCGTCCACGCTACCCGCCTTTGACACCGTCGCGCTCCATCCCTGGCCGTCTTGGCCAGTGGCTGGCAGCAGGCGGGATTGGTTTACAGGTAACAATACTTGCGCGCATGCAGCTAGGCCGTCCTTTCGCGTGTCTGGCTGCTGGAGACAGCCCGCGTGCTTGAGGTTGCGTGGAGCCGCCCCAGACAGTCCCAAATTCCTGTCCCCAGCGACTAACCTTCACAGTACAAACAGAGCACGTACGGATCCGTCGCTCTGTTCGGTGGGGATGATCACCAGTGCCAGGCACCTCACAGGAGGTTCCGCGCAGGCAGCTCCGCGAAGCACCTCAGCCTGACATGTAGCCTCGGCGACGCAGGCACAATTGATCGACCGTGAGCGCAACGTTTTCGACACGATGTGCCGTGCAAGGGGCTAGCACTCTAACTGGGAATCAATCTACTCTCCAGTCTTCTGGTCGTGGGACCCTAGTGCTCCACGCAAAGGTGCCGCTCAATTGACGAGAAAGGAGAGGCGCTCGAGGGTGCTGGAGCCAGATGGGGACAGCACAGTGCCGGGGAGCTTCTTAGCTGTGTCCCCACTCCCGTTTGTCGAGCTCAGCGTCCCGGTGCAACGATCAAGCAGTCTACTCCAGACAGCTTAGGCGGCCTGCATGCGTTTCCACCTGCGATTGAGCATCCTGAGGCATCCGAGGCATGCCGCTGTTGCTTGCTCTGGAAGGTGGGAAGGAAGAACGCAGCAAAGCGAGCTTGTTCAAAAATCAGCGTCTGCCCCATGGTAGTTCGGCAGTACAGTATGCGGCGGCGAGATCGCAACAAGGGCACGGTGTGCGCAACAAATCCCGTCGTCCTTTTGAGCAGCGGGTCTTGGCGTGGGCGGCGGCGATCCCTGTCTCCCATCAGGCCCAAACTCCAAACCATTCGTGCCATCCTCGTCCTGCGCTGACCACCAAAAGAAAAGGGCTCATCGAGGATAGCGAGGAGGGGGGTGTGGATGGGTACTCTAGCTCATCAAAAGACTGGGTTCGTACGGCCCCATAGGCGGATGTGGTGTGCAGCCAAACATGCGGCGAGATCCACGATACTCCCGCCCGGTGCCACGTGAGAAGAGATTGAGAATGGATGACCCGCATCTCGCTGCTAAATGCCCGCCAGTCGTCGGCAGTTTCTGGCGAATACTCGATCGAGGATTCGGTTGTAGAACGAAGCCTTTCCCGGCGGCAATCCTGGCGGGAGCAAAGAGCAATTGGCTGGTTATATGGACTGTCGCCCCGGCGTATCGGAATTGTGCGAGGTGCATCTTCAAGGAGCAAGCTTTTCCAGCATATACGGAGGGGCTCTCCATCATGTCAGTGCGCTAAAATTGTCCGTTCACAAGAAGGCGGGGTGGCATGGCCAAAGCACTGCATCGCGCCCTTTGCACGCCCCCCCACTTCAAACCAGAGAAACCTCCTGCAACGCCTGCACCACACACAGCACCTTGTCCCTCCCCGTGCTACAACACCCGCTGGAGGTGCTGCTCGATCTAATTAGGCCACAGCCTCGCTTGAGGTGTGAAATGAACGCACTGGAATGGAAGCGGGCGGGTGAGAGCAAGCAGTTCTTGGGCTCGTGGCTCCGCGTCGCACTGCAGCGGCTATGAGCATTGGCCAGGCCAGACAGATTCGTCGAGCCGAAACCACGCAGTGCAACCGTCCGATATTCTTCGGTCCCCTCGAGATCGCCGGATGCCCAGGGCCAGGGCCACCAGGGATGCGATGCCATGGAGGTGTGCTTTCTTTTCTCCCCAGGAACGGACGCCAGAAACCGGACACATAGCTCATCCGCGCGTCTGGCTGAGATATTCCCCGCAGTTCCAACCCACTCGCACACGAGCTATCGCCTGTCGCACCCACGCACCCTCAGCACCCTCCTCGGAGCAGACAGATCGACCAATGGCACGGCAATACTAGCTGGCCAACAGCGGAAGATGCCACTCCCATCCGGGACCCAGACGGCGCACCAGCTTTCCTGTCAACCCACGGCAAGGAAAGTAGCGCACTGACGGCGTCCTGCCGTTGCTGAACCTGGTGGTCAGGATAGCCCTGCGGCATCGTTTTATTACATGTGCACACACAGACGCATCGAGAAAACGCTTTCAAGAGGCGGCAAAAGAGGAGAGGGCCTGTGAGACAGCGTCACCCACACCAGCGAGCGCCGGTTAGGCATCTAGTTTGGGCGTCGCGCATGGCAGGCGCGGAAGCAAATGGCATGAGCTAATCAGCCAAGCATTGGGTCGGTTGTCATTTTGTCTCCTTCGACGTCGTCTACGAAGCAACGTCAGTTACACTAACTCATCGGCAAACGGGTCCCCACAAGCGTGGTCTGGAGGGCTCGTTCCGTTCACCGATGGTAGGGGCCCGGAACGATCCTCGATCCGCCACGCGCCACAGGCTCCATAGCAGTCTGAGCTTGAGCCGCCTAGGCGATCGCAAGTGGGTCCAGAGATCACGAAATTTGCGACAGGCGTGACGGGGACTGGCATTGGCACTGGCCGTCCGAAATCTGTCAACCTCTGGCATCCCGATTCTGCAATCTCCCTCGGCCAAATACCTGCACGTTCTGGTTTTGGCATGGAAGATCACCCAACCCCTGAATTCCATAGCAGCTCAAAATCGCCAAAGTGGCCATGGCGGTCTTCGCACCTTGGTTCAGCGAAGAGTGGGAAATCACGCTCCTTCGATTTATGCCGCCGGGTGTAATGGACTGAGCAAGATGTCGCTCGGCAAAACAGCCAATTCCATCAGCTGCTCACGCATGCAACTCTCGCGGCAAACCACCATCTTGACAGAGAGCTTATTCTGGGGACGAAAGCTTCCCCACATTAGGCACACGGTTGTGGATAGACGCCCAAGACGGTCTCCTTTCTGCACGTGCAGCCGCAAACTGCGCGTCCGGCCGGCTTCAAATGCGGGCACTTCAGGCGCAACGTGTTGCTGCTCACGCCCACCCTCGACAATTCTGCCCCGATTTTAGACCTCATGGGTCCGCATGAAATTCCGTGCCAGCCCAAGCCCCGAAGCGCAAGGCATTCGATGTAGAGAACGGATTTATGGGCGTGTCATGGCCAAGCTCATCGCCAACCGAGCAGTCCCTCGATGGCACAGCAATTAGAGAATCATGTCCATCCCGGAAATCTGGCCCCCAAGATTGCGGGCCTGTTCGGGCGTTTCTTTTTAGACACCTCGTATATGAGAGACACACTAAAGCAGCAGCACAACTTCCTTTCGCCATGTGGCACCCACCACGCTACACTCTGTAAAACGGAGAATTCCAAGCTTCGGCTACGCTGAGTTTGTTGGTTCGAAGGAGCCCTGCTTTCCCACGCAGCACTTCCACGTGCGGTGCTAGGGTTCTGCTCCAGCTTAGGGATCACAGAGGAGCCAGCATCACCTGCGATGGCGGGGTGCCAGGATACACCCACCGTCGACCGAGGGAGCTGATGTCGACCTTCCCCGTTAAGAAAACTTGAAGTCAATCGGCCAGTGTATTCGAAAACGATATCGCGGTGGACTCCAGGACACCTCATTGTTTAATCCTGCGGCGAACTGTGGACCGAGTGCCCGCCCTGCAACCCGCACATCAGGCCTTTCGCACGAGCTTTCCGGCCGCTCTGTAACGGGGACTGGTGGTGTTATCCGGCATCCGCTAGGAAAGTCTGACCTATCATGGTTTCCCGCATTATGCCATCACTGGTGCGCAGCATCCCCGTAGGCCTATCGGGTCACGATACAAAGGGCAGTAGTATCTAATCCAGCCCCCGCGCCAACGCCGCGGCTTGCGCTTGTTTGCTCAGGAAGCGTCTGGTGCTAGCGCCGAAATGGCACGTTCCTGTGGAGCCTCCCACCAGCAAGCGGGTGGGGATGAGATACGGACGATCACGACGGCTCCGCGGCCAAACACCACCGGAGACCCACCATCCACGCCGTCAAAGTCCCCGAGTCGGCGAGGCTAACCCGCCCCAAGGGAACTGCGGCGGGGGCAAAAATGACATCCCATGCATCTTCCCCACCAACAACGATCGGGACTGTGGACTTGGCAATCTTTCTTCGGACCAGGAGCACAGGCTGGCGCTAGTCGTCTCTTGGTCCGTAAACCCGGCCCCCGATGAGAATTTGGGAATTCTAGACATTCACAACATGCTGTGGATTATGTGGATGGACCGCGGGATGTCGATGCTTTTTGCGTGAGCTGAGCGTCGAATTTCCCATGGCAAGCAACCACGCGCGATGGAGCGAAACCCTTTTTGAGCTGAAAAGCCCACGCTTTCGCGACAAACCCCTAGCATCACATATGCCTGGTCCCTACAGGCAGGCTGAGCACGCACAGAAAAGAAAACCTCGGGTCTCGGATCGAACGGGAGTTGACCGCAGGGAGACAAGTGTCACATCTCACAAAACAAAACAAAAACCATCGTTCTGTGCAAGAAAACCGGCGGTCTGTGTGGTCTCGCATCCCCAACGGGGCTGAATCTCAATGCAAGGGAGATCTCCTCCCACCCCCCACGGCTAGGAATGCCGTACCATGCCGTCGCCGCTCCCATGAATGGCCAGTGACGTCCGCCATCCACGCGCTAAGCCGGCAAACCCCGCCTTGCGGCTGCATCTCGAGCTGGGAAGTCCGGGAAGCCGAACTGGTGGGATGGTGTTCACCCGATCAACAGGCCGGTCCTTCTACTTCGTACTGTGCGCGACGTCGGGGATTCCACACCACTGGCATTGGTAGGATCTGGCTGCACGAGGCAGTGGGTCTCGACCCCGTCTGGCGTATCTACTACTTGCATGGCTAATAGCTCATGCAGGTACTTCCCGTTCGAGTAGGCAGCATTACTGGACATCTTGCTTCCTCGGCAGCAACGTAGGTGACTCTCGGGCCGTGCATCCTGCGTTGACACGCGCAAGAACGGCCCTTTAGGAGAGAGTAATATTGAAATTGAGATCCCGCCGTAAAGCCTAGCGCTACCACATGGCACCAAGAAGCGATACGAGCAAGCCCGGCGTGATACGTGTGCTTCTCGTCCACCGGAGAGGATATCGATAGCCTCCCTTGGCCGATCATCAAGATTCCACGTCGGGGCCGAAACATGCTGGAGAGGGAACGTGGTTTAGGCCCACAGGGCTGCCCATGTGTTCATGCCATCATCACAGGACTCTGATGATCGATGATGCGTCAATATCTCTGATTCTTTACTTCTTTCCCACCTGGCCAACAAAATTAGCGTGTTCTACCGCGTTCTCGCGAGGCCACCGACTTCATATGGCGTCAAGACAGCACGCAGCCAGTCAAGGCCACCGATGGAGAGCATGAGATGAAGGTTCCACAGCGGTGCTAATCCTAAGTACCAGCTGAGCCAGGCCACGCGGGTCAATGTCGACGATGAGGGGGCAATCATCTTTGCTCGCGCCGGAACCGGAATAACGCTGTCGCAGAAACCGTGTTTAGTCTCACATATTGCGATATCTGCGACCTGCTTTCGGGTACGAGAAACATCTCGCTCGCGTGGAGGGTCTGGGGGGGCTGAAACCCCTGGCATGATGACATTTGGCTACCTGCAGACGGGGTAATACTTGGTCGGCGAACATCCGCGCGCTACGCAGTACCATATCATGAAGCAGGAACCGGGAAGACAACCGGGCAGGAGCAACACCCCCAGCTAGACTGTACCAGATCTCGCGCAGCGGTTCCTCGGTGCTTGGGCTTGTACTTGTGCTTGTGCTTGTGCTCGTACTCGTGTCGTCGGTCCCCGCAGGAACTGTACTGTATCGTACCGAGGGCGAAAAGAGCACAGCTCGGTGCCACGCCCGGGGGCTCTCGGGCAGCACGGGTTTTCTAGTGCCCCCGGTGTCCTCGTGTGACGTAGCCGCCCCACGTTTCTTTTTCCTTTGCTGTGCGAGGCTGTGATACCGAGTCCTACTCGCTTTTTATTCTTTCCCCGATTTATGGGAGGGGGCCTTCAATTTTCTCTTTTCGGCCGTCGCGTCGTCTGGGCCGAGAGGCGGTGCAACCTTCGGATCGGTGCAGATGCGAGATAGACAGATGTGAGGGCGAGCGGTTTGGTAAGGCTCACAACAGTTCACTCTGTGAGAGGGATGCTCATTAGAAGGTGTCAAATCGCCCCTGGCAGGCATACGCATCTCGCGCGCTTCGCGTCGTGGTGTACAAAAGACACCACCCACCGAAGACGACAATGTACAGACCCCCCACAGGAGGACAGGACAGACCAGGCAGGGAAAGAAACCAAACCGACTCGGTGTGTCGGTTTCTCGCGTGGCGTGTACCATCATCGATGAAGATGCGGATCCCCCGATGGCAATTCTCTCTGGAGGGAAGTGCCAATCTCGCGGGGGGGCGACGGGCGTGTCACGCAGCACATGACTGGGTAGGTCGGCACCTACGCCCCCGGTTGCCGAGGCGCCGCCTTCGTGATACCTGTTATTCATTCATTCTACCATCATTCATTTATTCGGTGATTCAGCAGCCTGGAGGTCTGTCTGTCTGCCTGTCACGCCTGAGAGAGGTGAGGTCATGGTGGGTGGGAGAAATACCACCCCCCCACCCAACGACTCTACCAAAGGTACCTAAGGTACCTACCTACCTTACCTACTGGGGTACATACCCGGGTATACTTTCTCTCGCGCGTAATAAGGCCGAGGATGGCCGGCCCCGGGAGGATACCTACCTCCACCTCGGTGAGTGACAGACAGGAGGTCGCCAGCCGCGTCGAGGTGACAGCGGTTGCTTGCCTGCTTGCTTCCCTTTGGCATGTGTCTGCTGCTGTTGCTGCTGTGGCGGAACACTCTCGAGGGAATGTTTGTCGAGGACAAGAGAGGGACTCGGTACGATAAGATGCCATTCGGTGACCGGCGGCCTTCATTCCCGCGTTGGGTGGGGGGCGAAGAAAGGAATTGCTTCCTCGACTGTTGTTGTACGCGCAGAAGCGGGGAGACTACCTTACTTGACGGTTTGAGCTTTGCGGTAATTTCTGATCATGTTAGTCACTCGTCATTCGTTTCTGAAGCATGCGGCAGCTGGAAATGTTAGCCCCTGAGTCACTGGTAGGAAAGAAGTGGTTCAATCGAGGACTTAAATAGGGTGCGGGCGAAGGGGGGGCATGTGACTTGATGGCTCAACAAACTTAGGAACAAACTTGAATGCGGGCCCACACTTCGAGTGACCAGGCTTTTGATTGGAGACATTAACTGGGCAATTACAAATCTACCGCATCTAACTCGCAGAACGCTATTGCTGCGGTGATCAGACTTCTTTACTATATATCAGTTATGCTTCCTAGGTAAACACAGGCACCTAGATAGAGCGGCAAGAGCCGCTGTAGCCACGCTTCCATTCCGGAAGATGAGAGTTAACTCTATCTCATAAAACTAGGTTTTCAACCCCCAGATTCAACCTCAGATAAATACATAATAGAAATCCCGGGCCCCACCGGGACATCCTAGACGTCGAAAATAGCATTCCAATGATGCCGGAAGACGCCGTCAGCATGTGGTGCTTCCAGCCAGAGCACGCTCTTGACACAGTCCATAGCCTCATCACCGTCAACTACTTGAATATATGCAGCAATATCCCGTGCTTTCGCAGTGTACCACTGGTAATCGGCGGTGCCGACCGAAGCCACCATTCCAACACTATAAAGCCATATGTCGAGTGATCCGTAAACACGCGGCACAGAATTGAGAGGCTTGAGGTTGGCCGTGAATTGCCTCGCAAACGTGTTGAATATCACAGCGTGAGAATAGTATGTTGGTCCTTGGATAGTGAACATGAAGAGCAAGATTCCGTAGCGAATGCACTCGGTTAGAGGTGATGTGAGCGAAACTATGGGATCGGAAATCGATGACAATAATCGATGGACGGTGAAACAAGTGAGGTCGTGAAGCTGAGTAGTCGGGAAAGGCATCTGATGCGCGCGCTGTAGGATATTACGGAGTCGTGCGAAGACATTGAGTACGACTGGGTCGGTTATGATGTCGCCCACCTCAAGCAAGTCTTCATGTGGACTCGTCAATTCGAGTTGCCATTCTGGAACAGGCGAAATTCCGTCTCCGATACCAGCATCGTCCTGCGTCAAAAATTGAGGAGCCCCCATAATGACCAAGGACACCCTGCAGTTGCAATGATTAGTGTGCTATCTAAACAGAAATCAAAAAGCTTACCAGCTAATCATCCTCGCAGTCAACGGACTTGTCTGTCTAACAGCGTTGATTCCGCCCCTCAAATGAACCAGCTTCTTGACACCTTCAACATGCATTTCTGCGATTTTGATGTTCCCTTTACCAAACTAAAATAGGCGAGTGTAAGCTGCGGATGCGGATCAGACATGAATTCTCAAGGATCCCACCTCAATGGTTGCTAACGTGATGACCGAGTTCATTGTCCCGTCTTGCACCGCCAACGAGGCGTCTTCGACTCTGCGTCGTAAAAGGGCTACACAGTCGGCCATCAAAAGCTCAGATGTTGGAAAGCCTTTCTGGGCTAGTAGCTCCTCGTCGAGACATGCCGTCTGAAGCGTAACGTGGAATAGTGCCGGATCGCGGAGGGCAAGGGGCCACCAAGATATGAGGAAGGGGTTGGAAGCTGTGTTCATGTCGAGGGGGTAGTATTGAAATGCAATCTTATTGAGAACTGAATAGTCCCCAGGCCTTAGCTTAAGTAACAATGAAGATTCATGACACTTACAACTATGCACGAGACGCTGGACGTGATCTCGGGGTAGCCTCGTATGAGGATACGAACCAAAAGGGTCCAGAGACGCCGGGCTGTAGCTAGTCAAAGTGCCACCCCCCTCAAGAGTTGGCTTCCTAGTTTGCGCCGTCAGAGGCTCATTGGCATAGGCACACTTTGCCCTGCGCTTGACACATCTTGAGCAGCGCGGAGTGCCGAGGTCGCAGCTGAGCTTAGATTTGGCACACGGTGCACAGGATCTCCGAAGCGTATGTCGCATGTCGAGAAACAACAGAAGCTGAAATGCATTAGTTGGTTTCTTCATAGAGGTCTGAAAAATGGTGACAAAGGGAGAAAGAAACGCTTTTGGGGGCAGACCGTGATGCTGGGATGCCAGGGGTGATGTGTGAAGTGGATTGCCCCGGCCGAAAGAGGACTAGACTCCGAATACGGACTGCAAGTACGTACATCCCTGGAACTGGCACGATTAGCGGAGTCTAGTCCTATTCTGGCATCATAATATCCTGACAAAGGTCCGGCTTCCGTGGCCGCGGACTTGTTCGGTCGAAAAATTGAACGGAATAATTTTCTCCCCTGCCGTTAAAAGGGATTCCACGCCCGTTTGCTGAAATTCCACGCTGGATTGTGCAAAGAATTCTTTCTGAGTGAGAGCTGCTTCAGAATGGCCACCGAATTGGTCAACACCTCCAGTCTCTGGGCTGAGCAGCCATCGACATGGCTTCCCGGTCCGTCTCAGCTGCAGGCCCTACTAGTTCTTCTCACCGGATGGCAGGCCTGGCAATACGTGGTAGCATTCCTGCTCTGCCTCGTTGTCTACGACCAAGGCAAGTATAATGTCAGATTATCCGTGTCCAACGAAGCTAACCTGCCCGTGGTCAGTCATGTACATCAAACAAAAAGGATCCATCGCCGGTCCTCGATTCAAAATCCCCCTTATGGGCCCCTTCCTTCAAGCGATCGATCCGAAGTTCGAAGGATATCTTGCACAATGGGCAAGCGGGCCCCTGAGTTGTGTTTCCGTCTTCCACAAGTAGGCGTCCCTGTCCGGCACTTACACGTCTCTTCTGACACCCGCTGTTGTAGATTCGTCGTTTTGGCTTCAGACCGAGACATCGCCCACAAGGTCTTCAAGTCTCCCTCGTACGCGGAACCGTGTATCGTACCTATCGCAAAGGACATCATCGGCCACAAAGCTTGGGTTTTCCTCCAGGGCAAAGCTCATGCCGAGTACAGAAGAGGACTCACCCCCCTATTCACCAACAAGGCGATGGAAACCTACCTCCCCTTCCAAGAGCGCGTTCTTTCGGACTACTTCGCCAAGTTTGTCGCAGCCAGCGAGAAAAACAAGGCGAAGCCAATGGCTTTCATGGCTCTGTTCCGCGAAATCAACTGTGCGCTGTCGTGTCGGACCTTTTTTGGAGACTACATCTCCCAAGATGCCGTCAGGAAAGTTGCGGATGACTATTACCTGGTCACCGCCGCCATGGAGCTCGTCAATATTCCGCTGTCGATGCATGTCCCCTTTACAAAGACTTGGCGAGGCAAGCGCACTGCCGATGCTGTACACAGAGAGTTCGTTCGGTGTGCAGCCAAATGCAAGGCCAATATGGCGACGGGCGCGGCGCCTACCTGCATCGTCGACCAGTGGGTTTTGCATATGATGGAATCGGAGAAATACCGTGCGCAGGTTGCGGCTGGCTTCGCCGACGCCGAGAAGCCAAAAAACTGCATCCGTGAGTTCACCGACGACGAGATTGGCCGAACACTCTTCACTTTCCTGTTCGCATCGCAGGATGCTTCCAGCAGCGCCACGACTTGGTTGTTTCAAGTGCTTGCGCAGCGTCCCGATGTTCTTGACCGGCTGCGGCAAGAGAACCTCGCCGCCCGCGCTGGGGACTGCACGCAGCCCTCCGACTTGTCAGTGTTGGAATCTTTGGAGTACACCAACGCTGTGGTCAAGGAGCTGTTGCGCCACCGACCGCCCGTCATCTTTGTGCCGTACCTCGCAATGAAGGACTTCCCCGTTACGCCGACGTATACGGTTCCCAAGGGGTCGATGATCATCCCATCGTGTTACCCAGCGTTGCACGATCCGGAGGTGTATCCTAACCCGGAAATGTTCGACCCTGATCGATGGATCTCGGGGGATGCAGAGTCCAAGACCAAGAACTGGCTTGTTTTCGGAGCTGGGCCGCACGACTGTCTTGCGAGAAAGTATGTACCGCTGTCAATGGCGCTGATGATTGGGAAGGCTGCAATGGAATTGGACTGGGAACATCATGCCACGCCAAAGTCTGAAGATATCAGGGTATTTGCGACCCTGTTTCCAATGGTAAGAGACACCCCCCTCCCCCCCCTCCCCTTGCAAGTTCGCTGTTCGTTTTGTTAATTCAGAATCTAGGATGGATGTCAGTTGGTCTTCAGGAAACGTTCAGCGTGATAGGTTTGTCATTGGGCTGGCCGGGTTTCAGGAAAATGGTAATATTTGTAATATGTTCTTGGGGCTTTGGTATCCGAAAAGGGCCTGGACCAGAGCAGTGTCAAGTGGTGATCCTAATCATTCTAGGCTGCGCATTTATTGTTACTCATCACCGAGAAGGGGGGTATCTTCATCAGCATGTCCTCTCTCGGCTGTTGCCGCCCCCCTGTTTTCATGTTGATGCCTATCGAGGACGAAGAACGTGTAGACAAGTGTAGGATAGAAAAAGATACTAGAAATTGGTTAGAGGGCGGCCACAAATCAGTAATATACCGTAAGTATAGAACATACAAGAGAAAGTTGGCCGCGATGGCGCTCATAATAACGCGGCGCAGATTCTGCTCAGATGACCCGTGATTGGGGCCCCAGATGGCATCCGCCCTATACAAAATCATCGTAAGCAAAGCTTCAGGTGTTAAACTCTCTGAGGAAAGTCGCCTACATCAACCATATCCACATGGCCGTCGCTAACGCTGACTTGGTCAGCTCGAAGCGAAACGTCCACAGCTTTCCCGCAGTAGGAAGCTGCCTCTGCACCAAGACCACGAAGATGATTCCACCCGCCATGATTGCCGTGCAGCTAAAAGTGAGGAAGTCGTAGACGGTCCAGTACGTAGCCTCCCAGATTGCAAACATCGCGCACATACCCAGCACAACGAATGTCGGGCCGGCTACGATGGCCTGAAAAAGCCATGCCTTGCTTAGGAAGACGCGTCCGATGTCCGTCATGGTCTTAAAAGCGATACTTTGCTGTATTTTGGGTGCCTATTGATATTTCGGTTTGATATGATGATTGATGTGACGGGTGACGTGTGCCTGGGCGGTTGCGATGATGGTTCCTTTTGATATCCCGTGTCCTTTGAGGCACTGTTGCTGCCTAGATGCTCTGGCGCCCAGCCGCACTTCACATGTCAATTTAGGCCTGAGGTGTGGCCTGAAGGATTCTTGCGGCATGACACCCTGTTTTCTTAGGGAATAATGACCCCTGCCTGTTGGATCCAATGTCGACGGCCGCGCGTTTCAGCAAACAGAGATGGATTCTCGGCAGAACCATGCAAGGCAGGAATTGAACCAAAAGCTCGCTTCAAAAGAAGAACCGCTGCAGGGATTCCAGGGTCGTGTTTCATGCAAGTGATTCCTTGCGGCTTGGCGCGGGGTATTTCCACTCTCCACCGCCCCTTCCTCCGCTGAGGAAGGATTCATCCGATCGCTAACAACTAGTGACAGCCGAAGAAGCGACTCGGACTTTCCGCTATGGCTACTAGGAGCTGCTAATTCAATCCTCTCACCGCCAATGCATTAGACCTGCAGGAGCTGTTGCGGCAAGGAAAAACTACAAGCGTCGGAATTGTGGAGGAGCACCTCAGCCAGATTGATCAGCATGAATCAACCCTCAACAGCTTCATCGCAATCGCGCCCCGTAATGACCTCCTCCGCTCGGCGGCAGCTTTTGACGAAGAGCGGTCGCGGGGGAGCGTCAGGAGCCCCTTGCATGGCATACCAATTGTGCTGAAAGTCCGTACTGTTTGTGTAATTGAATCTCAGACTCTGCGGTTCTGGCATTCGAGTCCCTAAGACAACTTCATCACAGCATCAGACCTGGGAATGGGTACTACGGCTGGGTCCTGGGCCCTGGTCGGAGCCAAAGCCACGCATAACTCAGCTATCGCGCAGAAGCTGATTAATGCCGGGCTGATTATCCTGGGCAAGGCTAACATGACGTTAAGGTCACATCTAGCAGCTATGACTAGCGGTGCAGCTGATCAGATGACCCAGAAATTCGCCGGCATGAAAATGACCATGATGATGCCTGGATGGTCCGCTCGTGGAGGCCAAACGCTCTCCCCGTACGTTAGCCCAATCGAAGAGGGCGAGACTCTTCTTGGACACTCGGTCAGTTGGTTGCGGTACCCCTGAGTTCGAAGGCAAGGCTCAAACTCCCCAGGCACCAGGCGGTTCGTCGACAGGCTCTGCCGTCGCCGTCGCCGCAGGCTTCAGTCCCCTGGCAATGGGAACCGAGACAATTGGGTCAATTATCACCCCTACATCCCGAGCGGCATTGTATGCTCTGAAGCCAACGGCGGGCGTTCAGGATACGACTGGTCTATACTCGTTGACGGACTTCTTCGACAGTCCAGGGCCCATGGCCAAGAGTTCGGCAGATTTGGCCTTGCTGACAGAGATCTTGCTAGACAGATTAACCAGCTATCGGAACCTACCAAGCTGGGAGCGAAATTGGCGTCCTATCACTTGCACTGTTCTCTATAAGATAGACGCACGGACCTGCTGATAACATTATGGATTCGTTTTTGTTCGTACTGGTTACTTGTGATCAAGGCACGGGTACGTTTTCCAAAAGATCTGTCTTGAACTCTAACTCTGATTTTCCACCACTCGGGGTCCGAAGCACCCCGTCAAGAGCTTGTACGTGCGCCTAATTTCCACAGTAATTACGCAAACAATACCACGCGTTTTCTTCATTGCACGCATATTCGCCATGGCATTCTTCTGGCATGACGATCCATTGGCAGGCCTGCCAGAAATAGCGCTGCACCCGGGACGATCTGGATCGCAGTCTTCCGCGGCTCTCTCATCTCTGCAAGCAAGCCCGATCATCCAGCAAAATGTGACTGATGTCGTCAACAATATCCTGAGCGATTACCAGCCAATCCATGCCAGCGACGATACTGCCAAGGTGCTACGGGCATTTGTCGATCATCTGTCTAGCCAAGGTCTGTCAACGTTGCAATCCGACGATTCTGAAGCCTAGTATGTTTTATCCTATTAGGCCATTTACCGTATACTAACGCATCACTATAGTGGCTGCTGCTGGTAGCAAACAGCCCCCAGTTACACCTTCGCCCAACCAGTCAGCAGCGTTCGAAATCGAATTGGCCATGACAAAGATTGAAGGATCGAGCCGAACAGGACAGAAATCGCTAAAAGAAGAGTGCCTCCGCAGAGATGGGAATCGATGTGTTATCTCGGGCCTCATCGACTCAGAGGCCTATGCCAACATACCTCCAGGCGAACGTAAGGGCACTGGAAAAACCAAAACACAATGCTCGCATATTCTACCGTTCGCGCTTAGAAAGTTCGAGGAGAAGAATGCCACGCAAATCAAGAACAAGGCAACAACATAGTGGGCACTTTACCACTATTTCCCAGCCTTAGAGAACAAGATTGGGGCCAATACGATCAACCAGGCGAGAAATGCCATCACACTAGCCTCGGCACTTCGCGAAGAGTTTGGTCAGTTTACATTTGGATTCCAAGCTACGAACGAGGTATGTTATTTCCCCAATTCATAAGATACTACTAATATATTTGGATAGGAGCACAAATACCGCATGGAGATCTTGGATGAGGATTCATACCATACAAGAATGGTACCGGCTTTTGCCGTCGTTGCCCAGGAAGATGCTAACGTCCAACGGCCTGACCCGGATATACTTGATGTCCACATGCGGATTAGCCGTATTCTTCAAGTAAGTGGTATTAGTTTTGCCGTTCTCCAGAGCTTCGCAAGGGGCAATTATGGCGTGTATGATATTGCTTCGGATGGATCAACCGACTTGGAGCGCATCTTGAGCGACAAGATGCTAATGCGCATCTAGGAGGTTGGCCAAGTTTACAAGTGTTTTGTCAAGGAGCTGCAAGAAGAGACCCTGTAGAAGAGTAGTTGACAGAAGCAGAATCGAAAGGACTTGTTATGTATGAGTCGATAAGTACATTCTTTTCTGCTCGTTCGGGCGTCCCTCGGGTTTCTTGAGCAGCGATCCGGAACGTCAATGTGAAAGAGCGAGATGGGCGGGGGGGACTGAAAAGGGGCTTCTGAGGCTGTGCGGCGGCGGCGTATGGGATCACCCTAGCTCAGGGAAGAATCAGGGGAAGCTTAGGATAAATCAGCCACAGCTAACCCCGGATGGTTTGGTCCACCTCGCTGTAGTTTTGTGGGCAGCCTCCAAATGTAGAAAAGAGTTGGAAGATGGTGAAGGAGAAGCACTGGCCCACTTGAAGGGGAAAGAGAATGCCACAAATATAGCAATTCCGTTTTAAGATAGTGCCAATAGGGGCCTTGGATGGAAATCTTTGTTGAAAGACGCTTGTGTCGTGGGACGGGATGGAAGAAGGCAAGGCCTTTGATGCCATCACTATTTCCCGCCCGACCGCCGGATCGGTAAGTCCCTTCCAAATTCATCCGGTCCTGCGAAGAAGCCAAAGTTCACCTTAGGGGCAGGAGCAAGGCACCACCTCACTTGACAAGGCCAAGCGGCCCGGGCAGCGACATTAGGACTGGACAGGCAAGGTCAGCGGGTCATCGAACCCCAAAATGCAAAGAATGTGCCAAATAGATGTAACTAGAGGATGTCTAGCGCTCTGATGTTGCTCCAAACGGAAAAGCGGCCATTCTTTGCCTTTGCGCTCTATGGGCTAGTCTAGGCGCCTGCCAGAAGCACGTCCAGGTGAGGCGTGAGGGTACAGGGTGAAGCCACCAACGACGTGCGCATCCCGCCTTGCTGAGGATCTAACTCTTCACCTACCTAGATACGTTGGGAAGGGGGCAATCTGCTGTCACGGGAGTATTCCCAAATGGGCCCAGGAAAATCATTTGAGTCACGGGGTTGTCGCGCCATTGCGAATAGTAAGAAGAGAAGCATACGCGCATAGGGCTTATAAAGTTCGTTCAATAAGCGCGAAGCCCAAAGGACTGGTTGTTGTCGGGAACTAGACTGGATGAACCAGGGCCTTGGGATCCAGGACCTCTGGTCACCCTGATTTCCATCTAAATTAACCTCTTTGAGCTCAATACCGTGTACGTTTCAGTTCGTGATTGAAACATGGAATTCAAAGGCAGCAACCCGCGTTGTTGATGTTTCATATTGATTGAGCAGAATCAAAGAGAGGCTGCAAGAAATGTGTCGTCATTGTCATTGTGCAAAGAGGACAGAGGGAACTTATATAGCAATTAGATGCGGCAAAGAAACCACGGCAGTGTCCTGGTCCCCCCCCCCCCCCC
>Ga0247770_1000600_pt1 | contig 33803 bp, 38 predicted proteins | sample UWRJL136409B6_FD_179943 | JGI IMG/M metagenome (GOLD analysis project Ga0247770, IMG submission 179943) | Plant litter microbial communities from Arlington Agricultural Research Station in Wisconsin, United States - UWRJ-L136-409B-6 | ecosystem: Environmental > Terrestrial > Plant litter >... | reverse complement strand
AGACGGCAAGGGGAGAGAGTAAGGGGGAAAAGGGGGCGGTAGGTGGCGTTATGGAGGTTTGATCTGGATGACAATCTTAGGTACTACTCACAGAGGGTACCTGACTTTATGAGTTGGGAAACTGATTTTAAACACATTTGCACTAGTGCTCCTAAAAAGGCTGGAGATGTGGCTCCGAGCCACAACGTTTCTTAGCTTCAAGTATCGTGATATTATCCCAAGCACCATGTTTTGTTTCTGGCTTGAGCGTCTATTTTTCAACAAACCGACATCCCCTAGGGTGAAGGCCACAGCTTAAACTGTGGTGACCTTGATGACACGCATATCATGCAGCGGGATGTCAAAGCCAACGCTCGTGCTGTTTCCAGTCTGGCCCGTGTACATCTCCTTCCACGAATACGTCTTGTCCGCCAAGCCGGGAACGTCCTTGAAGCTGACCTTATAGTTTCCAGCCGATGTGCCCGCAATGAGTCCAATAACGACACCATCCGACAACGGACCGGCCCAGTAGGGGTAGATTTTGCCATTCTGGACCGCAGCAGCGCCAGGGGGGCGGAAGGTGGTGGCCGCCTTGCCAAGGGGGTCTTGGTTAATGTCAATGAGCCCCTTGTTCTTGATGATGGTGAGGGTGTGGTTGGAGATCTTGTTGAGGTCAAGGCCCAGGACGAGAGGGGACTTGGTGATGGCCCAGAGAGCGAAGTGCAGCTTCTCCTGGTTGGCATTGATCTTGGACGAGCCGAGGTACAGCATGTCGAGGTCGTTGAAGCCGCCTGGTCCACTGTACTCCGAGATGGGGCCCGCAGAGCTTCCGATGCGCTCGACGCTAGCCCAGTCGCCCCAGTTGTCAACGCTCATGCTGTGGAGTGTTAGCCAACCGACAGTTCATTGTCATAGCAGCAAGACATACCGCCAAGAGTGGCCATAAGTAGCACCCCAGGTCCAGACACTATCGCGTCCCCAGTTGCACAGGTTGAAGTTGATCTTCTTCTGGCTCGCAGCGCCAATGATCGCATCCCTCATGGGGGCATAGAACTGCTTGGTGTTGCCGACCGGGTTCTGGCACGTCTGCGGGCGCGGGTTCTGCTGGCACGGCGTGTAGCAGTTGTCGAACTTCCAAAAGTCCACGCCCCACTCCACGAGCTGGGCGACGTCCGACTTCTCCTTGCCCTCGCTGCCGGGGTAGCCCGCGCAGGTCTTGTCGCCGGCGTCGCCGTAGAGACCGAACTTGAGGCCCTTGGCGTGGATCTGGTCGGTCACGGCCTTGATGCCGTTGGGCCACTTTTGCGGGTCAGGTACGAGCTTGCCTTGGTTGCTGCGGCTCTTGGTCGACCAGCAGTCGTCGATGTTGATGTACTCGTAGCCGAGGTCCTTGAGGCCGAGCGAGATGAACTTGTCGGCGGTGTCGAGCGCGTAGCGGGCCGATGCCGAGTTGCACTGCGCGACGTTCTGGAGCGGTGAGTGAGCAGGGAAGGTACTATCATCGAATGACTTGGATGATCAAGGGGCAGTGTTCGTCCTTACCCAACTGCTCCATCCCATGTGGGGCTTCAAGCCGACGCCATCATTCAGGGCCGAGGTCACCTCGAGCAGGGCCAGTCCAAGGACGATGCTTTTCCAGGAGTCCATCTTGTCGAAGGATGTGTTGCACGGAAAGATGATTGGGTGAAGGGTCCGTTCAACTCGCACCACATTTCGCGTCGATGGGAAAACTCGTTGTTTATAAACCGCCGGCGCTCGACACTCGGCCTGGCAGATTGGTGGAAATTGCGCTGGAGGTAGAACAAGCTGCAATTGCATCCCCCGCCTAGAGAAAGGACGGCCGGGGCCGTTTGCGGCCGAGATGGGCGGTCGTCGCACTCCGCGACGCGGCTAATCGAACGGCAATCTAGGAATCTGCGGTTTGGTCTACCAACCAGGGTGCCGGGTTTAGTGGACAAGACTTAGACACAGGCGCTCCAATGGGGGAGCCGACGACAACCTTTTCCGGCAAATACCGCCACCATCCACTTCCACTGTAGTAGCAACAGCGGGCGCGTCCAACACTTGGCTACTAAGGTACCCGGCATTTCAATATCCGCCAATCCAAAACCCAGCAAAGGATTACTCGTTGCGCCTTGTTTTCATCCTACTTACACGACTGTATACGAGAGGCGGGCATGTAGGTATAACGTGGACCGACGTACCTGCATATTCTGATTCTGAGATAACTTATGTTCTCGGAGTCAGTTTCGCGCACTTTGCTGAAGGGAGTTAGATCAGCGTAACGTAACTTACCTGCACTTGATGCACTACTGCCTGAGTAGGATTCGCGGACCTACTCGGAGCCTATGTAGGTAGAACAACTCTGTATCGAATGGCAACCAATGAGATGGATTGTGTCAGTTGGCTGTCAGGGGTTACGCCGAACTTGAACAGAACTGTGTTTCTATGCGGATTGGACTTTTAGACTTGCAAGGAGGATGGGATTGGCGGTTGATGAGGAAACTAGGCAAATCATCTCCCTTGGCTTCCGGGGAACGCCCGATCTGAGTGAAGGTGGATTCGAAGGTACGCGGGACAAGGTTGTGGGCCGTTGAGCCACAAGTGGATCAAACATGCAAAAATTGAAGATGTGTCTCCTCGACCGGAATCGAGCCGGTGACCTTTCGGTATATGAATGGGACATTTACAGCCGAACGTGATAGCCAACTACACCACAAGGAGATTTTTTGTTGCAAGCGGATCGCGAAATTCGGTCTGTGGCTGCCAGGGCGGGAGGCGTGCCGCGATGGTTGAAGCGACCGGTCACTTAACAAGATGGGGATCAGAATGGTGTATATGCCCATGGATTTCGCTTGCTTGCAAATAGTACGGTTCATAACCCCCCCTTCAATGTATTTACACCTCCGCCTTTTACACCATCCAATCTTGATGCACTCCCTATAACTATCAAGTCTAGACGCTTAAGTGCACCCGACACGAGTTGACGAAACAGCAATGTCATCATACCAAAAGGTATTCGTGTCTCCGCCATACGACTCCCACCCGAAGTAAATAGCCGTAACCTTCGGCTTGATCGAACTGCGCTGCCACTGTGCAGCGTTCGGGTTCGCAGTCCCCTTAACGCTCGTCAGGCCTGCAATGACCTTGCTGTTAAGCCAGGTCTCGATGCTGCCATCGGTTCCGAGCTTGTATTCGAAGCATTGCCAGCTTCCGGTGGGGAGGGCTGCCGAGGTAGCAACACCTTGGGGGGAAAGGTCGGGGAGGGTGGCGTCGTCGGATTCGCGGTTGTACATCATGATGCTGTTCTGGCCGCCGATGCGGAGGTGCTTCTTGGCGCCTTGGGCAGAGTCGGGCATGGTGATGAAGGTGACGTGGGAGGAGGTCAAAGCTTTGGATGCGCGACTGCAGAGGGAAGTTAGCATCGCTTCCTAGGACGCTAGTACTTAGTTAGGGAAATTGGGGTCGGAAGAGAGCTTACATCCATGCCCTGACGTAGACGTCGCCGCTGGGCACCTTGGTGGTGCCGAAGAAGATGTGGCCGCAGTATCCGCCGGCGCCGTCAACCCTCACGGAGTTCTTTCCGCTGTGCGCCTGGGAGCTATCAAGCGTGACTTTACCGCCTTGGCTGCAGTCCGGGGCATAGGTGGGCCATGCTGCCGAATCCAACCCGCTCTCGAAGCCCTCGGAGACCTGGGCGAGGGATGCGGGGAGGAGCGCGAGCGCGAAAAGGGCGGCTTGGCGGAGCATTGTGATGGCTGGTTCGGATGAGGGTACCAAGACTACGACAGGAGAGAAAGAAGCTCAGGGGCGCATCGTGCTTTTTATCGGGCGCTGGAATTCGGTCCGCAATATCGACTCCCGCTCCCAATGCCTGGATGATTGAATGCTTGTATTGCATCCCCACAGCTCGAAGAGAGCACCCCCGGATTTTCCTGCCGTCCTCTCAAGCGAGGGCACACGGAGTCTGCCGCCTCCGGCCATTTCGTCGTAGTTGAACTGACAATGAATCGCCTTCTGCCCCGAGATTCTCGTCTAATTTGCAAAAGCGGATTCCAGTTGGTCTTGCTGGGTTCTTTTTGAAGACACTGATGCTGGCAGCTGGAGAAAATCCTTGGTTAGGTCGAAGACAGCACAAATCGAGGTGGCACGATTGCCGTGCATTAGGCTGAATTCGAGAAGCGCTGGTACATAAACTCGAGTCCATGACGTTGGAGAGGGATTTCCTGATCCAATCTATGCTCCCCACATCCTAACCCAGTTGAGCCTAAACATGGCAGCCTCCGACGAGCTTCCGCTCCTGCCGTGCGCGATTGCACCTGCTTTTTTCGTCCATCTATGAGTTGAACTGCGATCTCCCGTGCCCGTACAGGGCGAGCCCGATCCGGATCGCGCAAGATTTCCGAGCTTCATGATGATTGATGTCAACCGTCTCTCCGGTAGGATGGTCTCCGAAACCCGGTTTCGAGCGCCAACAAAGCTCTTGTGGCTGGCTGCATTGGTGTTCACCTTTTCCCCTGCAGCATGGAGTGTGGAGACGGGTCACCTTTGATTGGCGCTTGAGCTGCAGACCGCGCTTGCCTTCGCAGCGGCGTTGCTTGGGAATCGCCACCAAGCTTCGTGCCCAACTTCGCTGATTCTTGGCGTCACTCTTGTTTGAACGACTCAGGCCCAGCATTCCAGGTGACTTCAGTCCGACACCGTTCTAGTCCGACGTCGCATTCATGCCATGCAAACGCAGGCCCCCCTTGCACCGATTTACCAACGGTTTCCCACGCCAACGTCGATCAGGGTTCTGCGTCTGCCCCTTCGTCCCAACAGAGCGTGACCCGATCATTTCCCTGTTCCTGGACATTGTCGACCTCGACGACTCGCCCCTCTTCGACACCTTGTCATACACATGGGGCGATCCATTGAACAGGGATGTCGACGAGTCCCTCCACCCTCCAAAAGAGGACCCGCCGCAATTTGGTTAGCTGCAATGGCGTCACAATGCCCATTCGAACGAACCTGCACGCCGCTCTTCGCATGTTGCTGACCTGACTAAACATGAGTCCAAGCTGGGCATCGATGTCATCTATCCCCGACAGTGGTTGTGCTTTGTCTCGTTTATCGCTCACCCCTATTTTCACGCTTGTGGATTGTACAAGAAGTGGCTTTGGCAAAAAGAATGATAGCCGTATGCGGAAGGCAGCTCGTGGACCTGCGCAGGATTCAGCTTGCCAGCTTCTTCATACTGTACACCGATTGGCAGGAATTTCTTCTCCCGCATGTGTTACAGCGGTCGGCCGCCATCACCAATCACAGCTTGTGGTTTGAGAAAATCTTGACATCCCCCGTAAACTCCTCGAGCACCATCATGAATTTGGCGAAGATCATGAGCTGGTCTGGCATGCAGGTTGAAGATGAGACCACGCGTGCCCTGTACGAAACCATCTGCTTCGTGGAGCTCCTGGACGAAGTGCGAAGGTGCAAGGCCACGGATCCCCGAGATAAGATCTACGGCGTTCTAGGCATCTTGGCTCTGACAAAGACCCCTTTCACCGACATGGGCGCCCACGCCGAGAGCCGATTGAAAGCGTATGTCGAGGTCGATTACCAAGTTCCCGTCAAGATGGTACACGCTCGCACTGTTCGCGCAATTATCGCCGAATCGCGGTCATTGCATGTCTGGGAACGTCGGGAAGGGAATCCCTACCGCAAGCAGAGGAATCTTCCCTCGTGGGTGCCTGACTTCAGCACAGCGAAGAATCCCCCTTTGCTACCACGCAGCTCGTTTTACAAGGCGGATCGTCACCTTCCTTGGGAGGAGCGTGCAGTTCGCCAAACAGGAAACAAACTGCTTCTTCCTGTGCGGGGCATACGCGTAGGAAAGGTCGCCGACATTACACCGTCTGTAACGGAGCTGAATGGGGCCGGTGGCCCGGCGCTGTACGGGAAAATCTGTGGGGTGGCTAGCGGCCTTCCGGAGCTATATTTACGGGGGTAAGCAGCCACGTCTTGGCCCTTCCACTATTTGTCGCACAAGTCCGACCAACGTCGAGTCTTGGCAGTATGAAGTGCGCTGTTGGTTGCGCTCCTTGTCGCGGGTGGATCTGTCTAACGGCGACTCAGGGAAGAAACGCGCGCGGAAGCGATGGCTCGCACATGCATCGCCAACAAATTCGACCTACAGACGCCAATACCCCCGGGCAGCCCTAAGCTGGACACGGCGTTCTTGCACAGTATCGCCAATTATATCGTCCAGAGAATCGCCTACCATGTCGGTGGTGCAGCTGACACTGCCAACGTGCAGGAAAAGCTGGTAGCAGAGATATCCCTGCTTACGCGCGTGGGCACCGTCAACGATGACCCTGATATCGCTGCCATGTGGGGGCTCTTCAAAGCCGAGCCCTCGGGTTCACCATTCTCACTCCAGGCGTTGCTAGATGCCATCAAGATCGAGATCGAGGATGGTGACCCGGCCAGCAAACATCAGTTCAGCCGGAGATACTACGCCAATTTTCGCGCCGTCGACTATCGATTTATGAACGCGAGGCGGTTTTTCCTTGTGAATGGAGGGCTCCTCGCGGTTGGTCCGGAGGATACCTCCCTCGATGATGAGGTTTGGGTGGTGGCTGGCTGCTACACCCCTGTTATGATGCGCTGGAAGGGCTCCGGTCCTGCTGATTCAGGCGAGACCAGTCACGAACTCCTTGGACCGGCATATGTTCACGGAGTCATGTACGTGGAGGCGCTGGATATGGGATTTGAGTGGGAAAATATTGTTCTGGGATGATGGTGAAGAAGCTGACATCGGAGGTGGTGATAATTGGATGGGTCGTACACACCCACAGGACCGATGGCAGACCGCATTCCCTTCATTACAATATCTGTTCTTCACTTGGTCCTCAACTTCTTCTCAGCATTCATCAGTTCGCTTACCTTGCATCGAATCACATCGCATCATAATGTCAACTTCTGATTCTTTCACTGGCGTCTCTACCACTTGGTCACTCTCCAACCCGAAGGGCGTGACCAGCAAGTCGTCCGCCTAGTACCACTTCATACACGTTGTGACCAGCCCCAAGTCTCTCATCGAGCCTGATATCCGTCCCCGTGTCGATAACAGAGATTCGCGGATGGAGGTAAGTTTCGATGTACGTCATAGGAGCAACATAGCCCGAGTCACTTGAGCAGGTCTAACGAGAGGTCCGATGCAGCTGTCATCAAGTTGGTGATTCGATACGTGAACCAGGACGAAGTAAACATCATTTCTGTCATGGCCACGGGCTGGCTCATCAGGCCCGACGTCGTGGTCACAGCCGGGAGCAACGTCTCTGATTGGTCAAGCCTTGGCCGTGGTCTCGCGTCCAAATCAAGTGCTACATCGGATACCACGGTGGGTACAGCGTGGGGTCCAAGGACGTGCAGTTCCGCCTTGGCAAGACCATCGTCACCACCCCTGAGTGGCTCACCAGTCATGACAACCGCCAGCGCGACGTCGCGTTCATCCAGCTAGAGCGGCCGTTCGAGGGGAACCTCCGCATCTTCAAGTTCGAGGACACCCCTGCCCAGGGACATGTTGTCCCCGGCGTCGTCGGCTACCCCGGCGACAAGACACACGACACCCGGTACTGGGACGAGAGAGGCGGCGAAATGTACGAGATGTTCACCAGCCAGGAGTACAGTCTCCACAGCGCCAGCAACCCCAACGCCCTTGGCCTCCTCGAGTACGACGTCGCAACCTGGGGCGGTAAGTCCCTCCCTCCCATCCTCACCCGATCTCACCTTCTAACCCCCCACAGGTCAGCCCGGCTCCCCCGTGATCCGCAAAGACGCCAACTCCATGGCCGTTACCGCCACCCACGTGCACGGCGCCGGAACCAAAGGGCAAGCCAGCATCATCGGCTTCTACAGCAACAACTACAAAATGATGTTCTCGGCCTTCGACACCGACCTCCCCGTCATCAGCGGCGATCTCAACGGAATCCGCCTCCTCCAACACCCACCCCAAGTGCAGTACACCGACACCGCGCCCAGCACTCCCTTCACAGCCAGCCCTGCCAGCGGCTTCCACCACGCGAGCTTCAGCTCTTTATCGTCAGCGACATTCGTCGCCTCTACTTCCCCCTCCAGTACCCGTAGCAATACCAGCCATCCTGAATCCCTCTTCGACGTCGCGCCACGGACGGGGGCTAGGGCAATCCCAGGGCATATGGCCATCAAGACGAATTTCCCGTCGTCGGCGAGAGTTCTGGATAGTCCACTGACGCCGCACGATGGGATGTCGGGGATTCAGGAGTTTGTGGTGCCGCGTTCGTCGACGTCGTCTTCAGCGACGCCGGCGCAGGAGAGGCCGGTGAGGAGTTTAGCGGAGTGTTTTACCAGTGGGGAATCTGTTATTGGTGGCGGGTCGGGGGCGGGGAGCGAGGCGGGGTGTGCCAATGTGAGTACTGTTTCATTCAGGGGTTTTGGGGATGGTTGGAAGGGAGTGATAGGTGGGGAGAACGTAAGCTGACTTGGTGCTTCTAGAACCGTCCGATGTCTGTACTGGTCTAGGTGGGCTTGGTGTTGCATCCTGCGAGACGATGGTATCGTGGCACTGGCGTGGAGGAAGGGGAGTGGTAGAGTCGAAGGATTCATGTGGCGAGGGTTCGGCTTGCTACCGATTGGTCGGGTGATCTCTGTGCCCCTTTTGTGCCATGGTCTGCTGATCCTCTTCTCTCTGGCTATGTATGGACTTCCGGTCTTTTTTCTTTAAGTTGGATGGTGTTTTGGACGGAGTGAAATGGGAAATGGATTTAGACTGGACATAGGTAGCTTGGAAATAAGTTAATAAAGGATGAAAAAGAAAGTTGTTTTCACGGATTACCAGAGAGAGATAGCATTATTATTGGTTCCTGTTATTGATCGATTGTAGGTTGCTGAAGAGTTCCGGGTTTCTCGTAATAGATTGGATTCTAATCGACAAACTGTTCCATAACACGCATTTGCCTCGATGTCAGCTCTGAAACAACTCCTTCGGCCGGGCATGCCGGTATCCAATAACTCTCCGCTGTAATTCTGCGGCGCGGTAGCTGGTAGTCCTCGGACCCAGGAATTTCACAGCTCGGATTTTACCTCCTGTTCAAGGCCCTCAACACGAGCCCACATGAACTGCATGCGCAACTACGAGCAGGCCTGACATGTAACGGCTGCACCGTCATAATAAGCAGGTGGCGTGTAGCACCACCAACGACCCCTGAAACCCTCGAATTTGGGATACGGCTGACGCCGCGCTTTTCGGTCCGAGCGTCTCAACGCCGCCGCGGGGGGAACCTGTCACGGGATTCGGAACTCGGCTGTGGTGGGGCAAAGCAACCGGGTATCAAATCACAATTTGGCAGAGGAGGCGCATAGCACTGTTGGTGTCGTTGAAGTTAACGGGGGGGGTTCTGCGAGTACTAGAAGTTGATGATGGGAGACCAAATTCTCCGAAACTTGGCATGGCTTGCGGCGCCGCAAAATCCTATTCCTGTGTGGCCTGTGCAAGTGCGGCACAAAAAGAAGTTTTACGGCGTGGAGTGGCGGGGGTACGCTGTGCTGAGGGGAGCTTTATGCATACCCACCAGGCAGTCCTCAGCTGAGTAGCCCTAAGAGAAGAGTGAAGGTGAATTGCAATTTCACATAAATTCGAACTCTCTCCCCAGGTCATCCCATGGTACTTTCTGCTCTATATTCTATCAGAAGCCCCTCTCGATAGTTTCCAGCTACCTCAGTGACAACACAACTTTTACTCAGCCATCCTTAGGCTTGCATTTCAAGATGCAAATCAAGATCTTCACCATCGTTTCGGCTCTCTTCATGGCCGCTGCCCCTGTTGCAGCGGACTGTGTGGGGAACTGCTGGCTCGAATATTTCACATGCGTCGGAAACAATATCCCTGAGCCAACTTGCGGTGTTGGCAGGAGTAAGTGGTACTCCTGGTCAAACCCCGCAGACAAAGAGAAGCTGACAATATGAATAGAAGAGTGTTTGGCGGCATGCTAGGCGGCCTATTTGCCACGTTTGCCTCGGTGTGCTGCTCTGGGCCTTTAAAGAGCAAGCGGGAAAATATGAGGGTTGATGAACTAAATACTGCGAGTGGCATATGCATGTATATACCTTCTGCAAACCTGATGTATCCAGAACAACTCTGCGAAGAAGTTCCAATATTCTGGATCTAGAAATCATGAACGCTCCACCCTGCCGCCATTCTGCCGAATTTGTGAGCTCGCCTCTACCATTTCCCTCCATCCTTTCCCACATGCCGGGCTCACTTACGATTGTACATCAGCAGCATTGCGACGATACCCAAGCCCATGTACCGCCCTCAGAACTCATTGATGCTGTGTATGATATATATCCATCTCCGATGTCTCTCATTGTACTATGCACATCGAAGACTCTCGCTCCCGGCGATGAATGCGTTGACTGCGCTGGGTACGCTGAGTTCCCTGAATCCGGATAATCGTGGGAATAGGCGGAAGCCCCAGAGACCGACCCCGAGCGATACGAATTCGATCGTCTTGAAGAATCTCTTCTCTGTGAGATTCCGAACAACCTGCCGGGAGAAGAACTTCGATTGTTCCATTTCTACTGGTAACTATGGATCCTGGAACGAGTTGCTCCACGCGGGCCCTGACGGCTGCGAAGTTGTGGCTAATATCATGTTGCTGCGGGATAGTAGTTCTTCTAGGCATTGTAGGTATCTACGTTGGTAGGTGGAAGACTTAGGGGCGGCTGTTGACTATTACGTGACAGGCTAGCTTGCTACCTGAGTCTTACTGAAGTTATTGCGGAAAGGCAGAGATACGTATCTAAGCATCAATCAGTACGGAAGGGAGACAGAGCATAACAGGCAAAGCTTCGGTCTCCCTCTTTTAAACCTTCTCATGCACACTCGCCCGCTTTCACCCCAAACCCATGACAGAACGGCACTGGGTCATACACTGGGTCATTTTGGAAACTAGTTTTGTTAGTCAGTACTTTTGTCAGTGAAACTCATGTCAATGTGTCTTGGTGTGCCAAACAAAGTTATTGTGACTGGTTCTGGGCGGCAGACTGTGTTCGGGGCCTTTGTTCAGCAACGTCGACACCTGAAGCTGGTTCAAAATAGGCGCAGGAATAAGAGCAGTTGCAACATGCTGTGCCTGCATCCTGCATTGAGTCGGAGGGCGACGTGGGCAACTTGTGAGTTCGGTATTTTAGCCTGCTAGCCATGCTAGAACTTGTGATGTCTGCGTTGTACACAACACTGTTTGTCTCGTCGGCCTTGTGACATTCTGGCCTCCACGCGCCTATTTGTTTGCCACGTTGCGACACGTTTGCAACATCCATGCAAGTGACTGCAAGGCGTCAGAAGGCGTATTCTGGTTCTGGTGACAACCACGATTCAATTCGTTGAGATTGTTGAAGTTAGACATTTCAAGATTCGCCAAGGCCCAAACCACATGGGCGCCAACTTCTTGCGCCCCATGCAACAAAGCGCATCCCTCGTGGCGCAATTGGCTAGCGCGTCAGACTGTTACGGGGAAGAAAAAAGCTGCAAAGTTCTTCTTCTTTCAACAGATTATCTGGAGGCTGTAAGTTCGACCCTTACCGAGGGAGGCATTTCTTCTTTTTTGCCATTTCTTTTTGTTGACGTACCCTGCAGCGCATGCTGATACGCAACGTCAGTCCAATGACACTAAGCACCGGCGAAGTTCATCGCCCTTGCCTCCCTAGGCAAGCATGCCGATTCGACCCGGAGGATTCCTTGGCGCTCTGTTGGGCTAGCGCCGATGACACCCGCCATTTCCGGCCGAGGCACGTCCCAAATAACTCCGAAACAAGACAACCTCAAATTTACACAACAATCACACATCGATTGCACTCGTTTGGCGTGCTTGACAATGGCGGGATTCAGAAAATCCCTAGTCCCAGCCGGCATAGCCACAGCGGCCGCTATCGCAATCGGCGTCCAACTCGACCTCTTTCCGCTGGGGAACCTCATCACGCTGGTGCAGCTCGGCTTGGCAATTGGCAAAACCATCCAACCGCTCTCCGCCTTCCCGTTCGAATGTCGCCGCATCGACAACCCCATGCTGGATGCATGCGAGGATATGTGGATATCTCGCTCGACGCGCAAGCTGTACCTAGCATGCTCCGACTCAAAGGCGCGCAGGCAGTGGTTTCCGGCCGTGGATCAGTACAATCTCACCGGGCGATCGAGGGTTGATGGTATCGTGGTGGTGGATCTCGATCAGCCTGGACTTGGACCTGGAATTGGGCCGGGGAGCCAGGTCACGGCTCGGAGACTCAACACGCCTGGCTACACCGGCGTGGCTGGCGATGGCTTGCTGAGCTTGACTGGCTTCACGGGTGTTGACTTGCCGGACGGGGTTGTTCGCTTTCTCGTTGTCAACAACAGGCCTGCCGTCGACCTCGGCACCGGCGAATATGCGGCGGACCAAGCCTATGCTGGTGTCAACGCTACCATCGAGGTGTTTGAGACAAGAAGCGGGCACGACGTCTCTTTGCAACATGTGTCTACGGTTGCGAGCGCCAACATTTCGACTCCCAACCGCGTCGCTGCCTTCGGGAGTGCAGGTTTCTACATCACCAATGACCACGGGAAGGTCAAGTCCGGAAAGCTAGCACGATTCAAAGCGATGCTAGGTGGTGGCGACGTCGCATTTTGCTCGTACACTGGGGACTGCAAGGTTGTGGCATCAGGCCTATCCTATCCCAACGGCCTGATGCTCCATAGCAATGGGCTGCTATACGTCCCCAGCGCAGCGGCAGGTGGCGTCCATGTCTATCAGCCGCAAGACGATGGCTCGCTGGAAGAGATGGCAAAGATTGAAGCATTCTGGGCAATTGACAACCTCTCGGAGGATAACAACGGCGATATCTTTGCGGCTGTCATTTCCAAGGGCAAAGAAACGCTGGCTTATGTGAAAGATCCATCTCGCGCGGTGCCTGCGTCGGGTGTGCTGCGCATCCGTGTGACTGGGTCTGGTTATGAGACGGATATAGTGTTGGAGGACCGGGACGGCGAGGCGCTCCCAGCCACGACGACGGTGGTGCACGATGTGGTTACAGGGAGGTTATACCTCAGTGGAGCTTCCTCTCCATTTGTCACTGTGTGTAACCCACGGGTCTGAGCTGGTAGATTGTTCATTTTCTTCTAGAATAAATCACCCATCTCCACTCATACATCAATCACTGTTCATTTTCGTCTAGCCGTTCATTCTAGCCGTTTGTGTTGCTATCAGCAACGATAGAGGGGACTGACAATAAGACCATCACTCTCGTGAAAGCTTTGTCATGCTGTCCGAGGCGAGACTTGGGCCACCGGAGAGGGTCAATCAATTGTGTTGGTAAGTACAATTGGAAGGGGGCTATGCAGGAGTATCAAATTGCTTCCAAGGAACGAATCATAGGGGACGCTACCTATCACGGCTGAGTTGTGCGCAAGTGGACCCCAAAGCTCGTCTCTGGGAGGTGACTAAAGCCATGTCAGCAGGTGGGCGCGATTACCGAATTCACACTCAGCCCTCTATTCATGCTTGGTGATTGGACGCGTACTGTCAGCTCTGAATGCGGGCCGAATTGCAGCGTAACATCACCAAAACGCCACCAAAAAGCTTATGTCACCCAGGGGCCATTGGGCAAAAAACGACGAGAGTGAGGCTATGGCCAGGGGCAACGATGAAAACAAGGGGTAAGCTACCTCTGACAGCATATATAAAAGAACCACTTTGCAGCCACTTACACCAAACCCAGCATCAAGACCACCTCAATCCATCTCACCACAACAAATTGAAGCTCCCCAACCTTCCACTGGCGACCACCATCAAAATGCGCACCTTAACCTTCACCCTCCTCACCCTCACCCTCTTCCACACCACCCTCGCCCAAAAAGGGTTCCACATCCTCGACCGGCGGGCTTCCTGGATCCACAAAACCGCCGCTGAAGCCTGCCCCAAGCGCGTCAACTGCGCCGACATCCGCGAGCCCTTCGACGAAGACGGCGTGTGGCTCGTGCCCGCCAACAACTTCAACTGCGACGTCATCCGCGACAAGAACTACTTTGAGGGCATCGCGCACACGTGGGACATTGGCCATGGGACGACGCTGAAGGGGCAGTGTGGGGCGGGGTCGCTGACGTTTTTTCCGGTGGATGGGGGCCAGGGGCTGGAGGTTTGGGAGGGGAGTGGGACGAAGAGGTTTTATGGGAAGTGTTATAGGCAGGAGGCGGGGAGGGGGTTGAACTGTGATAGTCCGGGGGACGGGTATGGATGCAGTAGTCCGCTGGCGGGGCAGCCGGTGCCGAATAGCTGTAAGATTCGGGCGACGGATGTGTGGGTTTGTCCGGTTGATTTGTGTGGGCTTTGAGGGAGAGGTGAAGGAGGCCATGTGCAGTGAATACAAATAGAGACATTAGGACGATTACAGGCATTCTCCGTCAATGTCTCCCGTACAGTGCACGCCGTGTCGAGCACCGTCTTGGGCGCGGGGATATGTCAATCCGTCCGGCCCAAGTGACGGCCTGCGGGGTCGTCGCAATTAGTAAGTGGAGATTGCAAGGAATATAGCTTACTCAAACCATAGTTCCATTTGTACGTCGTATTTTTCCTTACCATAATCCAAGATGTCTCGTGGGATGGGAATGTTGTCATATCTGCATTATCATTATTGAAGCCATTCTCCTTAGCATATCTCCTTCTCTCTTCTGCATTTTTTCTTGCCCATTTCGGAGTCGGCTGCAACAAGCAACCAAATGAATAGAGATGAAGCAATCCGCTTTGGGAGTGTCCCAACTCAGGGATGTTGAGATGGCGAGATTTTACGCACTCTGGTAAATGAGAAGACGGAAATGAAGATTTGATGGGGGACGTGAACTGGGTTTTATGGGACCCCGGGGGGTTAGGGCAAAGAAAAAGGAGGGTGGTTGGTGGTCCCAGTTTTGGGACACAGGTAGCCCAAAACTGTTTCCTCGCGAAAGGTTGCCATTTTAATTTCCAGAACTCCGCCGAGCTACCTACTTGTATAAACCACGTTTGGCGACTTCCCTGATTATGTTCTGGGTAGCACCTGAGGAGAGCCTGAGCAAGGTGGCGAGGGGTGGTGTGGGTAACTGGGGATGGTGAGGGCAACTTTAGGGTAAAACAACACATCCAGACAGGACAGTCCCCCCTAGCTACAAATCCAAGAAACTTCCCTGCGAGCCCCCAGTCAAATACACCTGCAGTGGTTTCTGCGGACTTGCCCCGGCGCTCCTCCCGGCGCTCCTGCTGATCTCAATGTCTACCGTTTTGCGTATGCCCATAGTGGCACCAGTGCCACTCAAGTTTCGCAGCTCGATGCGGTCACTCGAGCCAACTGCGCTGACATCAACACTCGAGGACCCCAGCGATTCATCCGACTTGTTGGTTGGCACGTGCGTTCCCCCATCGGTCGGCGGCGGCCTCGAGGCAAACTGCTGCTCTCCCGTGCCGCGCGCCGAGCTCCACCTCTTCGACCCCCTGCTGCCGTTTCCAAGCACCTGAGCCTCCCCGCTGGCGGCAGGAAAGCGCCTGGGGAGAAAGATGCTTCGCCAGCTAGAGAGAGAACTCTCGGTGGTGCTGTAGATGATGGCATCCACAAGCCCCTGAAGCACGATACACGCCTTATCGAGGGTTTGGAGTTGCCATGGGGCGGGTAGTCCGCTGATTGTCTGATAGATGCGGATGCCTGTGGGCAGAGACCATACCGCAGCATAGGCTAGGGGGTAAAGAAGCATGAGGCGGGCCAGCTGAGCGGCTTGTCAGAAAATTCTATCTCGCAATGAAAAGCGTCACGGTTGATCAAGCATACCCTCTTCAGCTTGCGGGTATGGCTGGCCGACACCACTGTAGCGCCACCCAAGTCGCGAGAGTCCAGATGGTGGGAGTTAGAGCCGCTTGGGTTGTCGGATTCGGAGGCCCCGAGGGAGATGAGACGGCGGTGGGCGCGGAAGAGGATGAAGTACAGCCGGGCGTACATGAAGAACATGATAGCAACGATAGCCCCTGAGAGAGTTAGGACCAAGTCGAGGTTACGCATGCATAGCGGGCACTTACATCTAGGAACAAAATTGACCAGAAGTCGGACCTTGTCCGAGGTGAACCAACACCACGCGCCAATATCACCATACCCAGTGATGCCAAGCCCAAGAGAGGCCCACACGAGCGATAACACCCATGGTACAACCCAGGGGATGAGCGGGTGCTTCTCAACCCACATGGAACACCTCTTTTGATCATTCAGAACAAAGTAGGTGTAGACGGCGATGACGAACACCCAATAGTCTGTCTGGATGACAAAAGTCTGCGTCATGAACCCGTTGAAGGTGCAGAACGTGGCTTGCTCGGGTGCCCCTATCCACCGTCCACCCACGTTCATGGACGAAGATAAGAGGAAATTCAAGGCCATGACACAATCGCTGATGGCTAGCCCGAGGATGAGTTGGTGGCGGAAGTTTCGAAGGTTCGAGAAGATCTGGGCACACGGGCGTTAGACGAGTGGTAAGCCTACTTAATTTTGGGGGACGTACCAGGAAGCTAGCGACCATCCACCCCGCGCCAACTGCGGAAAGCACCGAAACGACCACAATGACAGTACTCTGGGAGTACATGACGAAGGGGTCCGTCGGCGCGGCGAGTGCTGCGCGGGGCGCGATGTCCAAGCTGTCGAACATTGCCATCGCAGTTGGATTGCGTCTCATCTAATGGCTCGAATAAAGCGTTGTGGGCGATCGCCGCCCCATCCGGACACCAAGGGCTGATGGTTGTTGTATTATAGCCGTTTGGCGTATCTACACAACGCCTCAGCCCTGCCACGGTGCTTATCGGCCCGGAGATGAGACCAAGTCGGGAGAAATGAGATGTTAGAACCGCGAGAAGAACAGGATTAGCATCGCAAAGGACCCACTAGATGCGAGGCGTTCTAGCTTGAAGAGGGGAGAAGGGGCAAGACTTTCGAGTATCCTTATCAGCGTACGCCCCTAGGTAAAGCAACGTTTCGATTCCACGGAACAAGGATTCCCGTCGGGGCAGAGGATTCCAGTCGGGGCAGAGGCGGAAATCCGACATTATTTTGCTATCGGTTGGACTTTGTTTTTTTCAGGGTCCGGTGCTTGATCGCTTGAAGCCCCCCACGTGGCTCTTCAGGGGAATCGTCGATTTTAAGGCGTGGGGGCACTGGTGGCGGAGATGCATTGCTCGAGAGGACAGGGGGGTGAGACGGTTGTTGACCCCCCCACATGGGGTCGAGATAAGGTTTGGTTTTACTCCGCGGAGATTTTCACATTTGTGGTTGGAAAGGGGCGGGTGTGGCGTCGCCCCGAATTGGCAAGATGAGGATGTAGGCGGCTGTAGAGTGCATGCGTCGGCAGCTTCCACATGGGGGAGCTTGTTGAAGCAAGATAATGTTTTTACCAAAGGCAACCTTGCCCGGGCAAGCCACTTATTCGACCGAATCTTAACACACAGTAGGTGTCTGTCAAAAGATGGTGACAAAGTGCTATCATAGGTATCCTAGACATTGCCACGCTGCTAAATCAAAGGAAAACACATCCAAAGTTCTCCATTACCGAAATAACCCGCCGAGAATTTCCAGGTTACCCGCACGCCACCAAACGCTTCGGTACGGAAGCGTAGTCGTGTAATCAGTAGTCTCACCCCAGTCAACAGCCACCGCCTCGCCCAGCTTACCGCCCTGAGCGATGAAATACGCCCTCGTCTCTCTTCTGCATCCATCACGGCCACGCCGCTGGTGTAAGTGTCGACGGTCGCAATCGACGCCGGTACCGCAGGAGTGCCCACCATTGTCCTAGCCCCATGGCCTCCATGTGAGGAGTTCCAAAGTGTTAGTCATTGGCGATAGGGAGGGAAAAGGGTGACGAACGTCGTTGAAAATTGAGTCGTTGTTGATGAAGAAGCGGGCTTGCTCGTCGTCCTGCCAGTCGATTCCGTTAACCACGCCTCTGAAGACGGCCATCTAGGTCCGAGAGGGAGCAGGGATAGTCAGGCTTCCTTTCACACTGGTTCGCTGCCCAAAGCTGTAAATCACGAAAAGAAAGGCCCGGTATTAGTCTTGATGGCAGCCAATGCATACCAGTTGAGGGTCCGAACGCAGACTTGGACATCGGTACAGATCTTTAAGCTCAACGAGGACGAAGCGTGTTGTTGAAATTGAAATTGGTCGCCGCGCCAAGGACTCAGAGTCGCGCGAGTCGATCGCATGAGTCTAATCTCCAAGTCCAGGTTGCTTGCTGTCCGGCTGTGCCAACATGGCGCATGCATGTCCCCACTGCCGAATTAACACATTGCGGGTATGACGTCGCATTTTACCTCACTCGCTTCTTTCTCCTGACACAACTCCACCGTCGGCGCTGCCAATTGGCGTTTATAGACTGTTAAATCGCTTGAACATGGAACGATCGTGTCATCAAAGATTAGAATTAAGATTTCAATTAAGTGAACCGTCGGGGTGTCGATTCTTCTCTATTGTAAGTTGAGTGACCAGCTTTTTGACCGCCCCCCCTTTCGACCACAAAACCCACCAAAACCACCAAAACTAATGCAACTTCACATATGGTTTTATAACACTGTTATAAACATACTGTGAGCTTTTCAACTTTACAGTATTTTTATTACAGCTGTAATAAAGTAAGGTGCCGCAACTATTTTTGCTGGCCTGTGCTGTCGCTCAGATATTTGTGTGCTAAGTGCTGCGGCTTTCAATAATGGGCTGTGGCTGGGACTTCTGTTTAGTATACCTTGGGGATAGTTGAAAAGTATTGGTACTAGGAGAATGGAACAGAGAATTTTGAATCATCAATAGAAACTTAATAAATTTTGAAATCCAAACCTTCTCAGACTCAAGTGTAGCTTAACCCCTAGGGACAGATGGCATCCTTAACCAAACCCTTCTGTCTACACTATCTTGATCTCGCGAAGCTCAGCTTTATCCTCGCCCACTTCATGTTCAATTTCCCCATTCATCAAGCCCAACGCATAACAAGCACCTACCACCATGTATCCACCGCCAACGGGCCTCAGTAGTATTGGATAGCCACAGTGAGGTATGACAAAGACTAGATCACCTTCCTGCTGGTACCACCGTTGAGCAAACTCAACCCCGAAAATTACATGGCCGACATCACCAATATCTTGTCTTGGCTGTCTTGACAGCCATTCCGAATAACTACGAGCGACATCCTTACCAAGAAATGGCTCAACGATCTCCTCGCTAGTTCTGCCTCCTCTGGTCTCGCCAATTCACGAAAGAAATAAATCGATCAGGGCGTCCAAGCTCGTGCATGTAGCTGCGGTCCTATCAGCGCTCGTTTCCAATCCAATGTTGTACAGGAACGCGGTCAAAGCCGCCATGAACTCAGTGCTCTCAAAGTCATCAATGGTTCTTGCACCAAAGGGAGCCTTGGGGCACCGGCCCCATCTGATAAACTCCCAGACAGGCAGTTAACTAACAGTCATATAACACAGCCACACCAAACTCAAGCCCCGGCTGAGGGGACACTCGATGAAGCCACAATCGCACATGAAATGTACCTATCTGTATCTACCAGCCAAGCAAGCTAAGCAAGCCAAGCAAGCTAAGGAGGCCCGATTACCGACTCGCGATTACTGGTTGACCGAAGGCATAAGCCCGCCCACCGATCCCGGCGACCCACAACAGTGAATGGAGCATGACCGTTTATGCTTTCAGGGGCACTTGGTTTCGGGGATATTTTACCCGGAACCGATGCCGCCTCAACTTAGAACTGCTGACGACTACGGCCACCTGCGACAAGGCCCAGAAGCGTCCAGGTCCACTGCGTGTTCTAGGCCCTCTGGCTTGGCCCTCCACAAAGTGGACACTACATCTTAAACTCGCTGTTGTCGCCACAACACACCCGATGAAGCAAAACGCTAAACGTGGATAATCGTGTGTGTTATTGCTAATCACTTTGACGCTGGTATCATGGTGTGACGAAGTTACTACCAGCCGACGGCAGCGTTGTAGCGTACGCCTTAAAGGTATATAGAAGTGATTGGCCCTCAAATTAACCGAAGCTTGGGTCCTGCTCTTGATATGGTAGACTTCTCGGTCAAAAGCTATCTGACTTGGTTCACCCATACTGTTTCCAAAGTACTAGACCGAATGAAGGAAGTGTGGTTACACAACTCTGATGGGTGGCCGGATAAATGATGAGCCGACAATGATCGCCGGGGATGTCGCGGGGTCGAGGTAGGAGTTGCAAAAGAGTGCATTGGCTGGGCCGGAACTGTCGGATAAAATGACAACCGGTTCCTCTGCGAGGGGAATACAAGCACTCCGGTCGTCCAACGCATCGACCTCATTCCTCTCATTCTTGACTCCCGCTCTCTCACCGAAAGTTCGATTTGGCACCACGATGGCTGGATCTATCTCGACTCGACGTCAGACCGTGTTAGCCGTGCTAGATGCCTACAACTCATGGGATATCACCAAACTCACCACATTGCGTGCCCCGGAATGCATCCATCAGGTTCTCCCAAGTACCAAGCCCCCGCTATCATATCGGGCATCCTCAGATCCACTTACACTGAAATAATAGCCTCCCTCGGCCGTCCGGCGATGAGCAATACGGAATATGATACCTACTTCAAGGGTTTGATGCCAGCGTTTCGCAACTTCCGAGTCGAGATCAACGATATCGTTGAAGATGTCGAGCAAGAAAAGGTGGTAGTTTGGGCGAAGAGTAGCGCCGAAACTGAGATCGGGCCTTACCAGAACGAGTACATGCTTGTATTCTACCTGAATGACCAGAGCAAAGTGACGCGCTTTTTGGAATTTGTGGACTCGGCTACTGTGAAGGATTTCTTTCCTCGGCTTCGCAGCCACATTGCGGAGAGTCGTTAGAGGTTATAGTTGAAGAGAGAGCTATGAGGATTGTCTTTTGTCTGTTACCAAACTTGAACATCAAACCAAATTAACTCGAAAACAGGCTATGTCTCAATCACTGACAAAGGTGGGTTGAGCTGTCATGTGCTACACTGAGCCCGCACGTCATTTTCAGTTAGCTGACGACAGGAGGGAAAGAGCGGCCAAACGGCGGAGAACTTCAACTACCCCTCACCAACGGCGCGATCTTTCAACTACCAACACCTAAGTATTGCAAACACAAGTCACTACAATCTGCCACCATTCAAATCGATCTGGACGCGAATTGACTAGCTCTTCCTCTGCATCGCCTCGCAACCGGCAGATGCTTCGGAGCTCTGTGACTTGACACCCAATCACCCATTCTGTGGCGATATTCTCGTCAAAGCTGAAACTCGGCGAGCTCGGGATTTCCATCGATGCTGCGGAGCCTGTTGGCACTCAGCGGTTAGCCCGTGACGAGGAGGAAGGGTTGTTGGTCGGAGGGCATTATCTAGCATGCTATAGCTGGACGTACCTCACAGGATTTGGGGTCCGCACCATTGTCCGCCGGTGTCCGGTCGTCATGCATGGTTCCGGCAGGACGCTCACCACCGGTTGAAGTGTGGCCGAGGGCTAGGGAAACCCGGGGACATTAAAGACGGAGGCACTGCGGAGGTTGTGTGTTCGAGAGGTGATTTCCATGGGCCCGGGACTGTCACCACTTAATTGAAAGAGTGTAACAGCGCGGCAGATTAGGATCAGTCACCCAACCTGGTGTTGAGGCAAGCTGGCGTGCTCCTTTTCTTTGCCAACTCAGCAATCGACTTGGTGCACAGAGGGAGGAAACGGCACGGTCAGGTGCTCACTGCCAAGAATTTTCTTGCTTATGCTCGTCAGTAATTCGGTGATTGTTCGTCCAACAGTACGTGACTTGTTGAATGCCGTCCACCGGGCGAGACCAATGCTCGGCTGTGCGTCAAGCCGAGCATAGGTGAGATATGTTGTCGAGAGGAGAGCAAGATCCCCTGGGACAGGCTGCAGAGAATGCTTGGGCTGCGGCGCTGGCCACACGCGCTGCTGAACGGGCTGTTTGTGGGCGGCATGCTTGTCACGGTACACAATTATCAACCTGTTGGAATAATGGCATGGCCGCTGATTGAATGGGGCGAGCATGGGATGGGCCGGCTCGAGAAAATCCTTGCGTAGAATGGGAACGAAAATGATGGGAGGATACGGACCACGGCGGAGACAGCGACGAGGATGAGTTGGAGATCCCGGACGAGTCTGACAAGTGGAGCGAGTATAGTCCTTGATGGTTAACGGGCCTATTCGGCGGAGTCTGGTCTGGCTTCTCATGTATTGCATAGAAACTGAGGTGTCCTAACCCGTGATCAGTAATCTGACACTCGTTTTATCCGTCTACCCCAACCCTCTTCCATCACCCCCACGGGGTTTATGTTCCGCCTATACCACGTCAAAATAAACGGTGTATTGATTGCATGGGAAGCCTGGAATCCTTCCCTGTTGTATGACGTGGAAGCAAGAAAATTGGTGATGACAGACCGGAGCTCAGCTCTACTGGGCTCCATTCAGCTCAATTGGCCACACCCTTTCCATCTGACAGATGCCTGGCACTTCCAGAGCCCCAGTGAGCCTTAGCAACCATGGTGACGAAGCCTGAATCCTACAGAAAGGTGTATAAAAGAAGGAGATTCTGGCTGCAAGCCAGAACCACACAGATCAAGACAAGCAATACAATCAAGCAGTTGCAACCCCCATCAATTTCACCGACTCCAGTGTGCAGCGCTTCTGACAATAACTATAGAAGTGTCCGCTCAGTACTAAATAAGAGACGGATTTAGAGGCTGAAACTCACCACTAAATCTCACGCCTTCACAAGCAAATCAGCTACGAATAGATGCTGACCATACACTACCTCGAGCTGGACATAGCACTTGAGCGTTAATCCCTCACCTCCATCGACGGCATGCTTATCCCGGCCTCCAAGTAAACTCTTCGGGACTAAGCGGTTCGCTTCATCAACCAGATCCTCAACTGTTAACTTCGAGGCCCCGTAGAACTTCACTTCGCACCACATCTGGTGTTTTGACCACTTTGCGGCTGGTGCTAGCTCCTTAGTACCTAAAAGTACTACAAAATATGAATGCTGACCGTTGCCGGTACTTGCGGTGCTGCAAAAGATGAGGGAAAATGGTGTTTTGTCGGCATCGACCCATTCTCGCCGGAAAATATTGTGTGTGGGATCCCAATACTGACTGGGGTGGGCAAGGGCTAACTGAAAGCCTTGCGCTTGCGGCCAGGAAGGAGGCGTCCGAACCCAAAACCCGCACCTGTCGGCCAGCCCAAGGTCCTCAATGTGGCTTTCTTTCAAGCCAAAGATAGTCTTCACTTCTTCGCCACTGAACCGGTATATTGGGAGATCATCGATATTGATTCGAGAGTATACGTGCCCGATGCCGAACCGCTTGGCCACAATTATACCAATTCGCTCTTTCTGCCTCATGTCAAAATGCACTGGCTTGCAGTTGAGTCGTAGCATGAAAGTTGGTTCCGCAAACTGTTTCATTTCGTACAGAGGGGCAATAATTCGCAGGCCACGGCTACTGACCGAGATGGGCTCCACTTGACGGTCGGTTGACTGACAGGGGACGAGGTTGGCGGAGTGGGCAAAGTCGTCGGGCGACCGAGCAAACAGCCCGGCGTACGGGCCCGGGGTACTGCTCTTCCAAGCGAATATCGTCTCGTCGTCGTACTCTTTCACAATCTCCTCCTGGAGACGGATGAACGCCCTCTCTCCTTCCCCGTAGAGCATGGGCATGGAAATTCCGAAGAGTCCTAGGAGGCTGTAGGCAGTATCCTCAGGCCGCGTCGTCTTCCTTTTGGACGACCACGACATCTTCCTCGCCACGCTAATGAGTCTTAGATTGCCTCCCTGTAATGCCATGGGATCGACGCCAGATATGCGATGGAGCTGATCGAGGAGACGAGTCTTCGACCCCTGAAACACCCAGTTCTTGTCGAAAAAATGGATCTCTTTCGGCGCAATCATCTCTTGTAGAGTCCATCCCCGAGTGAACCAGTGGCTTTCACTTAGCACCACGTCTGGGAGGTCGCTGAGGTAGGCGTAGCAGACGGCGGAGTCACGATACCAATTGAACATGGAATTGATGGCTTCGGATAGTTCGCTCGATGAGGCTTTGTTGATGCAGATCGTATCCACCCACAGGTACTTGTATCCGTCATCAATTGCTTGGCCACATGCCTTCAAGATCTTATGCCATCCCGACTTTTTCGTGTGGTCGACTTTCTCGTCAATTAGGTCATCGTAGACCACCTCTCCCTTATCCCACGTATGTGATAAGATAGACATAGCGTGGGACCTCAGATCCGAGAAACATCTCGAGGGCCTTGGTGTTAGCGTTGAAGAGTCTCATTGCTGATGATTGGAAACCTGGTGGGTTTTCTGGAACACTTGTAGTTAGAAGTAAAGATGTTCCGAGTTGCTTCGTGCCCGACGAGGGTGAAAAATAGCGCACGGACAAAGAAGGCAACCATCACGTGGGCTACGCTTCGGAACTGCCCAATCCCCTTCCAGAGGATGATCGAAGCGTTATTCGCTGCTCGGTTAGGTGGGGCCACATTAGAATCGCCAATCAGCAGCGACAGTTAGCCCCCACCAGAAAAGCCTTGAGGTTGATAGTGTGCTAGGGGGCTTCAGTAGCCTATACACCTCTACGGCGTTCAGCGTGACTCTTTCACTTCCGCCGAGTCATACAGCAGGTGTCGACCAGAGCCCACTCGGGCCCAAACCAGGCGTCAGTGGTGTGCTTTATCTGCTCGCAAATCCTGTGATCTTCTTGCGTCCCTTCTTGGCCTTGACCTTCTTGACACAAATGCTACCGGATGGCAAAATGAACTGATACTAGACGAGACGCATGGTCTGCTTCTCACTGTTTGCTACCTCCCCCTTGTTGCCCACGATGCATGGCTCTCCGAAGACGGCCAGCTTCCCAATTCTGCGGTACACATCCTGGCCCTTTATCTCAATCCGCTCAACAATCAGGGCATACACACACGCGTCCTCCGACTCCCTCGTAGGCGTCACCTCCCCAAACGGCGTCCCATACCCCGTGACGACCCTCCACCTCTCAATTTCCGCGTGCACATTCGTCTTCAGATACCGATACCCTTGAATTACTTCCGAGTCCCAGAATATGTCGCCTCCCACAGCTAGCCACGACCACGAAGGCGCGCGGTATGTGGTTTGGTATGTGGCGTTCACGGTATCCCAGAGCATCCAGCGGAGGAGACCGTTTGACCACAGTCCAGCGATATACTTCGTTTTTGTCCCCACCGTGCCCTGAAGTGCCTTCGCAATCCCTGCTATGGCGACAGGTTGGTCGCTATCGAAACTGAGCTGCCGGTTTGTGTAAGACACCACCTCAGACCAGTACTTCGCAAACTTAAGGCTGTTACGGTGGTCGCGACTTGATGGGGAAACCCCGAAGAGGATTACCCGTCGGGAAGAAATATCCAACCTGGTCTGGCTGAAGCGCTGTTCTGGAGTGCAGTGAGGTCACGCTTAGTAAAGAGGTGGTGGGGTGACCGAAGGCTACATTTTCTTCCATCAGATCCCTTTAGTAGTCCATTTGCCCGCCTGCGGGCACTTACCTTTGAGTATTGTCCTACCAATGTTCAGCCCCCCAAAAGATTCCCCGCAGGAAGGCCCAGCCTCTTCTTGATCTTTTGCAAAGAGTCGGAAATCCAGCCCATCTCACGGCTCCAATCGCCAGGGGCGTTTCCAAAACAGCTGTAGCATCCGCTCAGTAACGCGAGTATAGACATGTGGCTAAACGAGCCCATATTGTCGTGCAAGAAGTACTCCAACGACTGGCAGACATTCTTCGCCATGGTTTGCCACGTGCTGTCGCGTTCGCGAATCTGTTGGACGGATGCAATAGTGAGGTGGCTGCCGTTTTCGGTTGGTGTCAACAGCTTGAGCCTGTCGTATGCATGGCTGAGCTGGTTGTGAATCACCATCATATTTGACCAATATGTAGCAACGGTTAAGGCGATGGAGAAAGAAGGGAACTTGAAGGAGATGGGGAAGAATTTCCCAGACTTCTCGTCGTCCAAGCGACTTTCGAGAGTCGAAAGCTCTGGCCAGTAGAGCGGGCCGGAAACAGACTTGCTGAAATTCGCATGCAAGTCTTGCAGGACTGACTCCACCTTCAGAAATTTTGAAACGACTCCATGAAGACCAGCTCGTAGTAGGTCTCGATCTGTCTCTTGAGATGTTGCATCGAATTCTCCGAATATGGCCGGGAGGTCAAAGAGCGTGTCGACAAGCTCGTCGTGCGGAGATTTTGGTAGGAATTGCCATGGCCGGGTAACCCATTCTGGACGGGATAAGAATGTTCCATGGCGCTGTATGAGGCTTCTGTGGATCTTTAAGGCTGCTTAGTGGATTCCAGAGACCAGGCTGGGGTCAGAGCGAAACTCACTTGCTGTGCTCGAAGGTCCAAGAATATGCTGTGGCCCAGCGGCGAAGCACTTGCATCTGGCCCTCGTAACTCGAGCAGCATCATCGCGCCCCTCATGTGAGCCATGTACGCGCTTGCCGTACCTCCCTCACTCCCAGTGAGTTCGTATAGCGACAACGCCACGCATGCCGCCAGCGTTTCGTCTGAGAGCCGGGTCTGGGGGTTGCACACGGCTGACTGGAGTTGTTTCAGGCTGTCCACATACAAGGAGCGGCATTGGAGGGCCAAATTTGTGTCATTGTTCAGCTGGGCCACCCGAGAAGCAAAGAATGCAGCAGTGGATGTCTTGAGCGCCGGAGATTGCATTTCGACGTCCCGCAGCTGCAAGAGCCAGCTCGGGGGGAGGAGGGATTTCGGGCCGTGTGTGCTCAGCATGTCGGGCGGCAGGTAGTGATTCAAGAACAGACAGTGGAATTGGTGTGCCATTGTCGGCTTGGCGGATATGTGGCCAGGCAAAGTCGGGGACAGGAGGCGTTCCATCCAAGACAGGGGGGCTCCGGTCCGTTGAGGTGGATATGCACTGAGAGACGGCTGCTGTGGTTCAGCCCTTCTCCACCTGCCTTGATGCGTGACAGTGGTCTCCTCGTGTCCTGAGTCCGTTCCACTGGCGAGTCTCACGTCACGCGAAAAGACATAGCCGAGTCTCCGTTTGTAGCCAGAGCATGGGCGATTCGACTTCCGGCAGTTGCCACAGAGCGGAGTCTCTTGGTCACACTGGCGAGCCGTGTCAGCATCGATCAGAGCGGTGAGAAGCGACCAGTGCACTCGGAAGGAGATGTTCACAAACCCTGATCTTTCTCTGGATGCACGTGTTGCATCCCTTGGATCTACCGGGGACACCAACCATATTCGCGAGACTTCGGTTCGTCGGGCCCAGGACACGTCCCACGGCTGCGGAGCCAGCTTGTGGAAATGAGGAGATGTCAAGAAAAGCTCAAGGAGATGCGAACGACAAAATTCCCACCCACGTTGGTCGTCACTTCCGTTGTCTGGGCTCGGATCACGACGCGGCTGAAGATGCGGAGGGGCAGCTGTGACGCTAAACCGCTTTGGGCCGCATTGTGCGAGGAAAGTGGGGCGAGACAGGCAGGGTTGCATTGGGCTGTTAATGCCTGTGTAACTCTCCTTGTCGATAATTGGTCTGTGGGTCTGTGGTTGCATTGCGAGAGTGTATTGTTGCCCGCGAGATCATCTTTGCTGCTTTAAGCCACATTCTGCGAACCAGTGCCTTATCCACGGTCTTGAACCGCTCGCTCCGGTCTCACCCTGCACGCCGGCCTGTTATAAAGTGGAGCTTTCCTCTACGGGTCCCTTCAGCTGGCCTCAACGAAGAAAACTCCTTCTGTCCGAATCATTTTTGAAACACTTCATTCCTTCTTTTTAGACAAATCCATCATTCATTCTTGCTTCTCCGAACTAACAGCCACAATACTTGGTCAGCAACATGAACATTACCAAGATGCCTTCAACTACCACCGCCAGTCCCGTGCCCGAAGTCAGTCTTTCACCCGAGGAGGAGACTGCGGAAAAGAGAAAAAGGGACACATATCGCCGGAAGATCATCTTCGGTCTCTTTTGTCCTTTCGCCCTCCAATCTTTGGACTTCACAATTATCGCCTCGGCACTCCCTTTCATAGCAACCGACTTCAGTGCGTTCCTCTTTTTTCTTTTTCCATGGCCCAATGTGCTCTCGTGGTTATCGGCTGACAATCCCTGTCTGGTACCAGACGAGATCAAACAGCTCAACTGGATCGTGTCGGCCTTCACCCTCACTTCGGCTGCATTCTTGCCCTTCTGGGCGCAGCTAGCCGACATCTTTGGTCGCCATCTAGCCCTCCAGGCTGCCACAGCAGTCATGCTGGCCGGTTCTGCAATCTGTACCGGCACGTCCACTTTCAGTGTGCTCCTCCTCGGCCGCGCTCTGCAGGGCGTCGGCGCCGCCGGAGTCAACATCTCGATCCGCACCATCCTGGCCGACCGTGTCTCTCTGGCAGATTACGCGCTCAATTGGACCATCTTCACACTGGTTTCAGGCGTCAGCATCAGCTGTGGCCCTGTAATCGGTGGCTATCTGACGCGCATGTCGTGGCGCTGGTGCTTCGCGATCAACCTGCTTGTCGGTGTCGCCTCTATCTTCATCGTGCTCTTTTTGCTCCGCCACGAGCTTCTGGGTCCGCAGTCTCTCCCGGAAATGGAAAATGATGGGCACGATGGGTTGACTCGTCGTGGCCGTTTTCTTGCCCGACTGTCCACAGTTGACTACGGCGGCCAAATGCTGTTCCTGTTGGGTCTAGGCCTGCTTATCCTGGCCTTAACCTGGGGAGGCGGCACATACTCGTGGAACAATCCGGCCGTGCTGGTACCCCTGATCATCGGCAGTGTCCTGTCTGTCTGCTGGATTATTTACGAGAGCTCCATGGCACCAGGATCACACATGTCTCACGTCTTCCCCAACCAAACACCCATGATGTCTTGGGAACTGCTTTCACAACGAGACATTGGTTTGCTCTTCTTCATCAACTTCACCACCGGAATTGCCTCGTTTGCCGTCCTGTACTTCCTAAACCTTTATTTCGTAATTGTTGAAGGACGGAATTCCAGCGATGCTGGGATCGCTTTATTGTTTTATATCCCTGGATCAGGAGTTGGTGGCTTGATGGCAATGTTTTCTTCCAATGTCTGGCCCCGCCAGACCCTTCCCCCTCTCTTACTTGGCAGCCTTACGTCTGCAGTTGGTATGACCGTTTTGGCATGGGCCGTCCATGTCAAGAGCACGAACGTGATTTATGGCATGATGGCCCTGGTAGGCCACGGCGTCTTGGTACGGATGAATCCCGGTTCATTACACGGCCTGGCTTACTTTCCAGCTATGACGGCGCAGATTTCATGCTTGGCAGCGTTCGCATTGCCGTTTGGTGGCCTTGTGGGACTAACTATCATGTCGACTGTATTCATCAACAAGAGCGGCGCTGGTCAACGAGATGCGAAAGACGGGATTACCTGGGCATTTATCGCCATGATCCCGATCATGTGGCTTTGCGTGCTCCTGACAACATATCTTGGCAATGTTTGGATCACAAATGATGGGGGCCAAGAGGTTGTGAATGGCGCTTATCTATGGAATTTACTTGGCGGTAGAAAGTTGAAGAGAGAGCAGACGGCTCGGCGTGGCGGTTCGGGACGCTTGGCACCAATTGGGGTAGAGAAGGGCTTGGACAACCCTACCTAGACAGACAAAATCTTGCGCTACCCCAGAGCCCACGGCAAACACACACAACGGAGACATCAGTAACGTGATGTTTACTGTTGACACCGATGGTTTCACCCAGGCACTGTGGCTGTGGTTGCCTATTCGTAATGCGCCGCGCGCGAAACAAATGTTTTCAGGGGGGCGGGCACTCGATGGGATTGGGCAGCTCCAACCCGGTCACGCTGTTCGCCATCGCGATCATTGGCTGATTTGCACACCCTCTCCAATATCCGACAGCTCGCTGTGGGTGGCTTTGCGCCAGCAGATCAAAAGCGAATGCTCCTCGCTAAAACTGCTGGGCAAAGCCTCTAAGTTCATCATTCATCGCACTGGCGCCGACGGCGACGCGTGGGTTCCAACGACTGGCCCTTGCAGCAACATGATCCTTGAAGCCCAAATCACACGCAATAAACAGGGTGCCTTGAAGCGATGATATGGCTGATATCATTGATATTGTTGAGGCTTGGATTGAAAGGTCGGTCGATCCCATCATTCCCAAGCCTGTCAGGATTCCATGACCAACGGCCAACACCATCCATAGCGGCACGCATAGACGCCGGAATTTCGTTGCTTCACCTGCCCTACGAAAAGATACCGCAACAAACGACAGAGACATTGCACAACCAGTCTTCTAAAAGCGCAAAAAAGCGACCGACTCCGAGTTGGAGCATACCGATGGCGCAAGATCAAGGGTGACGTTGCGGAGCCGTAGGTCTGGCCGCCCACCCAACTCTGAACGTCACCCTCTCCGTGTACCTGCTACTGTGCCCAAAGCGTCAGTCCCACCGGAAACTGATCTACTCAACGCCAAAACATCTTCGTGTGATCGGCATCCTCCACCACCACAAGGCCGCGAGAACAGTGGTGATGATCCGAATTCAAAGGGGACACAAATGCAGTCCATTGACCCCAGCCAGTTGCGACCAGAAGAGGGGAGCATACACGTTAGTATAGCCATCGAGTACGGAATTATCACTATTCAGGCACCTTTTAGCCTTCATTGGCCCGAATCATTCATGGACGCAGACTTCGCGCACTCGGTCGGCCTCAGACCGGAAGACCTTTCCCCGTCCTAAATTCGAAGGCTAGCGACGCCCCGAGGATGGATCCGGTGTACGAAGGCTGTGACTTTAGTCTTCAGCTTGGGGGACGAACGCACCCTTTTCTACTCGATACGGATCTTTGTTAGTGATGAACCTGGGCGAATTGGCACATCGATGATTATTGGGCGCCCATGGATCCAGGCACAGGACCTCGAGCGTCACATCATGTGTCGTGAGAGCGTCGGGACCGAAGCACAGCTGCCTGGTTCTTCCGCACTGGAGGCGGTTCCAATAAACCATCCAATCAGTTCCATGTCGACAAACAACCAGGGTAGGAAGCAACCCTCGAACAGCCCTAGCCTTGGTCCCTATAGCGGTACGTTGCTCACTTCATTAACAGTATTCTTTTGTTTCGACGGGCGAACCATGCGCCCCAGAGGTTAAATTCCTAAAATAGACTTTAAATTCTGACACTCCGATGTAATCTAGATTCGGGAAGCTGGACTTCGATCGAAAGACAAACCTGGGATATCAGTTCCGAAGTTGCGTCCGACACCACTGTCTCAACCTCCGGAGTCTGAGCAGGAGGGAATTATTGCACCTATCTCCGAATCTAGGGAAGGAGGACCATCGCCCAAATGGTCTGACACTTCAGCGACAGTTTTCGGTGTCACCCCGAAATCGGACGAAGAGGAAGTTGATAGCGAGGTTGAGGACAGCATGTCAGATGCCACGGACGACATAGACACTATGTCGGAAATGGGCGAGTCTGAGACTGGGACAGCCAATCTCAGTAGGCAACTTCTCCCGGTTCTTCTCTGGATACAGGACATTGTGGTGCTGTGCATCAAAGATACACTGCTACCGGGGGGGTTACCGGTTCAAAGCCCTACCAATCAACATTCCCCAGGGTCCTCGGGCCAAGAGCCTGGCAGTTCTGCTTCCAGTCCATCAGAGACACCCGCGCAAGCCCCCAGAAGTGCCCTGGCCAACAATCAGCAAAGCCGCTCAAACCCCCGAAAGCACAAACTGGACGACAACGACGGAAACGGAGGTGGAGAGACGAACCCAACCCTGAAGTTCTCGGCCAAGACACCGATAGTGACATTTGCCTGTCCCTTTCACAAGAGGTATCCGGACAATGGTCACATGGACAAGATCTGTGGTGAGAGGGGTTGGGAGAACGTTCACCGACTAAAGTAAGTTCTGCAACGTGGCTGTCAAGGAAATTGCCGAGCCCACCGAGAACTCCATTATAACCGTTTTCTTCAGGGAGCACGTCTTTCGGCGTCACAGGAGATTGGACTTTAGCTGCCCTAGATGCTTCGAACTCTTTCCCGATCAGCACAAGCTCAACGACCACATCCGAGCCAGGCCTGAAGACCAGTGCGACATCAGCTCTCCGCAGCGAGAAAGGGAGTGCCTCCGTATCAGCTATGCCCAGGAAAAGAAACTGCAGAAACGACCCAAAAACCTGGCCCAAAAGGAGCGCTGGATTTGGGTTTTCCAGATTCTATTCCCGGATATTCCATCGGATCAAATTCCTTCACCCTGTAAGTCGATTGCCCCCCTCCCCGAGGCATTCGAGCGGTAAATACTAACGAGCAACCTTTAGACTACGAAGTTAGTCTTGGCAGTGCCCTCCGGAGCATGGGCACAACTGAGGAATGCGCTGCACAACTCTCACAAATGCTCGAGCCTGGAATTACGGCCGGAGTCAATGATCTCTTCCAGATTGAGCAGTTATCGTCATTTGGCGTTCGGGATCGTCTGCCCCATGTCATCCAAACGGCGATCCAGAACACGCTACGAAATATCCTTCCTAAACTCATCGACTCAGCCGAAGATCAACACAGTCAGCCACCCCCTTCAAGGATAGCCACCAATGCATCATTTTCAGCGCGCAACGTGCTACCGGTACCCACCGAGTCCCGGGTTCTTCATTTGCAAGTTAACAACAATGAAAACCCAACCCCCGTCTTCGATTTAGAGAATATGCCACTCCAGCAATATGGGACCAACGTACTCACCGACGTGCAATGGACTGACTTTGCGCCAACACAGCCAGGTCAGAGTCTCATCGATGACCCGAGCTGGATGATCCCAAATTTCACTGGTCAATTTGAGTTCGCCGGTGCACAAGCCGAGTTTCAATAGGACTTCTTGCCGCCTGATGAGGGGGATGGCTTCTTCCAAGGATAAAGCTGAAAGGATGGAGCGGCTGGTAGCACACAGCGCTGGAAGCGAGTTCATATAGCATTTGTACATAACGAACATCATTGGTTCAATACATGCCATTATTAGACATTCATTCCAGCACCTTCCTAGTACTTGATGCATATTAAATCCTCCAATCACCTCCCCTTCCTATCATATCCAATTTCATAATCATCCAGCTTCTCCTTTCCTATCATCCACACGCCACCCCACTTCAACCACAACCTTCAACCCACTGACTTCTGCGGCCAAACATCCAGCACCGCCTCCTCCCCAATCAACTCAAACTCAAACTTACTAACCGTCGGCTCGTCAATCAACACCTGATACTTCCCCGGATACAGCACTGTATTTCCCATCTCATCATGCCTCGCCACGTCACCCAACGTCCACTTCAGCTCCACCTTCTTCTCCTCCCCGGGCTTGATGTCCCTCACCCTAGCATACGATGACAGAGTCTTGATCGGGTACGGCTTAGGTCCGTACTCGCCCGCTAGGAAGGCGAGGGCTACGTAGTCGGAGGTGACGGAGCCGGCGTTCTTGACTGTCAGCGGGAGGGGGTTAAAGGGGCAGGTGTCCTTGTAGGTGGCCTTGCACTTTTCGAGGAGGGAGGCGATGTTGATTTTCTTGGGGAAGGAGGGGGCGATGGAGGGGGCGAAGGTAGTGTAGCTGAGTCCGAAGCCAAAGGGGAAGATGGCGTTGGGGTACCAGCGGTAGGTCCGGCCGGGGGAGGTGGCGGAGGGCCGGAGGTTCATGTCGGTCATGGGGACGAGGGAAGTGTAGTTGGCGGGGTACTGGGTTACGGGGAGGCGGCCGGAGGGGGAGGTCTTTCCG
>Ga0247770_1000599_pt1 | contig 33835 bp, 30 predicted proteins | sample UWRJL136409B6_FD_179943 | JGI IMG/M metagenome (GOLD analysis project Ga0247770, IMG submission 179943) | Plant litter microbial communities from Arlington Agricultural Research Station in Wisconsin, United States - UWRJ-L136-409B-6 | ecosystem: Environmental > Terrestrial > Plant litter >... | reverse complement strand
GCCGTGTACTGCCGAGAAAAGATGGATCTCAGGAGTCGGGACATTGTGGTCGACGACGACCATGCGACAAACAACCAGGTTTCAGACCCAAGCACCGCCACAAGCATTGACACCCCACCGTCGAACCCCTTACCACATGGTGAGGGCGATCTGCTTACACAGCGGCCCAACCTGAGGGTGGGATGGCTATTTCAAGAGATCTGCGCGGAATACCGCACGGCTGTCTTCGCGGGCAGTCAGGGAAGCTCCTTTCTTTGTGGAAATTCCCAAAGTCAAGGTTGAGGGGGTTAGCCAACTGGTGATGCCATTTCACCCGAGTGCAGGCTCGGGCGGGATGTCACGCAGGGGCAATCCCTTCGGCCCCGCGACCAGTCCAAACCGCCGCGAGGGCAGTGCAATGTAGAGTATGCACCCCGCAATGTAATAAGTCCAGAGAACAAGGAAATCCGCTAACTGCATTCATGTTTTGCTTGTTGTCGTCCTGGGCTGCGATCGAGTTGCTGGCCCGCCTTTTGAGCATTGTCGGCACTGCCAACCCATGGCTCTGCCAAGTGGCAAGGTCAAATTGCCAAGCTTGCTAACATCTTCCCGGGGCAGGAGTTAAAGTTGACCCTAATGCTGCGGAGGGACTACCGCACAGCTCGGGACCAGGGGTGAATGCCATGATGCCTGCCTTACAGGATTCGTCCCGATCGAACGCGGTGGAAGGTGGGTGAGATTTGCGATGAAGTTGAGCTGCCGCGAGAGCAAGATGTTGAGTCTGAAAGTATTCACATCTGGAGCGCGGTACCGTACTGGACAAACCCGATTGCGCGATGTCAGATGCTTTCCAAATATACTCAGAATTGCTCGAGCACTGTGGAAGAGTCTGGCCAGCCGTTTCGGCTGTCCCTTGGCCCCCGGCGTTACTTCGAGCTCGAGCGTTGTTCTTCCACAGGCTCAAATCGACTAGCGAATCTGGAGTCTGGTAGATATTAGTCTCCTGTGGGCGATATATTGCAATCGGCCCAGCCAGAAAGCCCCGACCTCCCCACAAGAAGCGGGCGGGTTCTCAATCGCCGTACTTTGTCTGCGGTGCGCTGTGCCACCGGCACTCCAGGAAGGATGCACAATAGGCATTGCCCATCATGGGTTAGAATGGAAACCACCCATCGTCAACCCATCGTCAGCTCATCGACACAACTGGTGGCCGGGCACCGGGGGTTCGCGCTTCCATCCGACCGCAGATTGAGACGAGGGCGCGAGCGGGAGATCAGGGGATCCGGGAGGTCGATGGGATGAACCCACGATCGATGGCAGGAGAGTTCAGGTGGCTTTCCACTCTAGTCGATATCCGGCTGCCGCTCACTCACTCAATAAATAAAATAATACACTTGATTTCACAGCGATTGCGGGCGGAGGGAAGTGTTCCATTCAGCGGCCTCTGTCGCCCTGGCGGACTAAGTTGCTGGCTGGCGCTGGCTGACCAGTGACCAGTGACTGGTGAGATTTGCTGGTGGGGGATCGAGCAGAACCCAAGTGGCCCCTACCGTACCTAGCGGCTGCCAAGGGTGCGATGGGCCGGTGGGCCCGCCGCTTCGCAAATCCGCGGGCAAGCAGCGAAAGCAGGCAGGCCAGGGCTCGAACGATCGCCGTCCACCAATGACAGCGCGAAATCGCCCCCCCCATCCAAGTCCGAAACCAAGCCAGACCACGGCAAGTCTGGCTGTTCCTGAATTGTCCGAGGTCCTGTCTGCCTCCGTCCACTCAAACCACCGCTCCACAGCACCTGCACTTTCAGTCCGGCTGTTCTGGCTGGACCCACCAAGCCTGGGACCGTGTGTGTGTGGAGTTGTATGGAGGGGCACCCTCCTAAGTGGGCTCTGCGGGCCTGTAGATTGACCAAGGTCCAACTCTCTCACTCGCTGCCCGGGTCCCTTTTCAGCCTGAGGTGGAACTCCCGTCTGTCCTCATCAGTCACCACCACGATCCGCCCCATTTTCGCTCATTCACCACACTTTCGTCAGCGAGGATTCCAGGTCACGACGCCATCCGAACAAACGCCAGACGGCGCCGTCCTCGCCCGCACTGCGTTACACCCCCGAGCCGAACACGCAGCTCCGCTTTCGACACTGAGCGCCAGCCGTCGATGACCTCGACAGGTCTCCAGCGTCCGTCAATCCAGCGTTGATGGTGCTGCTGACTGTGCGCTCGCCCCGCCCCTTCCGCCTGGATTGCAACTACGGCAACAATGGACCCGAGAAACACTAAAAGTAGCGAGTTGGAGCGGAGGATGTCGACGAGGAACTCGGTCCGGATCTCCATCGGCGGAGGAGATGACGACATTGATGCATTTGCGGGAATGGTGTCGGATGGGTTCAGGCCAGTACAGCCGGCACTGGCGATCGAATCGCCAGCACCGCCACCCGTCCCCTCTGCGTTTCCTGCCCCGGTCACAAGCGGTGTCGACCCGCCAGCGAATGTCGAGCAAAGTCGACCATCAAGTGTTTCAAAACCCCATAGACCAAGCGAATCGCTGTCGCTGCGGCATGATGGCGGGATGGGCCCGATTGAAGAGGCCTCGGTACTAACTCGAACATCGAGTCTTTCGACCGACTCGACAACAACCTTCGTCCCCGCTGCGGAAAGCCCATATCGTGGGCCGTCTGGCCCCTCACACCCCTATGAATTGTACCCTCAAAATGTTAGAGTCGCGAGGACAATGAGCATGACCACAACATCTACCGTACCTGTTTCCGAATCATCCTATGTTGGTCCGAGGGCTCCAGCACATCCTTATGGACTTTATGCTCAGGATACGATAGCCGAGTCGAATAGCGCTTCCCCTGCGCCGATTCCTCTTGGATTCCATGGCCTTCCTGACCAGTACCAGCGCCGGGTGGGGCCCGAAGGTGAAGACATTGCCGATATAATCGGCCCGGATGGCCATACCGAACAGTTACCGCCCTATACCAGGTACCCGGACGAGGCATACGCCCGGAAGGTTCGGGATGTTGAAGAATCGCCAGGGGTACCATTAGGAGGCGCCTCGATTGTCGCAGCTGCAGGCCCCTTACAGACGTCGGGACTTCAAACAATACCCGGAGCCGGAGGCCTCGGGTTGGCAACCAGGAACCCGGAATTCGAGTCGATGGATGACTTAGGCTCCCCTCGGTCGCGCCATTCCTCCAGGAGTTTTGCTTCCGACGGAAGTCAGCATGATATCAACATGGCTGCTGTTACCTATTCAGAAAAAACACAATCCCAAAGACCCTGGCAGTCGTGGATGAAGCGGAGGGTATGCGGTATCATACCGCTATGGTCAATAGTTTTGACACTGACTGTTCTCACTTTGATGGGTGTGATTCTTGGATCTGTCATTGGGGCTTTTATGTCAAAACAAAAAAAGGGCCCAGGAAGAGGCCATCAGTAAGTTGCGCATTTGAGGACATGGCTTCAGCCACTAACGTTAATTAGGGAGCCGAGCACGTCGTCGCCCACTTTTGGTGTTGTACCTATCCCAACTCCGTCGGATCTTCCACCTCTTCCGCTGGGCGTCTACTCAATGCCGTTGATGACCAGCCGATCATTGAGTGCCTGTTTCGCGGACACCACTCTCGCTCAGGCCTGGCAGTGCCACCTCGTCATTTCCGGCTTGCGGTTGACGATTGCGAAGTCCAAAGAGGATTCCCCCGGCGATTACACCGCCATGGTGACCTGTAACACATCAAACACCGTGGCAAACCATGTGTATTCATATGGCGAGCAACCGTTTTTGCTAGAAAAACCTGCCACCTTGGACCTCGTCAACGACACGTATGACCCTGGCCGTGGGCCGGCATGGTTCAAATCGCTATCCTACAACAAGACCGTCATTGTTCCAGAGGGAGTACTGAACCCTGGTAACAACCCTGGGGATTCCAAACACAGAATCCGTGGCGCTGGGGGCGGCGGCAAACTTCCGATGGGCGCAACTGACTTCAAACGCAAGGGGATCATATCGGAGGGGGCTAAACCATGGATTTGCAATTGGCCGGAAACATATTTGGAACTGTTTATCTACGCGGCTCAGAATTCGAGTTTTTCTACCATGAAACAACCATCACCGCCGGGGGGGCCGGCGCCGCCTCCACCTGCACCTGCACCTGCAGCACCACCACCACCACCACCACCACCGTCGGGAACGGCACCATCGACATCTCCGACCCACCCACCAGGTTGGACGGAGCCAACTGGTGGACCTTCCAAGTACACAGGGGCGGGAGGTCCAACATGGCCTAACGGTTATCCCGAAGGCCCCAAGCCAACCGGTGCTACTCCAACAACGCCCATTCCTCCATCCGCGACTACACAACCCCCCGCCTCTTCCTCGGGGCTGTACGGACCTATCGATGCAAACGACAACTACGTCTCACTTGCTATGCCATACCCCCGTGTCATCAAGCTCGAAGAGAGACATATGCATGGCCGGTCGAACCCTACGTGTACCCAGGTGGAAATCCAAGATATGGGCCAGCCTGCCAAACCGGTGATAGGATCAGATGGGAAGCCGGTCATTATCGAGATTGTGGAAAGCGAACCCTCGTCACAGGATACCGATCCGCTAAGCGGAGAACTTGGGAGGAGATCCTCGCCACTAAACTATCGGGAAGCTAGCGGCCCCCCCGCCAGCCAATGTGGTTGCGTGTGGTTCCTCTCATGAGCACCTGCTTTTACACCACTTTTTACAAGTTTTTGCGTCTTTCGAGAATGAGAGTGGGTTTCTTGGATTTTTTTGGATGTCACAAAAGAAAAGCATATCAGCCCTACACATTTACGACGTCTCCCGGAAGCATTATTTACTATATATCATGTGTCGACAAGTTTCCGTGGGGACCACACTGGCGTTGTTTTTCTTCATTTAGGATTCATTGGGTTTCATGGGGCTATTTACCGGCACAGGACCTGACAGATCGGTCGCAAGACAGCTTTGCTTCCTCTGCTGGCCCCTCGTTGCTCTCGCTCTATTTTTGATATCTTCCTTAAATTCGGACTGGGACGGCGCGGCATATTTTATATTGTATTACACATTTACCCCCTATACCAGCTTACAGCGGGTTTTGTTACTGAGACTTTTTTGTATTTGGGGGAGTTTGGGGGTGATATTGGATATGGCGAATAGTTGGAAAGACAAATATTGTTGGCATCGCCATTGCTGTTGGCATGTTGTTTGAGGATTGATGGATGGATGAATGGATGATTATTGGGGGAGTTAAGACGATTATCGGAGCCCGGGCAAGTCAGCAGTCAGAACTAAAAAGACTGCCCCGTAGCTATAGTGAGAATCGATAAGTTCATCCCTAATTACCAGCTGTCTGGGCCTTGAGTTTTGTTATGAATTTGAGTATCCAATCTCCGACGACCATTATTTATTTGCGTTGGTAGGCTCAGAAGCATATGCTGCTAGAGTGATGGCCGGTCGAGGTTTGGTACGAATATGCAGAATATCCAGGCCGGCTGCGGATTAGGCCATGGTGTTCTGGATTAGAGCAGCTTCGAGGCTTTACTAGGTTGAACTCGTGCGTAAAAGAAGCTCTGTCATACTGTAAAATCAGAACAGCCAAGCTGGGCCCGTAGTTTTGGCAAGCTCTTGGTAGGTTGACTGTGGGTTTATGTATCAACGGTACGCGCATCACGACTCAGCATCATCGATTCCACCACCGGCTGGTTCCGTCAGAATATCTTTCTCGAGTCCCTCCAGGAAGGTGTCAGCCAACTTCTTGGCTCTTCGTTCGCCGAGTTCTTTCCTCCGCGCCTCAATCTCACGACGTCGGGCTGAAACCTTCTCTTCTCTCTCCTTCTGCAGCGCATCTGTGCGTGCCCGCTCGGCTTCTAGTGACGCCATTTCTGCTTTGCGTGTCTCCTCGTCCCGACTGAAAGCGTAGAATCCAACTCCCTTGGTGCGGATCTCCTTGTCCGCTCGGTAATGCTCTATAGGCGGCGTGGCGCTGCGGTCGCGCTTGCGCGCCATCTCCTCCATTGCCACCTCGTCGCGAGCTGTGAACGCCTCGGCTTGCACAGCGTCGCCGATGATCAGATTTTCTGGGGCGCGTGGCCGCGCTGACATGCGCTCTAGCTCCGCTGCCGAGGCTATCCCCCGGGCCACCTGCCGCTCACGCCGGATCTTCTCCGCCCGTGTGCCGCGCCGGAGCCGGCCAAACTCGTCTTCCCATTCGACAATCTCCGTATCGATGTTGGGGTCCTCTTCGGGGTCGGAGTCGAGGTCCGAGGAAGATGGAGACCTGTCCACATCGGCGCCGTCTTTGCTCTCGGCCCACTTCCGGTCGAAGTCTACAAGCCCGACCTCGCGCCCGACGTAGTCGCCCCTTTGCATGGCGGCATAGAGCCGCGCCTTGGCCTCCATCCTACGGCGGGCATGGGCGCGCTCGGCCTTTTCATCTTCGTATCCAATAGTTTCCTTCAGGACGAGCTTGTTGTTGGTATCGTTGGCGGTTCCGTCCTTGGCTTTGCGCTTGACTTTGACGTTGAAGAGTTCTTCTGTCTTGGACTTTGACGGTCTTGTCCGCGCTGGCAGAGTATTTCTGTGTGTTGAGGCTCCTGTAGACGATGAAGAGGGCCCGGAGCTCTGCGCGGCGAGAAGGGAACTGAGCTGCGATGTAAAGGCAAGAGAGCCTTGGACTCCGACTTCCTTTTTTTGTTTCTTGGGCGGCGGTCGCCCATACAGGTTGGGATCTTGAGGCATCGTGCGGCACTTCGATAGATCAGCCGAATCCCAAATGTCAATATAGAGTAAAAGCCAACAGTAAATTGTGTTGCTGTTCGCCCAGGTTTCCTGCGGCGGCCTAAGGTTTGGGCAGCTTGTCTTTTCAAAGTTGAGCTGTGGTTTGGCTTTGTTAGCGAGGGGCAACCCTTGGCAGAGGCGCACAGTGTGACCAGCACTCTGGGGCGCTGACAGGCACCCTGGTTTGGGCTGGGAAGCTCCTTGCTGCGTTCTGGAGCTCGAACCCGAAAGGGTAAATACCTTATCTACGCATATTTATCGCTACCCCATCAGTGACGGCCTGGCCTTTGACTCGAGTCCTTTTGAAAACACGGTGCAGCCTGGTAAGAAGACGTCGTTAACAGTAGCCTTCGTGTCCTATGCACAAGGCTTCCAAGAGAGGCACGCTGGTGGTCTCGCTGTATAGATCGAACGGCACTGAATTAGCTACCGCAAGGGACTCACTGGTGGCTGAGTGGGGCAAATTCGTCATGTGGGGAGCTGAGGTGGTGGAAGCAAGGAAGGTGCCTCAGGCGTCTGTGGGGATTTAACTTTGAACGTGCCATCTTCATCCCTGGCTCTCGGCTCACTCCCGGACTCTGAACACGCCCAGCGACCACGCTTCCACCCCACCCAGTCTGTTCCTGCCTACCGTTCGGTGCCGGCAGCTGTCCTGATGGAAGCTTATTTTCCCCATCACAACATGCGCAGCCCCGATCGAAATCCAAACAGCTAGTTGCCCCGAATTTCCGAGAGCCGTCCTCCAGCTACATCGATCCTGCCGTCGTCCATTGCGCCCCAGACTCGTTGATAGCAACACGAACCCGTTCCAGTTGGTCGCTGCCAATACCTTGAAGCCGTACCTGGGCCCGCCACACCGGGCATACCCGCTGGTGTTCTACAGGTGGAGATGGCCGATACCCGGTCCGATGGTGTTAGCTGGTTTTCGGTGCTGAGCCTCGTGCCGCCCGAGTACCATTATATCCTACACCGGATATCTATGTTTTTTGTAAGAGGATTGGCGTGTGACTACTTTGATCGAAATTATCTGACAAAAATACTAGGCGGGCCTTGCCTGTGTCATTATCACCCCCATCATCGGCCTCATCATCTACGACTTGAGCCTCTGGTTTTGGAGACTGGTCGCGGGACTTGGCGCTCTCCAGTCGTCACAACAGCAGACAGAGACTCCGTCAGTCCCTCTGAAGGATCGTGGACATGAGGCCGAGAAGATCGCGTCTGATATATCAGGGGACAGGCGGAGGCCAAGGAGGTCAGCCGAGAAAGCAGGGGTCAACTGAGTGTCGTTCATATTGGCAGGGCGAGAACACCATGGGCGCGGGAGAGCCAGGGATTTTGCAGCAAGCGCTTGTCATTGCTATCTTCCATTTCCGGTGGTGTCATGCCATCTTGCTACCTGTCTCTTTTATGATAGTTGTGAGAGCACCTTCAGGAGATCGCTCGTCACGCCCATGGCAGTCACCTCGCCGCCAGCACCAGCGCCCTGGATGATGAGAGGGTTGCTTCCGTACCGCTTAGTGTAGAAGCTAATGATGTTGTCGCTTCCCTTGAGCGACGCAATTGGGTGAGACCGATCGAACTTCTCCAGGCCCACCTTCACCTGCTTGCTGCCGACGTCGATGCTTCCTACGAATCGCACTACCTTGCCCTCGGCCTCCGCATCCGCCTTCACCTTCTCCATTTCCGAGTCAAACTGTGGGAGCTTCTCGAGGAACTCGTCGCCGCTGGCGACTGACTCCAGCTCCTTGGGGATGAGGCTCTGGACCGGAAAGGAGGTGGGAGACTCGACCTCGAGGCCGGCGAGACGGGCAAGGATAGTCAGCTTCCGCGCAACGTCCAGCCCATTTAGATCGTCCCGCGGGTCCGGCTCTGTGTAGCCGAGATTCTTGGCTTTCTTGACCTCGGCCGACCACTTGCCACCAGAGCTAGAGGTGGGGGCAAACGAGTTGAACAGGAAGGACATGGTGCCACTGAACACGCCCTCGATCTTGGTGACCTCATCTCCTGTGTTCACTAGATCCTTCAGGGTCGAGATGACGGGCAACCCCGCGCCGACAGAGGACTCGTGGAACACGCCAGCTCCAGACTGGGCGCTGGCGTTAAAGATGTCCTGCCACAGCTTGTACGAGCCGGAGAAAGCCTTCTTGTTGGGCGTCACAATGCTGATTCCGCGGCTAAGGAAAAGAGGGTATGCGTCTGCCACATCCTGGGAGCTGGTGTTGTCCACGAGGATAGCCTTGGAGCTGGAGCCAGTGAGGAAGTCGGCAAGTGCGGCGGGCGCAAGCGGGGTCTCTGAGGAGGAGGCAAGGCTCGAAACAGCCGAATTAAGGACAATGGTGGTATAGTCCTTGGTGTAGAAGGCTTTCTTGCTTGTGCTTATGTACACAAGCGCCAGCTTGGGCTCAGGGCGGTGCTTGGCCAGCTGCTCGAGCTGAGAGAGGAAACATTTCCCAACCCCACCAGCGCCTACAAGTGTGTGTGAGAGGAGCGGAATACGGCAAGGGGGAGGACCTAGTTAGGCCATGTTTTGGACTTTTCCTCACCGATGATTGCAATGTTAATTTGACGCGTGGGTGCCATTTTCAATGCTTTTGGTTCCTTAGGTTTGAGACTGGAAGATTCTCATGGAGGTCGCAGCTTTGAAGACCGCGGGGTCAGCCGATAGCGGGGCAGAGCTCCCCTGTCGTCCCCACATATCAACCGTGGAACCAGCGTGCCAGGGCCACACACTCAACGGTTACCCTTTAGGTAGTCCATACAAAGTATCTTTCTATATGCTACACCCTTTAAACGAAGTTCTCACAGCCGCCGAATGCTTTTTTGACTGCGTCTACAGCGGCCAACAACCGACAACAGCCAGCGCAGAGAAACTATCTCCCTAATCAAAAATCAAATTTCAGGATCAGGGACACCGCAGAGATGGCGCCAACAAAAAACAAGCGCCAGAAGCGCGAAGACTATCGGGCTGCTCTCAGGGAAGAGGGTGTGACTGAGTTGCCACGGAAGAAGTTTTACCGTCAGAGGGCTCACGCAAACCCCTTCTCTGACCACCATCTTATCTAGTAAGGCGTGAGCCCCCATGTTAGCGTCATTTCAGCTCACTAACTCTGCCGGTAGCCCCCCGAGTCCTGACCAGATGGATTGGTCATCGCTCTATCCGGATTATGTGGTTGAAGCGGATTCAGCTGAGCAACAGGCAGCTGCTTCTGATGCGTCGGCAGACCAATCCCCCCAGGTGCTTAGGCCTAAGAGACCAAGTAAAGATGTCGAGGTGGCAGACATCGGATGTGGCTTTGGCGGCTTGACAATAGCCCTGGCGCCTCTCATGCCGGACACATTGATCCTAGGTGAGCACTGAACAAGGACCGAGGTTATGGAACTTGAAGCTAATGATCCGCATTAGGACTTGAGATTCGCGTCTCGGTGACACAGTTCGTTGAGGACAGGATCAAGGCATTACGCGCACAGAATCCAGACACGCAACTGTACCGCAATGCCGGCGTTCTGCGCGCCAACACGATGAAATTCCTGCCGAACTTCTTCAAGAAGAGTCAACTTTCCAAAATATTCATCTGCTTCCCAGATCCGCATTTCAAAGCACGCAAACACAAGCAGCGGATTGTGTCGACGACACTGAACTCGGAGTACGCCTACGTAATGCGGCCAGGCGGCATTGTGTACACAATCACCGATGTGCCGGACCTGCACGGATGGATGGTGCAGCACTTCGAAGCGCATCCATCCTTCGAGCGGGTGTCAGAAGAGGAGCAGGAGGCTGACCCCTGTGTTGCCGTCATGCGAACCGAGACAGAGGAGGGTAAGAAGGTGGAAAGAAACAACGGACAGAAACACGTTGCGTTATTCAGGCGGTTAGAGGACCCGTCGTACGATTCAGTAGCAAAGTGATATCCACCCCATACACAAATCAAATGGGGGAAAAAATGGCCTTAATGGCTCTCTTGATCACGTCTCATATTAACAGGGTATTCAGCCAGGCAAAGTGAGGTGAACAGTAAAAGAATACATATATGCGTTAAGTAAGGTTAGCGATGTAAGGGGAGTCTGCAGCTGACAGCGGATCCCTGCGAGTGACGCGGTCAGGGGTAGGCTGCGCTAGCTAGTTGGCCAGCTATCGATAACGGCCATCGACCTTCAAGACACCACACAGCAAAACATGCGGCGCCGACCCGCCAACGCCGCCATTCGATTATGGCCCTTCAAGGGAGAGACATAGCCCTTGCCGGAGTGGCATGTTTTATTGCTTGGGGATATGCTGTCAATTGGTTCCCGGTCCTGCGCTGGGCCGGCCACGCCTTTGTCGCCGGCATTGTCGTCGCTATTGTCGCCATTCTCGCCGTGGTGGTGCTCACCTCACGTGGCCCCCGATATCGCCAGCTTCGTAACTCGCCAAGGACGAGGGGCGCCGCTTTTCTCGCTCCGGGGGTTTGGGAGGCTGAGGTCGCCGCTCTGCGCCGCCGCCAGACGTACCTAAAGCCGTCTCTCTGTCCCGAGTCGCCAAATGTCGCAGCTGCCCTCGACGAGGTTCTCAATTTCATCCTCCGCGACTTCATCAACGCGTGGTACTCCAATATTAGCAAGAACCCCGTGTTCTCGGATGAGGTGGACAAAACAATACGATGCGCCCTGCTGAAGGTCAAGGACCGGTTCGGCGGCCTTGACCTCGCCGAGGTGCTCACCACTCGTCTCGTACCGCTCCTGACGGCACACTTCCGCGATTTCTACGATGCCGAGAGATCCATCAGGGGCCGCAAGCTGAACCGGTCTGTTACCGAGACGGAAGAGCTGGACTTGGCCATTGCGTCCAAGTACAAGGATGGAAAGCTGCATCCTGCGGCGAGCCTAGTCTTCTCGGACATGAAGACTGCGCAGCAGGACTACCTACGGAAGACCATGGCCAAAGTACTTCCGAAGGTCCTTCCGCCAAAGTTGCTGGAGTCTGGAGCCGTATCAACTATCATCAAGGAGATCACCGCCTGTGCTGTCATGTTTCCCGTTATGCAGCTACTGGCCGAGCCAGACACTTGGAACCAAGTGATGGAGAACTACGGGAGGAGCATGCTTCAGGATCGCTCGACCGTGAGAAAACTCCGCGCGGCCCTTGATCAGCATGCCTCGCCCGCCCCGAAGGTCAGCAAACCGATAGCCTTCCCTAGGTTGATGCCAACGGACAATGAGAGGAGGTTCGAAAAGTTCATCCGGACCATTCGTAAGGTGAACAACCTCTCGGATGCCAGACGGTTTCGAAGCGAGGTGGCGATTCAGCTAAAGCGCGATTCTCAGCAAGAGAACGTGGATCAAGTTTACATACGCCGATTGGAGATGGGGAAACGACTTCTTGACCAGCGAGTGCAACACCTAGCTGCCGGGGGCGACCGCCGGACGCTCCCCCTTCCAGCTGATGTTCCATCCACATCTCCGGGGGTATCACGGCTGGAAAATGCATCCCTTACTGACTTGCTCCGGGACCCATCTGGTCTCTCGTACTTTATGGAATACATGGATAGACAGCGGCTCATGCCTCTTGTACAGTTTTGGCTTGTCGTGGATGGCTTCCGCAACCCGCTCGAAGATGATGGCCCCGAAGGAGAACAACTACCTTTGCAGCTTCCACCGTGGACAGATTCTGACAGACTTGACTTGGCTCAAATCGACGCAGCATACCTCAGTAGGCCCGAGTTGAAGGTTCCGGAATCTTCAGAAAAGATCATTCGTGAGTTTCTCGGGGCGGGCAAAGCCGCCACGCCAGAGCAGTATTACAGGGCGCGGAGGGAGATTCTACGAGCCCAAAGCGCAGTTCTGGAGGAAATGCGCGCAAAGCATTTGCACAATTTTAAGAAGTCAGATCTATTCTACAAAGCGCTTGCTTCCGAGGAGGCATCAAAACGTTCGGCGCCGCCCACCCCTGGGCCTAGCATTGGGCAATCATCAAGGCCGCCGTCACTTACCCGCCTCTCTTCGCAGAACAGCAAGCCAAACCCTGTCTCGCGACTTGCACCGCGGCTACATCCAAGCTCCAACAGTCGACGGGCTGGCTCGGCGTCTGATTTGCGGACCATGAATGTTAACGGCAGTAATGGTATGGACGGGCTGACAGGCGGACGCCGTTCCGTCGATGAGGATTCACCCAACCCCCTGTTCGACGAAGACGATGCCGCTGGAGATGACGCGCTAGCCGACTCCATTCAGAGTCTTCTTGACCAGGATGTCGCCCCTCCAGTACCTGACACAAGAGTGGTCCAGGCAATGGAGCAAGCATTGAACACTATTTTGGAGGACACAAGGCCCCCAACCGCTGAAGATTTAAGGGCTTCTCTGTTTGGTGAAGGCGATGCTGGCTCTAGCATCCTAATAGGCGGCGATGGGGATGCCCGCCGGGGCTCGGTTGACATCCCTCGATCTCTCCGAGGCTCGGTAGACCTGCCACGCTCAAACAGAGCTTCTCTCGACGCGGGTAGACCACCACAGCCGCCGACCAAGGATCAAGAGAAACCTAGCTTGGCATCGCTGGGTTTGGTTAGCCCGGCATCAAGAATTGGTGTGTTTGTGGATAATGACCTCTTTGCGGACGAGGACAAATTCTTGTCAGACGAACGCTCCGACTCAGAAGGCAACAAGAATGACGAGGATGCCGACGCCGTCCACGAAGCTGCGCCTGGTGATCTTGGCCTAGCAGAGGCAATCACGGTCCTCACCAACGATATTGATCGGTTGGTAGCGCAAGATGCCGTTGTAGATTCGCTTCTGCGCAAGGCTGAGCTAACCAACAATACGGCCGAGCTCAGGATCCTCAGAAAGTCCAAGGCCAGTCTACAGCGAGAGATTCGACGAAAAGAGTTACAAAGGCAGCAGTACGTCATCCAGGAGAGCGACAACAGTCTTTACGGGCGCTCTACTATTCGCATAAAGTCTATACAAGTAGGCAGAGAAGAAGATGGGAAGGAGTATGCCCAGTACGGCATCGAAGTCTCGCGCAACGCGGGCGAGAAGATGCCCGCAGCAACCTGGATCATTACGCGACGTTACAGTGAGTTTCTCGAGCTGCACCAAAAGCTACGGTCGCGGTACCCGTCTGTGCGCAATCTGGATTTCCCTCGGCGACGGATGGTCATGAAGCTCCAGAATGACTTTTTACAGAAACGCCGACAGGCGCTTGAGAAGTATCTCAGCGAGCTGCTGCTGCTACCGGACGTTTGTAGGAGCCGCGACCTCCGTGCGTTCCTATCGCAGAGCACCATCAACCCTCAGGGGCAAGACCTAATGGACCGCGAAGATAAAAAGGATATGATCACCCGCCTCTACGACTCGGTTGCGGACGGTATGGAGGACATTCTTGGGAATATCCCCGTGTTCGACCAGCTGTCACTGGCGGGCCAAAACTTGATCGCGGCGGCGACGAACCAACTCGGCGCGATGCCGCACGAGGACCCCAGCGCTGGGGCCGGTGGTGTGCTGACCGCTGCCGAGGCCGAGGCCGAGCTCAACGCATTTGAGAGCAGAGAGCTTGAGCCGTTTGTTAAGCCCATCTGCGACATCTTCCTCGAGGTCTTCGAACTCAACCGCGGAAACAACTGGCTGAGGGGCAGAGCAGTGGTGGTGGTGCTGCATCAGCTACTAGGTGGCACCATCGAGCGGAAGCTGAGGGATAATGTCAAGATGCTGCTACAGGAGGAAGCGGTGCTCAAGTACGTCGGCCTACTGAAGGAGGGGCTCTGGCCTGGGGGAAGACCGATGACTGGCGCGAAGGAGGGGGCAGGGGGTAAGAAACCCAGGACCGCTGCCGACAAGGCCCGGACTCGGACCGAGGCGAGCTTGATGCTCGCAACTCTTGTGCCTGACCTTGCTGGGAACGTGGTCGGAAGGCTAAACGCGCAGGCAGCTAGCAGGAGGATATTTGCCACATTGAATAATGCGCGGCTGAAGTGAGTTCCTCGGTCGTTTTGCTGGCGGTTCATATGGATGACATGCTGACCTCGCGACACAGTGCCCATCTGGCGTTTACATTCTTGGACGAAGTTATCGATATCTTATTTGACGAGACCTAATGCGGAGAAGGGTGCAGGCATGATGGGGCGACGGGGATTTAGCTGCATAGCAACGGCGTTGGAGCGTTCTTTTACAGCTTGGTGCTGTCTCAAAGGGCGGAGGTGGATGGCTGACTGACTACATGGAGTTGTAATGTGCGAAGACGTGGGGGTGAGATCATATCTGCCAGTGCTGTTGAGTGGACGAAAGTGCAGGTGCGCAACTTGCAAGTACCCCGAAGCGCGATGTGCGGTGGTATGACAGGGAGTAGAGAAGCGTATAGCGACGCATCGAGAACTCCGTGCATGTGTGGTTTCCTTCGACAAATGGAATTCCGTCGTGTTTAAGCGAAGTCGCCGCGATGTCAAGGGCCGAGGAGAGGTCTAGACAGGCTGGCTGGTCCTCGACAGCTGGCCAACGGCTACTCTGGGGACAGGGCTACGGACCCTGGAGGCGCTGGACAAAAGTCTAGATGCACACTACGCTTGTGGGACCCAATGGAGCTGTGTTTGGGCGTCCAGCGCGGATGGGAGAAACAGAATCCATTGAGCATGTTGCACAACGTTGGATGAGGCGGCATGCAGCCCCCTCTGGAAGTCGGGCGATTGCTGGTTCGCTGCGTGATGTAAAAGGCGGGCGAGTCCTGGCCAAGACAGGGCTTGGCGCGGGTGTGAGCGCGCGACGACTGGACTGCCGTGGCTTGCGGCTCTCCTTTAATTCGCTAACTGCATTCGACGGTTTAGCGCTAGTCAGTGTGGACCCGCATCCATTGCCCGTGGGTTTCTCGCCCGGTCGCAACGTGCGAGGCCGACTTTTCATTCCTTCCCTCCTACCTCCCATATCACACCCCTCCCCTCGCATCATCATCGTCGTCGTCGCATGAGCTCCTCCGTGAAACGACTGACTGAATAGCGAGGCCTTTCCCCATCCGCGACGTTCCCTGGTATTTATACTTGGCCTCCCTTCACCGCGCGCCTCACGGCCTGGAAACTAAGTTTGCGATAGCCGCGAGGCTCCAAGGCTTGCAACTCAGGAATTTGGCTTTGGCTTTTGGCGGCGCATCCAAACGCCCACCTCAACCGTTTTCCCATCACAACCCCACCCACCAGACCGGGTCATCCATCAGTACAAGAAGACACCCCCCCGAACCATCTCAGCGGTCTTCTATTCTCTCCCCGAATTTACCTGCTGCTAGCCTGAGGACAATCCCCCCGGCCGCAACCATGACTGAGGTGTCGTCGACGCGCCTCTACCTGGGCAACCTGCCCCGGAATGGTGAGCTCATCCCCGAGGCTGCTGGATGGATGGATCCACCCCTTCCCGGCCTGTACCGTTAAAGGCGGCGCCTGACTGCTGTCGACAGCTACCAAGGCCGATGTTGAGGCCCATTTTGCCACCCATGGCACTGGCGAGATCACCGAGATCAAGCTCATGAACGGATTCGGTTTCATCGAGTACAAGGATGCGATGGACGCGAGAGATGTCGTCCCTGGTAAGCTTCATTCACCCCCCGCGCTCCACCCGCGTGGCATCTATATCGGACCTGTCAGCTGACCACGATTCCGTCCCACCAGCTTTTCGTACGTTGCGGCCCTCCCATGGATACCACCGGTTACCATGACCAAAACCCGCTGTTCCCTGGCTAATCAAATATTCGAAGATGGATCCGACTTTATGGGTGAGCGCTTGACAGTCCAGTTTGCCAGAGGCACTCGCCATCGTGAGCCAAATGGGTTTACCAATGACCGAAACGCGGCTCCCCGGCCTCGTCGCACTCCGCATCGCATGCAGATCAGCGGGCTCCCCAATGATACTTCCTGGCAGGTCTGTTAAATCTCCCACTTCCTTTTCCGCGGATTCAGTCATGGATATTTCTTCCCTCCCAAGGCTTTGGAACGGGCCGTGCTCCCTCGGTCCGTTAATTTTGGTCAACCGGTTCGGGGCTTCACTCCGCCCACTTCCACAGCGAAGGCCTTTATGGGTTGGAGGTTGCTAGCATCCCAGTATGCATAGCTCCCGGTACTCCTCGCTCGTGTTGATGCGGAGCTTACCCTCCCTTGCGTTCTCACTGCTTTGTGTTTCTATTGGGCTGGTACAACTGCCCCGAGCTAATGTCAGCATGTCTGACCCTCTTGGCTTTACCGGATTTGATCACTGGTTCATTCGCATGGGATAACGCCAACGACCCAAATCCTGGACTCCGACTTACATGGACTCTGGATATAGGATCTGAAAGATTTCGCCCGCCAATCTGGCCTCGACGTTGTTTATTCCGAAACCGGCCGCAATGGCAATGGTGAAGGGTACGTCTCTGCTTTTGGCTCGTCTTGTATGGTATGTTGGCTGACTTGCAGCATAGATTTGTTGAGTTTGAGACTGCTGCGGACCTCAGAACCGCCGTCGAGAAGCTTGACACGCGTGATTTTAAGGGCGCTCGCGTCAATTGCGTGGCAAATGTAGGGCTTCCCATTCTCGCATTGGAGGACCAATTGCTCATTGTTCAACTAGACCCAGCCTGACGTTCCCCGCGGCGATCGTGCTCGATCTCGGTCTCCACGCCGTGCCTACCCGCCGGCTGGGGATGAGGACTACCGTCGTGGCCCTGTTGCCCGTCCTCCGGTTGGCGGATACAGCCCTCCCCGCAGGGATGCCGGTTATCGCGACGGCGGCTACCGCGACCGTTCGCCGCCCCGGCGTGACTACTACGAGGACCGAAGGGGTGGCTACCGGTCTCCCCCGCGTCGTGGCCCTGTTGAAGACTATCCCCCGCCGCGTCGCTATGACGATCCGTATCGCGCCCCTCGCGAGTACCCTCCTGATCCGTACATGAATGGGCGACCCCCTTCGTACGAACGCCGGCCACCGCCGCCGGACTTCCCGCCCCGTGATGGGTACCCCCGGGAGCCCTACCCCCCGCGCGACTACGAGCGCCGTTACTAGAAATCGCGTTCCGGGATCAAAGCCGCCTTGAACAGAGTGAGAAGATGAGGCCGACGAGCATATGATAACTATATGGCGGATAGCTCTGCGGCCAGTGACTCCACGGTCGACATTTCTGCAGCTGATAATATTGCAGCTTGTGGGAGCTGTGGACCTTTAAGGTGGCTTCATGACATAAAGGCCTTATCGGGGAGTCTTGAATGGATACCCACCAAAACACTCGATATGTGGCCGTCGCGGTTGCCTCTACCCAGAAAACAGCAAACGGCAAACTATAACGGGTGCACTCGTTCCATGTTCTCGCGGCTTCTTTCTTTAGGACTTACAAAAGTGTTCTACGTTTTTTTTTTTTGCTAGGTGTAAGGGGTTTCGGTCATCGGGTTCTCTCCCGTTATCCTGTTCTGCGCTTCCAGTTTCCTTGATGACAAAAGGCGATGGATATAGGACATGCTTTCGCTTATTCTGGGGCCTTGGACAGGCATGGACGGATGTTCCATCACGAGTGCTTGGTTTCGGGTTGGATCGGGCTACTGGTATTGTGTATGTGTAACGAGATTCTACTTTCTTATGCATGATTACGTGTACGTCTACTCGAGCATCCAGTAGCCATAGTGGCCGCAGGTGCACAAATTAATGAGTCAGATGTTTACCCATGAGTCCTCCATGATCGACGCCCAAGCGATGTGTTCTTGCTGAGATGGTCATGGCGCTCAGTAAACGCCAATCAAAAATCCTGTGTCCGGTGCTAGCAAAACAGGTTTCTGAACTCGGCGTCATCATTGCTAGCGAGTAGATATGCCCCATAACTGTCGAGACCAACCACCTCCCCGATAATTTCAATATCAGTCGGGAGCAGACAGTCCCTGTAGGTGTAACATGTATTAGGGTTTGGCCAACCTTAGTGAGTTTCGCATCCCATAACCCCGAGAGCGTCCAGCACAACGTAGAGTGATGTATATACAACGGCTCGGGCCAAAAGAAAGGGTCCCCTCAGCTAGTACAAAAGATGTGATCCTACTGTTAAGACTGCACATGGTTATAACTATGGCAGGCCATCTCCCATTGCGAGAGGGCCTGCTTGCTTTATGTTCTGAAAGGGCCTTTCACGATGCAGTGGCGGCCTATCTATCATGGAACCAGCCAGCCAGCCTGATATTCCAGCACAGACTGAGTCAGGATTCCCTGTGGGTACGTAATACACTCTCGCACGGAGAAGAGAGACGCTTGTCTTTTTTGGCTCGAGGCTTTGCACACGAGGAAGTGTCGATGCGGAAGCTACGCTCTAGACGCCGGCGGGTAGTAGGGATGGAGGAGGAGAGGGGGAAAAGATGGATGGCTGATGGGAAGCTTGAGCTCTCGTTACCATCTTTCGATGGATTAGACAAGAGAGGAGAAATGTGGCTGGGGACTTTGCTAGTGGTACTCTCTCCTGTTGACTCGAGGACCATGTGAGGGCTCCTTCCCGTGTCGGAGAGGAAGAGGGGAGGGGAGGGGACCAGGTCTGCCGAGTTCTGTAATTGGATACGGGGCCGACAGGCTTGACATTGGTGACGAGAGATGTCGAGACGCCCTTGTAGAGATAGGAATAAGTACCAAGGTCCTGGCCAACAGAAGAAAAGGCCCCCAGCCAGCCCATGGGTTTGATCATCGTGGACCAACTCGCATCCTGAAAAGGCCTTTCTGCATCCTCTGTCAGCTTATTCAATGGAATAAAGGACTTTTATGAGGCATATGGCCCGCCAAGGTCTGTGAGGTAACGAGGTAGGTCATGTTCCAAAGCACAACCGTGTGAGGATTTCCACGACGCCTTTTCGCATAGAGAAGAGGGACCCTGCCTTTCTTTTGGCCTAAGCCTTCGTAGCGCAAGTGTTGCCGAGCTGTAGTTGAATTGAGATAGGGCAGCTTAGGCGGGAGAGAGCTTGTGCCGTTAGGTGAGTCTGATATGAATCTTGTCTAGGGGGTGGATAGCTCAAGAGTTCTATTCTAGGGGTGTGAGAAATAATTTTTCTTTCCACTGAATACTGTGGATGATGGATATAGGAAGTTTTGTTGTGGTTCTGGTTGAGACGGTGGAGTTGGTGATGTTTACTGTTTACTTGCCCCTTTTCGACCCTGGGGTTCACCGTGGGAATAATTCGCCATGATGCCAACCTAGCTTGCGCGTTCGCTCGTAGATTCGGTTCTGCATTGTAGATCAGTACTATGACCCCACACTCGGCCAATACTCTGGGGTTCGTTCAATCCTGTGTACTCGTCACCCTCTCGGCCGACTTCTCCGTCAATACTTGTATGTGATTAGACACCAGAGGCCAGCTCCATCAAACTGGCTAATAGCTTGTCCGAAAAATTGTTTGAGACTCTGGGTCTCCTATGAATGGCACAGCTGATTCTTGGTAAGGTAGATGCCCATCAACAAGCAGGGTCGATAGCGGTAGTTGCATTGGGGGATGACATAGCGTGCGGTGTTGAAGCAATGATTCACCAGTAGCTCTATGACTACAGCAAGATCCAATGCACCATCGGGGACAGCACTACTTTTAATTTGGTAGTAGCCCATAATTCGTATTCTTAACCTACACAAGCAAGCCGAACAGTACTTCCCCTCTGCAATAGCTAGGGTATCGAAACATGAGCCGCCCCTTTTCAAGCCCCCCCGCATCCTCTCCCGCCCAGGCCACAAGTGGCTATGCATTATCCGCCGGCCTTCCCAGAAAGAACAGAGGAGTTTCCCAGCCCCTCACCCACTGTCCGAGTTGCCACGAGCATGTGTCTCGATCCCACCGATCCAGGACTTGAATGCTCTCTGACGACGCCCACGGGGTCACTGACCCTAAAGCCTCAGGCGGGGCTCGGCGCGGGTCAGGTCTTCCCCGCGCTTGGCTCATCATCGTGACAGTTGAACGGCTCTGGATTTTACTAGAGAAAAATAGCATCACCACAGCCGGCCGACATGTGATACTGTTTGTGTGGTTCTCCCACGTGGAAACCAATGCTAGAGACAGGGCCAGGCAACCTTCTGCCCGAAAATACATGACCCACTGGGCTCGGCCATGGCTTGTCAGGCTTGTGAAATAGAGGGGATCGGAAGATCTGGGGTCTTGGGACTGAATTTGAGTTCGGCTATGATCTCACCTCCGTTTTGCCGTCCGCCATTTTGATGCCACACACCGGTCCGCTTCCCCTGAGCTGCCACATGGGTTACCGCCACCCAGCGCTACTGCATAATGTGGCTCTTCAATTGGGGTATAACGGCCAGGAAAAAACGTTGTTTAGTGAAGCTCAGACAGAAATAGACATAATTAAACGCCTCAAAACCGTTTAATACGAGGAAGTTCGTCAACAAGGACATGCTCGAATGCGCGCGTGACCTCAGACTCGGCTATACCAACTTTGGTATCCCCCGGCGATAAATGTTTTACGGACCACGCGACAATGGGGGCGTACTTGTTGTTATCGTTGATTTGCGAACCGTGATGAGTTCGGTTTCAGGGAGACAAGCTTGTAGTCTCAGTACCTCTACTTCCCCGGATTCCGAAGGCCGGGGTTCTGACGGACGAGCTGTCGGAAATGCCGAAACTGTTGGAGCGAGAAAAGCTTCGGTCCATGGGTGGTAAACCGGGAACTCGCGACGTCGCCAAGGGCAAACAAAGTCATGGTCCTCGGCAAGTAGTGCGAACAGCCTAGCCGGGCCATTTCGCTAGTGCATTGAATGGTCGTGCTGATCGGTTCGCCAAAACAGACGAACTGGAGCAAAGAGGAGGGATTGTAAAGACAAAACCGCCAACCCCTGGGTGCCCTGGATAGTGGATAAAGCTCCAGCCAAGTTGGCGACGTCGTGGGTACCGCAGGGCAAAGGGCCGAAGGGAGAGAAGCGCATCGTCACCGTGACTTGGGGCGAAGTACCCCTGGTTCAGGTGAGCACGGTGACCTTCCTGACAGGTGCCCCGGATTGAAACGAGGTCGCCGAACGAGTCAAGTACACCGGCGGTGGATCGCAAAATAGCAAATGAGCCGGAGAGGACGGAAGGGGTTCAGTACCTCGGCGATATCTAGTTGCCACGAGGTTGATGTGGAGTGAAACCGGGTTAAAGGCTTCTGGAAGGCTTCTAAAACTGGAGCCTTGTTCCCGGAGCTCCACGCAAGCCGAGGCCCCATCTCCCCTAACCGCGAGGCCCACCGTGATCACCGTCGGCCGATAAAGGCCCGATACGTATGGGGGTTGGCTTCGCTTGTGAATCGTCGAGATTGCATACTGAATGCTGTCCTGGTGGATGCCCAACTTAGGAGAGAAGGTCCGCCTCGTCGAGGTTTCATGGTCTTTCTGTGCTGGCCCTTCGTGTTCCTCTCGCCGATGCCTGACACGGACGGGCTGGGAGGGGTTGATGTAGAAGCTATTGGTAGAGGAGGGCCCTGGGGATCTGATATGTGACGTGCGGCGAGCGGGAAGTAATTGCTGTGTTGTATATCTGCTGTGAACTGTGTGTGGCAGCGGGCCAATGAGACGCCAGACACGAGCCGGCGGTAGTTCCCAAGGAGCAAGAATACGACCCGAAGGCCGGCTCACCTCCGATCGGAGCCATTGGTAACGGCTACGACCCCGATCCAGCGGCCATGAAGGGCCGTTGACTTCCTCACGCCACTGCTTCCTTCTCCCTGGTACGGCGCGCGGACGGCGAATTGAGTACCAGGGAAGTCGCGCGGCGAGGCCAGAAACAAACGTCTGCTGGCGATGACCAATGGATACGTGAATACAGCGTTGCGGCGCCCGATGGCGAGCGATATGACGATGCGGAGGAGAGAAGCCACTCAGCCAGCAGCCGAGCCAGAGGCGACGGACAGGCGCACACAGCACACACAACGCGGGCAGCGCGAGCGAAATGCAGTCATAAAAGTCGGTGAGCGGGCTTCGTGCCAGTGCTAGCCTCCTATTTGCGAACTTGCTAGCTGGAAGCCGCAACCCTCATGCACCCGATAAGCCTTATCGCGGGTATTCCGCCCCCTCCATCACGGGCCATCGTTACGCGGGGCTTTGCTGTCTCGCATGTCGGCTTGCCGCGCCGGGGCTACTGCGATCCAACCGAGTTGCATCCATCTGATGAGTTGTTCACGATAACCAAGGAAATCCCGACGGCGATAAAATCGATTTAAACACGAATAATAAAATCGTTCCACCGGACGCGTCCCCAGGCCTCCCCAGCACAAAGAAACAGACAGGGGTGGGCCAAGCTGTCACTGCGCAGCTGCAAGCCACCGATGCGTCTCACCTCGCCCTCGTTCCCACACCCAGGCCTGCGCTCACCCCGCTGCCTGTATCGGAGCATAGCGTTCACGTCCAAGATTAGAGCGGACGGAAACGGTGGTGGGCTTGTCGATTGCGCCTTGTTGTGATCTGATAAGCAGGCCTAGCGACCAGTTAAGTACCCTAATATTCGCAACAATCGCCTTTGGCGCGCCGGCGCAAACGGGGGGTGGCTCATCAGTTCCGTCACGGCGGCTGTCGAGCTGTGACGGTGCTCCTCATTGGATTTGCGGGCAGATATCACACGGGGCAGGATCTCAAACCCTCATTTTGTTTTCTTCCCGGAGCTGGCACCTCAGAGGTCTGACGTGTCTCCTTTCCAGGTGCTTCGGACGCAGTGCTCGGGGATTACTCAAGACAATTGATAGACAGAAGGTCTTATGGCTGCCCTACCCGCAGCATCTCCCGCAACACGGACGGGTACAAGGGCGGTGACTTCACCGACAGTTGTTGATATTCATGCGTTAGATGCACCCCAGCGAAGCGTTTCCAGGTCCACACACCTTGAAGCCCCAGCTGTGAGGCGCTCGACCAGAGTTATTCCGCCCCCACAGTCGCGTTCTGCCCTCCCTCTCCGCAGTTCCTCTACGATAGGGCACCATCCACTTGGAGATGCGGCCTAACAACGTGTCTTGACAGGGCTGTCGCGAAGCGAAACGGACCACCAACAGTTTGGCTAGGTCTTGGCGTCACCTAGTCCCCAGAGCGAAAACCACAAAACCGGATTTGAGACTTCAGCTCAGCGCAACCAATCCCCGGGTTGCAATTCCGTGTTGTTACTTTTCGTCGACCTAGATGTACGTCGGAAGATAAAGTGGGAGATAAAGTCTTAGACATCGAGAGAAGGAGAAAAAAGAAAGAAGAAAGGAAAGGGATGAGATCTCGTCCCGTAACAGATCGCGAGGCTTTTTGGATCGGGTAGCTGTTTTGGTGACGCAGCTGGCGATTGGTGCCACAGTCCACTCGCCCACCGCACGCGGATATGGTGACGAGAGACCATTCCCGATGAAGGGCAGTGAAAAGGGATGCGCGGCTGCCCCGCGGCGATGTTGCAATCGATCGCAATTCGCACCAACTTGCAACTTGTAATTCCTCACTTGAGCCCAAATCGACTTCCCGTCCGTGCCGCCGTGTCCCGACCAGCCCGCGCCCGCCCGCACACGCCCCGGCTGAGCCCCGCCATCACTCGCTGCTAGCCGGACAATCTCGGTCCGTGGCCCGTGGGGTTCCCACGTCCAAGGCGGTGAGGCCTTTTTCTTCGCACTCTGTTCGCTTTTTGTTTGTCACGCCACGGGCGGGGAAGAGGGGTTGGCCAACGACAGATGCCAACTCAGAGAGTCTCAAACAGTGCTCACCCCAAACAACGGCACAGTAGCAATGCCTGACGCGAAGTTTGAGGCCTGGCCTAGGCCGCGGCAGCATGACCCGCGGTGACTTGCGTCAGTCTCCAAGGGAAGGGGAGCGAGGACCCTACCTACACACGACTGACAGCTGAAGTGCAGCGATGACACTGTACCCACCCCGCCGAGCAATGTTCTGCATCCAAACGAGCCTTGCTGCGTGGATCACCTGCATTTAAGAGCAGACCGCCAATTTACCTTCGTTACCCACCGGCTGCACGGGCTACATTGCGGATGCTCGTCTTGCCTACCCGCCGTCCCAACAACAACACTTTCCACTACGACAAGATATGTTGATTTCGTTTTACTGCATTGTGCTCGGAGACCGCCTAATAGTCCAGTCCAATCATCCCCGTCCAGTTGGTGTGGCTGTGGCGGTGCAAGGCGGTCTTTTGACCCTGAATGCATTCATCCCATGTCCGCAACCGTTCAACCTCTTCAGCTGCTTCCCATATCACGTTGAGCCTTGCTACGCCGTAGGGAGTACAAGGGGGGAAGTACCGTTAAATTGCACAGCAAAATATTATCCAGACTTGCCGCCGACGAGTGAAGGCAGTTTCCAAACAAAGAATAGGGGGTGCCCTGGCGAAACGGACCTAAACTTGTCTTGTCTCGAACCCTAAGACGTCATGATGGGTAATCACGAAAACACCAGAAAAGGAGGGTAAGCAGGAAATCCAGACCCGCATTCCAGAACGAACGATGTCGCACGCCGGCAAAATGGTGGAGAGGGGGGTTACCCATATAAATATGTTGACCTAGTTTGCGTCAGCCGCGCCTCTCGCAAGCGTCCATGCCGCCCACATACCGGGACCAAATGTAGGTAATAAGCGCCCTGATTTCTGACATGCTTCCCCTGTGAGATCGGGTAAGGTACCGAACGGCAAAGGCGTCTTTATCGAGAAGTGGATGCATTGGTGTGGTAGCAAATATAAGTAAATGCCCAGTGGTTTCCTCTCCACTCTTGCCAACAAGTGTATTCGGTGACTCCCTCCCCCTTTGCCGGTCCGCAGTATCGAAGAAACGCTGGCGGTACGGACCATGGAAAAAGAAGTATGATTTTAGCAACAATAAATTAACATATTCTTACATCAGACAGCTGCAAAGACGCAAGTAGGTACCTAGTTAGGTGCCAACGGCCGGCAAAAGATGGCGCACCCACCCGCAAGATAAAGATTTAAATGGGCGCCGCTGAAAGATCGGAGTGCATTCTCATACAGTAGTAATAAATGGGACGGACGGACGAGCAGAAAAAAGATCGGATAATGCACCCTCCCCCGCCAAAATAAGCTCCCTAGACAACCCGTTGTAGAATACCTATGCGATGAAAGTGATGCCTATCCCTCCTGTACAATCCCTACCTAACGCAGTGAACAACACCCGCCCGCAGCAGCGACAGCAAAGATAGATGGGGAAAAGAGGGGTCATCATCATCCATCCCACCTTGACATCTGACTGCTGGCATGAATCCAGCCATCTTGACTTGGGGGGCATGGAGCGGCGGCAATTATCGGCCCTGACCGACACACCCACACCCACACACCCCCAACACCCGACCGATACACACCAATGCACATAGAACCAAACTTGAAAAACAAAAGAGGCCACACAGGGAGGGGAGGGTTCATATCAATGAATAATGTTCGGTGAGAGCAACGGAGAATGTCGAAAACCACCACTCCAGAAAACAAAAGCAGTACTGCAGATCGCTGGCTCGATCGATTCGCCCGTAGCTCTCTCCCGAGAGCGTGGACTGGCGGTCGACATCTCCATCAACCGCCCAAAAACCTTTCACATGCCTGTGCACAGTCCATCTTCATCCGAACGATGCCAAACCCAATCTCAAAGTCTTCTACATCTCCAGAGGTCACGCATACAATGGCACTCAGATGACACACGATGGTTTTAGTTGAGAATGCCTGTTCATAATTTTTAGACTGTTTTTGGCTGTTGTTTTCCCAGTCTTTATGATCTTTTTGCTTTTTTGCTTTTCCCAACACGAGGTTTTGCCCTCCGCTCCCACCCCTTTTTATCATATGGGAGCTTTTTTGGGTTCTCCCCTTTGCGCCATGGTCATCAGCCCGTCTCGTTCGTTGCGCTTTTCCCACCACTCCTCCCCCCCTTTCCACTCGAGGCATCATCTGACCTCGCGCCTTCCTAACCATGCTCTCTTCGCCCTGCTTACGAGAGAAGCAGGCCCCTCGAGCCTAGATTACAAGCCGAAAGAAACAAATGCCCATCCTCCGCACACATCGTGGTATCATTGATGAGACGAAAATATAAAACAGAAACGCGCCGCTTGATGAATTAACTGAAAGAAATGAAGAAATTGACCGCCCCCGGAATAAGGGCAGTGATGCCATCGCCATTGTAAAACATCGGTCACAACCATGCTGCCAGTTCCCATATTTCCAGAACCAGTGACCATGAATGACCATCCGACCAGGCCAAGATGCCGTTATGATGAATTAGGAATCCTGGTCGGATTGATGCAATGCAATGCGACCGTCGACGCGGCGCCGAAAACAGAACACCAACCGGGTCATGCACCATATCGTCAAGAATAAAAGTAGTTCCCTCGCAATGCTTAATCAAGTATACACGGCAGCTATACTGTCTGCCTGATGCATTGTCGTCGCCTCCTCCTCTGGGTATCTTGGTAACAGACGTGTCGGGATATATGCAGGTAGTAGTGGGTATTTAGACGGGGTTGTGGGTATCGTTGACTAGTTATTAAGTACTTTTGGGGTGTTGTTTACCAGCCCTGGGCGTGGTAGCCGGTGAAGTTGTCCTTATTGAAGTATTGGTCCCAGCTTCCGCTGTTCGCGTCGTTGTTTTGCCTGTTCATGTATGGCTTCTCAGGGTACTGCTTCAGGTTGGCAACATCCTGCGATGTGTGGCGGCGCTTGAGGACTGCGTTGGCCGTCGAGCTCTTCTGGGACCGCTCCCACAGAAGTTGTCTTCGAAGGGACTCGGTCAGCTCCGTGGCGAGCATATTGCGGCGCGTTGTCCTCGGAGAGAGCGCTGCCTGGTGGTTGATGCCAGTGGCAGTGACGTTGATAGGCTGCGCGGATGACCTGGGGACTTCATTGATCGGGCGCATCGGCGGCGCGCGTGTACCCCGCTTCATCATGAGTGGTGCCTCGTCAGAGTCGTTGGGGGAGTTGACCATTGAGGGACCGTTGACCGCGTTGCGAGCGCGGGGAAGCGCAGAGGTCGACTGCGACGCGTTGTTACCAAGTCTCTGGGAGCGATTGCCTTGCGCGAGCATGAGCGTGATCAAAGATCGACGAGAAGTGAGGTCGGGCTTCGAATCGACACGCTGAAAATTGAACTTGTCGTCGACGCTCGACTTGCCACTCTCCTCAACCGAGTCCTCCCAGTCGGACGAGTCGTCGTCATCATCAATCGCGCTCTCATCGACGTAGTCGGTATCGGATTGCTCGCCATCGCTGATCGCCGAGGTAGGGTAGGTTTGTGTGACGACCTGGTTGCTAAACGACGCAGTCTTCTTTTGCGCGTTCAGCAGAGAGCCTTGTCGAGCTGGGTGCAGAGCGCTCTTGAGGGAGTTCTCGGCCTCGGAGGATTCCCGCCCGATCTGGAAGACAGCTCTCTTGGGTTGCGGGACAGGTTGTCTCCTGGAGTCGAGACTGCGGTCGGTGTACGAGTCCTCACCCGAACCGGAGGAGCCGCCGACCTCGAACTTGGCCTGCTGCTTCTTAGGCTGCACGATCTTCGGGGCAGGGGCATCATTGGGCTCCGGAATGGCGCTCGAGGCAGATACCTGCGCAAGGTGGGAGGTGATCCGGCAAGCCGAGCGAGCGGTGGGCGAAAAGCCTAGCGTGACAATTGTGCCCGTCTGTGACGCCGACTCGGACAGCTCTGCAGGCTGCAGAGATTCCATTGAGGGGGTTTCGGAAGTCTCGCAGGGCGACTCCGTGGTCGTTGAACCGGAGCGCTCGGGCTCGGGGGAGTGCGAGGGCTTTTCTTGGGCGGGTGGGGAGAGAGAGATGTTAGGAAGTGGGGCGTTAAGTGGCACCTTGGCTTCGACTATGGAGACCACCATCTTCTCCAGGTCGTCAGAAGTGATGTGCCGTTCCTTTCCGCGGCTGCGGCTGCTGGCGCACGAGTCCTGTCTTCGTATTCGCGGGCGCAGGATGTCCAGCGGGGCTGACTCTGAAGTGAAGTCAACCGCCTCCTCGTCCGAGGCCGAGTCGACGCTTCCTGAAAGTTGGGGGAGGTCGTCGGAAATAACGTCACGGCTCTGCTCGATGCGTCTCGGCTGGGTGATCGCTGAATACTGCGTGAAAGACTCTCCACTCTCGCAGCAGAACGTCTCCCTGTTCCAGAGGCGCCAGCTGAGGTTCTCTAGTCTTCTGCCTTGGGCAACTGAGTCACGACACCTGGCAAAGACTGTCACATTTTGTCAGCAAAGTTGGAGGCACAAACCGTGAGGCGGCGTCCCAAACTCACCTGTCCACATGCTAAAAAGGTTCTCGGGGTTTGTTGTGTCCACCTTATGGATCATGTTGGCATCCACCTGTAGTACGGGCGTTTCTAAAGATAGCGGCATAATTGGCGGGTGAGTGCTCGAGAGTTCGAGCAGGATAAGGGTTGTGGTCAGGGCGAATTATGCCGACGTCTTCGCGACACGATCGCGAATGTCGGTTCGGATTTGAATGCTGGTGTCTTTTCTCTCAGGGTTGAAATGTGCGATCCGGGGTGGGGATCAGCTCTGCACCGATGGCGGGCTAAAGTCAGCCGGTGCGATTTCCGTGTGTGCTCGAGCGTTGTGATAGTACGGGGCTCGAGGGTTCGGGCGACGGCGCTGGTATTCGCTGTCGTCGCGGTTCGTGACTAGAGTTTGTTGCTGTAGACTTCTACTCAACACTCGTGTGGCTTTCGCGGGCGGCGGGTCTTCTCGTGTGCGCCGTGCAGCTGGGAAGGTGCGTGTGGTGCTGGGTGGGACTGTTGACCTTGGGTCGTCGATAGTCGAATGGCTCTGAATGTGATCTTCTGTATCGCGCTGGTGAGTTTTGGCGATTTGGTATGTTGGTGAGAAGCCGTAGTTGTGCAGACGCAGGACTGAGAAAGGAAGGGAGGTGATGGTGGGGAGCGGATGTTGGTGTGTAATTGTAGGCCGGGCTGTGTGTGCGGTGCTTTGGGTGCTTTGGCGGAGCGTGGGATGGGCCACAGGCCCAGGTGGTGAGCAAATCCAATTACAAGAGGTACCGGGGTACTCGCGCCATGGGCCGGTAGAGGTACAAGCCCTCACAAGTTCCCGACGTACCAGGAGAGCTCGACAGGGGCGCTCGTAGTGGAGGGTGGTGGCGGAGGGTCTTGGGCAAAGGTGGATGAACCTGGGAGGACAGGGGCAGCGGGGGTGTGAAAAGTACCGGTCAGAGGTTCTCAGCCACTCTCTCTTCTACCACGCTGCCAAATCTACTCCCCTTCTCCCCTGGTGAACGTGACGGTTCCAGAGGCTACGAGAACTCAATGCGAACCATGTCTTCTTACTCACGGTGAATGCAGTTATCACACATGTCATCACGAATTGGACGGAGAGCTACGGATCAGAGGACGAGGGATGAACAGGTTTGGAGTGCAGGAACCTGGGGACTAAGGGGTGGGCAGGTCCGCGCTTGCTTCAAACGGCAGCCAGCCAGGATAAGTAGTGCCCGAAGCAGTTGGCGCCAAACTTCCGAGCTAGACCTCTTAGGGCAGAGACGTCATGTGGGGTTCGGGTGCTCTTTCGGCCCCATGAATCATGCGGGTGTCGCAAACGGCTGCACCGCACAGGGGAAGAGATTTCCCAGAACGTTTAGCTAATACCTGTAAAGGAATGATGGTCACGCTGGCGCGTCGCCAAGAGCCCGAAGAGGCACCATTGCCCTGAAGAAGTCTAGATGGCCGTGCTGGGTTAGACCTCCGGGGAAATCTCCCGGTTGACGCTCAACACCGTTTGCTCGGAGGCTGGTCGCTTTGCCTTCTCGTCGCTTTGCCGTTGCCCTCGCCGTCGCCCCATCGTTTATAACGGAATCTGCTCAGTGCGTCGCTGAAACGGCGCCGCTTCCGAGCGGGACGCCAACAGCTAACGCCCCAGGTGAAGGGTCAGGAGGAAGCCTTGCCGCCTCCCCTTCAAGTCAGGTGTCCCAGATTCCCCCCAGCTGGGACTCTGGGAGCCAGCCCAGGCCCCGTCTTCCCCGCAAATCGCCACGCTCGCCGCGGCTCGCCCCCTCCTGGCACCTGCCCTCGCAACGTATCACTTGATTTTGCCTGGCCAGCGAGCCGGAGCCCTCATCTCCCAGCGGATTGCTGGGCCGGCGGCCAGTGGGCATCCAGCCGGGCGGTCGTCACGCGTGCGTCTTCCACTTCCATCGTCATTCAATCAAACCCAAAAATACCGAGCGACCAGCGGCATCCGGACTATGGGCCAGTCTGATTCCGGCCGGCGCAATTCGATTACGAGTCGCAGCCGTTGCTCATCACGCGTCGCCAATTGTATGGAGCTGTGCGAATTCCCCCGTCAATATCGGCCGGGGGGCCAGCGAGGTCAATTCGCCCGTCACGATAGCTTCTGGTCGAATCGGCGGCAGCAGCTCGTGCTGTGCTGACACCTGCTATGATGATGACTTGTGAGTGGCTGGAATTTCTCGCGATGCTATTGGCAGGACGCAATGTTGGCCTCGGGGTGGACGCTCGCTGGCCCAACCGTGCCAATTGCGTGCCCGTTTTGTGCCAGCTGACCTGCGATCCGCCTGTCACAGGGCGGGTGGCTCCGTTTGCCGCGGCCAGCAGCCCGGTGCTCATCCTTCATCCCCTCATAGCCGGTCGTGATATCACGTCGCCTCCTGGGGCTTGCGCTGTGCTGTGGCTCCGTTGGCTCCCTTTTGTGAGGCAGACACGGCGGATCTAAGGTGTGGGCAGGCGTCGCGGTTGCGCGGCTTTCCTCCAGTCCAACGCATTCTGACTGGGCCGGACTCTGGCGGGAGTGGTCACGGTCGCCAAAGAGCTCAAGACTTGCAAGACGCCGGACGTCCAGACCAACTGCCGTCTTTGTCCCTCGCTGAGCTGGCCACGTTTCAGCGGATGACCTCAGCTCAGCCTCCCCCTCCCAGCCTCGGACAGCAGCGGAGCCCAACAGCGTTGCAAGCGACCGAATACTGGACTGCTTGCCTCCGGACGGACTGCGGGAGCCCGCAACGCCACACTCGAAACTTGCACTTTGTCGCACCGCCATTTGCCTTGTTACTGTCGACGCTGGAGATGGGCCTCCTGATTCCTTCTGCTCCGTTGACGAAGACCTCACATGAGTTCTGGGGGCCAATCATCACCGCCGCCGCGCAACCGACACCCCACGCCGAGGAGTCTCCTGAAGCCAGCCCAGGCTGGCTAGCCACCTAGCGTTCACCAACCGAGCGACCGAGACGAGAGGCCTTGTCGACCACCACAGCACCCCACGACGCCTCTCACCTTCCCCGAACAGCATTAGCCGAGGGGCTGCCCGCCACCGCGAAGGGGTCTTTTCTCATCCTCTCACTAATTTCTCACGGCCATGGTCCCCTGCGGGCGGAATCCTCATCCTTCCTCTCCGGTGGAGCGATGACCCTCCCCGGTTGCCAAATGTGGTTACTGGTCTTGTCCGGAGGAATTCCGGGGACCGTCCCCCCCGGTCTCGTCAGACGGCTGTCTCCCCACGTAACCCGTCGCTGTGGTTTCCATGCAGACGGCGTGATGAAGCCGTGGCACTGGGTTGACGATGCGAGATTACCCCTTGGCCCTGTCTCTAACCTTGGTCACTCTGGTGGGCCAGTCGATGCGCCGTAACAGACCACTTGTTTCGCCGTCTCTGGGCAGGAAATCGTCGGGCTGTGTTGAACCGAAAACAGACATGAACGGCATGGGATGCACGATGAGATGCTCGCGATACTAACTCCTCCGCTCAGAGCCTCTGTTTTAACCCTGCGGACTGCGTGACAGCGCCTCGTGGCTAGGTAGGTAGCAAACAGCACAGTACAGCAGCTTTCTTCTGACCGTTTGATAATCCGTTCTTCTCTGACAAGCACGGAACTCCCCTGAGACCTCCAACCTCGTCGCGGGGGACCGCCGGTTGTGCCATCTGTCTGCCCCGGTGTTGCCGTCGAGCGGATACCAATCCTAACTCTATTCGGCAGCTCACTCTAATGATTCTTGAGTAAATGACTCTCGCTATTGTCATCCATACTAGCCTGGCGAGAACCGTAACTTTGGGAAAAGGAACTGACTTGTATCTTTTTGTCCCTCGCATCTTATGCATGCAGCCTGAGATGACTATCAAAATACCACGCTCCCGACACTACTAAACGCTAAGAGCCAGGTAGCGGGCTGTGATTCGACCAGATGGCTGTCAGACCCCGGGTGCTCATTCTTTTTCTGCTCCTTCCGAGCTTGTCTTCTGGCCTGCTTGCCAGGCCGGATTTCGTCATCCTGGCTTCCCCGACCCTAGGATTCCCGCAAAGCTGATTTTCGCTGCTCGCTGCGACACAGTAAATACGTACGCCAGAAAGCATGGGTTAGGAACAGCCTTTGCAGCGCGAGGCAGCCCACAGCCCAGCAACGAAACCAGTTTTTGGGGAACGGGCGGTCGCTGGTTGGTTGGCTGGACCCTCTTCCCAGAGCGCCGGGACGCTAGCTACCACGAGCTTAATCACGCCAATCTCTGTCCACCCCGAGATACGTACACATCGAGACCAGATGAGCTGATTCGGGGTAACACAGGGCCACCAGCAAACCGATCTCGCATAACCCGCACGCTCTGCGCTCTGCACTCAGCTTGGCTTGGCCCTGACTCTCTGCGGTTTCCGATTTATCGCATTCTGCTCCCAGTTTGCTGCTGTCATATTATGTAAAGAAGGCAAATATTTAACCGCCTTTTCTTTTTTGTTTGCCTCGATCAGTCTGACAGCCACCGCAAAAGAAAGCCATCCATCAAACAGCAATCCCTATCACACGCAGTCGCAGTCACAGTCACGACAGTCTCTTACCCCTCTTGTGTCATTCAATGCGCGCAGCCTCTCTGCCGTTTGCACCATCCGACAAATGCTCGCCGTTCGGGCGAGTGCGGGACTTGGAACGCTGGGCTGCATGCTGGATGCTCCCGGCCGAAGCGCCACAAACCGGAGACGCGTCTGGCCAATCAAGGCGCGACCCCACGCTCCTCGTCACGGGTCTCCCCCACGCTTAGACCCTTGTTCTCTGGTAATGCCTGTAACCACACCTTCCACCTGAGCAAACTTGAAACGCCAAAACCGCACGAACCGTACCTGTGGGAGGAGGCGAAAGGCAGCAACGATTCGAATTCCCATTTCGGCCTTCGAGTGCTTTGCCCCCCCCCCCCTCTTTCCCCCAACTTGT
>Ga0247770_1000598_pt1 | contig 33848 bp, 25 predicted proteins | sample UWRJL136409B6_FD_179943 | JGI IMG/M metagenome (GOLD analysis project Ga0247770, IMG submission 179943) | Plant litter microbial communities from Arlington Agricultural Research Station in Wisconsin, United States - UWRJ-L136-409B-6 | ecosystem: Environmental > Terrestrial > Plant litter >... | reverse complement strand
CGCTGCACGGCGATGTCGCCCGCCATCCCCTTCATGGGGTGGATGATGCGGATGGCGGGCGACATCGCCGTGCAGCGCGGCGAGACCACCAGCCGCGCCCGGGCGCTGGCCGAGTGCCGCGACCGCCTCTCCAAGGGCGTCTCGGTGATGATCATGCCCGAGGGGACGCGCTCCCCCACCGGCGAGCTGCAGAAGTTCCACGACGGCGCCTTCCGCCTGGCCGTGGAGACCGGGTGCCCCATCCTCCCCATCGTGGTGGCCGGCACCCGCGGCGCGCTCTCCAAGGGCTCGTGGGTGATGAACCGCGCCCGCGCCGTGGCCCGCGTCCTCCCCCCCGTGGAGGTCACCGGCCTCACCCTGGATGACGTCCCCGCGCTCCGGGAGAAGGTGCGCGCCATGATCGGCGAGGCCCGCGCCACCCTGCTGCGCGAGCTGGAGTCCGGCGCCCCGCTGCCCGCGCGCGCTTGACCCGCCGAACGAACGAGGGGAGACGGTTGGCATCGCCAACCGTATCCCCGCTTCTCCGCTTCCTCTCCTCCGCGGTTTCGTCCCCTCCCTCCGCCGTCCCCCGATGCCGATCAACACGCTGCGCTGGAACCGCCTCCGCTACACGCTGCTGGCGCCCGTCTACGACCTGATCGCCGGGGTCGTGGTGGGCGACTTCCAGGTGCAGCGGCAGCGCTCGCTGCAGCTGCTGGACGCGAAGGCGGGCGAGCGCGTGCTGATCGTGGGATGCGGGACGGGCGCCGACCTGCCATACTTCGCGGCGGGCGTCGAGATCACGGCGGTCGACCTCACCCCCGCGATGGTGGACCGCGCGCGCACCCGCGCCGCCCAGCTCGGCCGCGAGGTGGACGCGCGGGTGATGGACGCGCAGGCGCTGGCGCTCGCCGACGCCAGCTTCGACGCCGTGGTCCTGCACCTGGTGCTCGCCGTGGTCCCCGATCCCACGGCCGCCATCCGCGAGGCGGCGCGCGTGCTGCGCCCCGGCGGCCGCGCCGTGGTCTTCGACAAGTGGGTGCCGGACCACCGCGCCCCCTCGCTCCTGCGCCGCGCCGGCAACCTGCTGACCAACGCGGTGGCCACCGACATCACCCGCCGCCTGGGCCCGCTGGTCGCCGCGACGCCGCTCCGCGTGGAGCACGCCGAGCCGGCGGGACGCGGCGGGTTCTTCAGCATCACCCTTCTCCGCAAGCCGTAGCCATGCGCTTCGTACCGTGGCGACGCTCCGCCCCCAAGCCGGCCGTCTCCACCCTCCCCCCGCCCGCGGAGAAGGAGGCGCCCGCGCGCCGGCCGTCCCCCGCGGCGCAGCCGGCGACCGCGACCGCGACCGTGCCGCCGCGCGCCGCCGCGCCTCCGCCGCCCACGGAGGGCGCGGGCACCGTCCGCCGCACGCGCTGGAAGCGGCGCGGCACCCCCGACCGGCCGTGCACCAACTGCGGCGACCCCACGCCGGGCAACTTCTGCCCCAACTGCGGGCAGCGGAAGCTGGAGATGAGCGTCTCGCTGAGCCGCATGCTCCTGGAGGCGCTGGACGACCAGTTCTCCGTCAACTCCGCGCTCCCCCGCACGCTCGGCGCGCTCTTCTTCCGCCCTGGCCACCTCTCGGCCGAGTACGTCTCGGGGCGCATCGCGCGCTACATCCCGCCCTTCCGGCTGTACCTGGTCTCGTCGCTGGTCTTCTTCGTCATCGTCTCGCTGTCCCCCAGCATCACCGGCAATTCGGTGGTGCACTTCGACGAGGAGGTCACGGTCGACACCCTGGCCCCCGCGCAGGCCGCCGCCGCCCGCGCGGGCGCCGGCCCGGTCGCGGCGCGGAAGGACTGGACCCAGGACTTCCAGATGCACACCGGCATCCACGCCGTGGACTCCGTGGCCGCCGAGCGCCTGGCGCGCTTCCGCGGGCAGCCGCCGCAGGAGGCGTGGCGCCAGGTGTTCGGCGAGTTCATGGAGCACGCGCCCACCATGATGTTCGTGCTCCTCCCCCTCTTCGCCGGGGTGATGAAGCTGATCTACTGGCGCCGCAAGCGCTTCTACGTGGAGCACTTCGTCTTCGCGCTGCACGTGCACGCCTTCGTCTTCCTCACCTTCGCCGTCGCGCTGGTGAGCCCGTACGACGAGCTCGACGCCGTCCTGTTCGTGTGGGTGATGCTCTACATCTACCTGGCGATGAAGCGCTTCTACGCCCAGGGCTGGTTCCGCACGGGGCTCAAGTACATGCTGCTGGGGACGTTCTACAACCTGATCCTGGGCGCCGCCTTCGCCGTCACCCTCCTGCTCAGCCTCCTCCTGCTCTGAGTGGAGGACGGATCGGGGGATCGGAGGATCGGAGGATCGGGAGGGTATCGGGATCGGTGGATCGACAAACGGAAGCGGGCGCCTCGCGAAGATGCGAGGCGCCCGCTTCCGTTTGTCGATGATTGTCTGATCCGGATCTCTCGCCGGGTCCCGCTCGCGCGAGCGCGCGCCCGAAGGCCGAAGCCGTCCGCGCGCCGGCGTGGTTCGGGAGCCCGGCCGCGGGCTCCCGGGGGATGGTCAGAGCTGGTGGACCGGCTCGTGGTCGGCGTCCGCCATGGGACGCCGGGCGTGCTCGGCCGAGGGGAGGGCGAAGCCGCGCCAGCCGCAGCGTCCCTCGCAGTGGCGGCGGGTGGCGCCGCTCGGCATCAGCCAGCGGACGGGGCGCAGCAGCAGGGGCGTGGTGACGCGCCCGGCGCGCGAGCCGCAGCGCGGGCACGTCTTGCCGCGCGAGACCAGGGGAAAGATGTGCATCATGGTGATGTTCGCGGCGGGGAGCCGCGCTCTCATGGAAGGGTGGAACCCCTCGGAACCGGCAACGCGCCGGGATGGCGCCGCTCGAGGCGGCGGAAGACGGCCGTCCCCCGCGGGGACGGGGGAGAGGGCCGCCGGACTGCTCGTGTTGGGCGCCCCGCCGGAGGTGGCGGGACTGGGAAATGAAGCTCCTACTTGCGCGGGCCGATCCGCCACCGGGCGACCGCCGTGGCCACCACGTCGCCCGCCTCGTCGCGGATGGTGGCCGTGATCTCCAGGTTCTGCTCCGCGCCGCCGGTCAGCACCGGCGCCGTCGCCTCGCCGGTGAGCGTGCCGCGCGCCTTCTTGGTGAACTCGATGGAGAGCCCCACCAGGATGGACCGCGCCTCCGGGGGAAGGGCGAAGTTCAGCGCCAGCCCCGACACCAGCTCCGCCAGGTTCATCAGCGCGATCGCGTGCACCGAGCGCAGGTGGTTGCGAACCCGCCTGCGGTCGCGGAGCGTGGCCCGCGCGTACCCGGGCCGCAGCTCCTCCACCCGCGCCCCGATCGTTCCCGTGTAGGGGACGATGCGGCCCAGAAGGAAGCTGAACAGCCGCTTCCCCGCCGGGCGGGCGCTCAGCTTCTCCCACTGCGCCCGGATCGCTGCCTCGGGGGTCTGGCTTGCGGTCGACATCAGGGGAGCGGAGCCGATCTGTCTGGAGAGGAGGCGGCGCGTGTGTGGCAGCTACTGATATAGGGCTCGCCGAGGGTTTTGTCCAGTGTTCCCGTCCCACGGATGGGACGCGGTTTCCCATTCGTGGGACGCACGCGCCTCCGGCCGGCTGTTAGGGGACGATTAACGACGCGAGGCAACGTTTTTCGTCCGAGATGCTTCATTCCACCGACACGTGGGCGCGTTCCCGGCGGCGCGGCCGTTGCCTTTTCCGCGCCCGCTTTCCACCGCCGCGGCGGGCGCGCGCCCCGGCGGATCTCCCTCACCTTCGCGCACTGCCATCCCAACGAAACCTGGAGAATCGGAATGAGACGCTTGACGGGCGTGACCATGGCCACGGCGGCGCTGCTGCTGGCCAGCGGCGCCGCGGCGCAGGACAGCGACGGGCTGGAGCGGCCCCGCACCTCCATCGCGGTGGGCGCCACCGGCGACTACGGGGTGGGCGTGTGGCAGCGGCTGTCGCCGCGGGCAAGCCTGGGGCTGGAGCTGGCCGCCTACAGCCGCAGCGGCGAGTACGGGTTCCCCAACACGGGCCAGGAGCAGGAGAGCCGCGAGCGGCTGATCACCGTGGGCCCGGCGCTCAAGGTGTACTCGGGGCCGGGCGGCGCCTTTCTCCCGTACGGCTACGCGAGCGTGTTCGCGCAGTTCGGCTCCGCGCGCTACCGGCCGCTGGAGGGGGAGGCCCAGGAGTCGGACCTGAGCGGCTTCGGCGGACAGCTGGGGGTGGGCGTCGACTGGTTCCCCGTCCAGCGGGTGAGCATCGGCGGGCACGTGGGCGTCGAGGGCTCCTCCATCACCCGCGAGGGGGTCTCCTTCACCGCGGAGGAGGACGTCACCGGGTTCAGCACCTTCAACTCCGGCATCCGCGTCCATCTCTACTTCTGATCCCTCGGAAGACGGAGCGGGCGAACCGAGGAAGCGGCGGGCGTCGGCATCGGCCGGCGCCCGCCGCTTTCCTGTCCCGCCGACGGCCCTCGCGGCGTCGACCGGATGCAACGTCGCCATGCCGCCCGCGACGCTCCGCGCAATGTCGCCCTTGCGCGATCCGGCGGCGGAGCACAATCTGTAGCCTCGACATACCGTCGTTTCCGTGCCCCCACACGCAAACACGTCAACCCCGAACGCGGAGAGCCTCCATGACTCCCCTCCGTCGGCGCGTGCGTGTGCGTGCGGCTTTTCCCCTGTTCGGGGGCGCGGCCCGTCTCGCCAGCACGACTGCGCTGTTCCTCTTGGCCGGGTGCCATTCCCGCGCCACCCCCGCGGCCACCGCGCCGGCTCCCTCGCGCGAGGAGGCTCGCCCCGCGCGCAACGACCGCCGGGCGGAGGCGCTCCCCGCCCCGGGCGCCTCGCTGGTGATCCCCGTGCGCGGCATCCGCCCCGAGCAGCTGCGCGACAGCTACCGCGACGCGCGCTCCGGCGGCCGCACGCACAACGCCATCGACATCATGGCGCCGGGCGGGACGCCGGTGGTGGCCGCCGCGAACGGCACCATCCTCAAGCTGCGCACCGGCGGCAATGGCGGCATCACCCTCTACCAGCTGGGTGCGGACGGGCGCACGCTCTACTACTACGCCCACCTCCAGCGCTACGCCGCCGGGATGCGCGAGGGGCTCCCCCTCCAGCGCGGCCAGGTGATCGCCTACGTGGGCGACACGGGGAACGCCGGCGCCGGCAACTACCACCTGCACTTCTCCGTGGGCACCCTGCGCGACATGCGCCGCTGGTGGGAGAGCGAGAACACCAACCCCTTCCCCCTCCTGGCCGGCGACCTGGCCTACCGACGCACCGCCTCCAACGGCGGACAGCGCTAGCCATGGGCGGAACGATGGACGGCAGATGGGGATCGAGCGCCGAACCCGCCCGATCCCCGTCGCTCTCCCGCCGACGTCGAGGCCCGGAATCCTTCCCGATCCGGATCTCCCGATCCCGGTCCGGATCACCCGATCCGATCTTCCGATCCTGACATGCCGCGCGCAAGGACCTGCCATGACCAGCCTCACGGCTCGTCGCCTCCGGTCCGCGTGAGACCTGCCTGATCACTCCTGTCGAAGCGCCTCCATCGGGCGGACCCGGAGCGCCCGGAGCGCAGGGCCGGCCGTGGCGAGCAGCGCGGCGGCGATCACGAGTGCCGCGACCATGGGCACGAGCACGCCCTGCTGGCCGCGCATGAGCTCACCGCCGGAGAGCCGCTCGAGCAACGCGGCGAGGGTGACCCCCACGGCCAGCCCGAGCGCGAGCTGAAGCGCGGAGCGCGAGAAGATCGTCCGCAGCACCTGGCGGCGCGATGCACCGAGCGCGAGCCGGATCCCGATCTCCCGATACCGGCGTGTGACGGCGAACGACATCATCGCCGAGATCCCTGCCGCGGAGAGCAGGAGCACGCTCAGCGTCACGAGGCTTACCACGATGACGGAGAATCGGACCGCCGCGCCACTGGTGCCGCCGCGAAGCTCGTCCGGGCCTGCGACGGTCGTCGGGCGTCCCGGTGCTACCTCGCCGGCGATGTCCCGCAGCCGCGGGACGAGGACGTCGGGGTCGATCCCCCGCGTGCGGATGGCGACGGCCACCGGCGCCGCCCCCAGCGCCGCCGGGAGATAGAGGGCCGGCCGCTGAAGCTCCGGCTCGCCGCTCTCGTCGTAGAGATCGTCCACCACCCCGACGATCTCGAGCCAGGGGCCTGGCTGGGCGGAGTCGCCCGCGGCGATCTCCGTGCCGCGCACCCGGCGGCCGACGGCGACTCCGCCCCCGAGGAAGCGACGGGCGAAGGAGCGGCTCACGACGGCGGCCGCGCCCTCGGGCGCGTCGCCGGACCCGAAATGCCGCCCCGCCAGCACCTGGGCGCCGAACACATCGAAATAGTTGGGCGCGACACCGGAGGAGAGCGCGACGGCACGTGCCGCCTCCGCCGTCGTCCCCCCGCCCTCGACCTCGATGCGCACGCGCTGGCCGGAGCGCGGGGGCGCCGAGGCATACGTCACGCCGAGCACGCCCGGCTCCGCGGCGATCCGGCGGATCAGCGCGGCCTGGGTCCCGGCGAAGGACTCGCCCGCCTGCTCCGCGGACGGAGCGGCCGGCGCCTCCCGGGCCGGAGCCACGCCCCGCTCGAGCCGGAGCACGAGCATCTCCTCGACCGGGAAGGTGGGCTCGGCGCGCTCCCGATACGTATTCCAGGCGATCCCGACCACGATCGGGAGCACGGCCACCGCGGCCGCGACCTGCACCACGATCAGCGCCGACCAGGTGCGCCCCAGCTGCAGCCCGGTGGAGCCGCCCATCTGGCGGAGCGTGGACTGCAGCCGCGGCCCGGTGGCCGCCAGCGCGGGGATGACGCCGACGATGAAGGCCGCGAGCACGGCGAGGCCCATGGCGTACGCGACCGTGGACGCCGGGAGGCCGGGCTCGATCCAGTACGGAAGGCTCCCCGGACCGGTGATGGCGACGATCTGCCGGAACCCGGCGTTCGCGATCAGCAGCCCGGCCGCCGCCGCGAGCGAGGAGAGCGCGAGCGCCTCCACGAAGAGCTGCGAGATGATGCGCCGGCGGCTCGCGCCCAGCGCCGTGCGGACCGCGATCTCGGCCTGGCGGGATGCCGTCCGGGCGTAGACCAGCGCCGCCACGGTGACCGCGACCGCGGCCAGGACCAGGGCCGCGAAGAGCTGCATCGTCCAGACGATCCAGGCCGGGTACTGGTGCACGTCGAGCACGACGTGGACGTACGGCCTGACGATCGGGCGGAAGGTGGTGTACGCCGCGGGGAACTCGCGCGCGAGCCGCGCGCTCACGCTTCTCAGCTCGGCTTCGGCCGCCGCCCTGGAGACCCCCGGGGCGAGCCGGCCGAAGATGGTCACCTGGGGGCCCTCGCCCGGGGCGCGGAGCGCGGGGCCGCTCCGGAGCGCGGTCCAGTAGCCGTGGTGGTACGGGAAGCGGAAGCCCTCGGGCATCACGCCGACGACCGTGTACGGGGCGCCGTCGAGGCGCACCTCGCGTCCCACGATGCCACGGTCGGCGCCGAAGCTCCGCCGCCACTCCTCGTGCCCGATCACCAGCGCGGCCGGAGCGCCTTCGGCCTCGTCCGCCTCGAGGAGGGGGCGGCCGAGGAGCGGCGGCACCCGCGCCACGTCGAATCCCGACGCGCTCATCTCCGCCACTCGCACTCCACCCGTCGCGCCGCCCGGAACGTGCAGGTGGCGATGGGAGTCGCGGAAGGCGGACAGCTCCCGGACGGACCGCTGGCTCCCCCTCCAGGTGTCCAGGTCGAAGAGGGTCGCGCGGGAGTGGTCCTCGTTCCTCAGGTCGAGGTAGTCGAGCCCGACGATCCGGTCCCCCTCGTCGAGCGGCGGGGCCGAGTAGTAGAACACCATGAAGCTGAAGAAGCCCGTCGCGATGGCAACGCAGACGGCCATCCCGAGCGCGCCGACCACGGAGAGCGCCGGGTGCTTCGCCAGCATGCGCAGGGCGAGCTTTACGTCGGGCGTCAGCCCGATCACCGGCGCGAGCCAGCGCGCGTCGCGCACCTCTTCCCGGAACCGCTCGCGTCCGCCAAAGGCCAGCAACGCCTCCCGCCGCGCGGCTTCCGGGGTCATTCCGGCGCGAAGGTTGTTCCGCGTCTCCATCTCGAGATGGAAGGCGAACTCCTCCTCCAGCTCGCGCTCCACCTCTTCCCGGCGGAGGAGCACACGCAGCCGCTTCCGCCATCGCGCGATCCACTCCATGCGGCCCTCTCCCGATCAGGTGGTGCGCAGGATGGTGTCCATCATCCGCACGTACTCGCGCCAGCTCCGCGACTCCTCCCCGAGTGCGCCGCGGCCCGCCGCCGTCAGCTTGTAGTACTTGGCCCGGCGGTTCTCCTCGGTAACCCCCCATTCACTCACCAGCAGCCCACGCTCTTCCAGGCGCTGGAGCGCGGGGTAGAGGGATCCCGCTCCCACGCGCAGCGCGTCGCCGGAGAGCTGCTCCAGCCGCTGCGCGATCGACCACCCGTGCATGGGCGCCAGGGAAAGCGCCTTCAGGATCAGGAGGTCGAGCGTGCCCCGGAGGATGTCGCTGGATGCGTGCGGTGACATTTGGCTTTCGGAGAGTGGTATCGGGTTCCGATACGATGCGTGGGGTTGTATCGAAAGTCAATACCAGCGTGAGCCGGGCGTGCGTGCCGGGGAATCAGCGGCCGGTGGGCCCGCGACTCAGGCCCATGGCCTCGATGTCCTGCCGCCCCTCCTTATCCCCGCGCTCCACGGACCCGGCACGTCTCTTACGCCGCCACCACGTGCCCCATGCAGTCCCGGTACGCATTGAACCCGCTCAGCATGCACGCCACCGTCCCCGCGCCCGGAAACGTGGTGTCGCCGATCTGCACGAACCCGCGCGTGCCGAAGTGGTTGGGGATGGCGCGCAGGTTGGAGTTGGCCAGCGCCAGCGGCTGGTTCCCCGCCATCCCCAGGTACCGCCGCGTGAAGCGCCGGTAGGTGTGCGGCGACGCGGGATAGAAGTGCTCCGGGACGATGGCCTCGCGGAACCCCGGGAACACCCCCTCCGCCCCCGCCAGGAAGTCCTCCACGATCCGCCGCCCCTTCTCCTGGCGCCCCGCCTCGTCCAGCCGCTCCCACTCGCGCGGGTCGGTGTGGGTGGAGATGGTGACCGAGCGGAACCCCGCGGGCGCGTACCCCAGGTCGCCGGGCTCGGAGAGCGAGACCAGGAAGTTGTTCCCGTCGCTCAGCTCGCCGCCCAAGCGCCGCAGCACCTGCACGTGCCGCGGCGCGTCGTCCGCGAAGACGTCGCGCACCCCCAGGTAGAGGGCGAAGGCGCTGTCCAGCCGCTCGCGGCGCTCCAGGTAGCGGTCCAGCCGCCCCCGGAAGAGCTGCGGGGCGATGCGGTGCGTGTCCCACACGGGGATGGCCGAGACCAGCCGGCCGCACCGCACCGGCGCCTTCCCCCGGCTGAAGTGCACCTCCCACCCGCCCGGCGCCCGCTCCACGCGCACCGCCTCGTGCTTGCGGCGGAAGTCGCCGCCCGCCGCGCGGAAGGAGGCCAGCAGGTACTCCCACAGCCCCCGCGCGCCGCCCACGGGGCGGTAGAGGCCGTGCGGCATCAGCGTGAGCCCCAGGAAGGCGTACGGCGCGGGGACGTCCTCCAGCCGCGCCTGCGTGGTGTCCTGCAGGAGCATGTTGACGGCGCCGCGGAGCGCCGGGCTCTCCGGGAGCCCGTAGCGGGACAGGAAGGCGTCGAAGGTGGAGAAGAACCAGCGGAGCGAGGGAACCGCGGAGGCCGGCACCGCGGCCAGGCAGCGCGCCACGTCGCGGAAGCGCTGCAGCGGGAGGGAGGGAAGCCCGCAGGCCACGGCCCAGTAGTCGGCGGCGGTGCGGGCCAGGTCGGCGAAGAAGCGGCGGCCGTCCTCGCCCAGCTCGGGGAAGGCGCCGGCCCAGGCGTCCACCCACTCGTCGGCGCGCCAGGGGATGGAGACCCGCCGGTCGGGGAGGCTGAGGACGTAGCGCTCGATGCGGCGGAGCGGGGGATCGCCCACCCCGGCGCGGGCGAGGAGCCGGTGGCCGATCCCGCCTTCCTGGAAGGAGATAAAGGTGGTGGCCCCCACGTCGAAGCTGAAGTCGCGCCGGCGGAAGAAGCCCGCGCACCCGCCGGGCTCGGTGTGCGCGTCCAGCAGCACCACGCGCTGTCCCGCGCTGGCCAGGAGGAGCGCCGCCGTCATCCCCGACATCCCCGCGCCCAGCACGGCGACGTCGAAGCGGTCGGTTGCGGCGGGCGAAGACGGTCTGCCGGGGTGCCGGCGAGGTTCGGTCACGTGCATGTCAAGGAGCTCCGGACCCAGGGGTCGGATGCACCCGCGCAAGGCGGGAGGCCGGCCGGAAGCCGTCCGGCCCACGCACGGTAATCCGATCCCCCACACGCGTCCATTGAACGGCCGTTCGTCCCGCAAGCGCTGAATCCTGCTCAGCTTGCGGGCGCGGCTTTCGCGCCGTGGCGCAGGGGGCGCGGTGACGGCGGGAGGGGCGGCGCCGGCTCCGGACGCGCCGAGCTTCTGGACGGCGCCCGGGCCGTGCCCGGTGTGCGGGTCCGCGGGGCTCGCGCGTTGGACAGATTGCGGGGCAGGGGGCGATGCGCCGGGCGTGGTGCGGGTCGATCCACTCTTCTCGATTTCGGTGGGAAAACGCCCTGTCCGCGCCGAACGATGCGGGACCGGGGCGCCGCGCGGCGCAACCCGTGGCCCCACGCGCAAATGCGGACCTTGCGCGGAAGCCTCGTACGGACGATTGTTCTCCAGTCGACAACGCAGTTTCAGCAGGAACTTTTCGGAGTCGCGTGGTTACTCGCACCCCACCGCCCCGGAGCGGGCACCTGCACGGCCAGCCGATCCCGCCCAGACCCCAGATGCCTTCGACCGCACGCATCGGCGCTCCCTCGCGCCGTCAGCGCGTCCCGCCCGCGCTCACCCGCGGCCCCGACCGGCTGGACGGGATCACCATCCTCGACGAGCTCAAGGGCGACCTGGGGGTGGTCCTCTGGCGCTCGGCCCGCAACGTCCGCCTCTGGGCCGACACGCCGCTGGACCGGCGCGGCGAGCTGTTCGCCGGCGGCGCGGCGGCCGCGCGGCTGGGGGAGCTGGGCCGGCTGGAGCTGGACGCGGAGCTGCTGGCGCCCATGTCGGTGATCGTGGCGCTCCTGGAGGCGCCCGGGCGGGCCGAGGCGCGGCGGGTGGTCAACGCCTGCCGCCGCATCGCCCTGTGGGCCGAGCACCGGGGCGCGCTGGGGACCGCGCTGGAGTTCTCCCTGGCCGCGGCCACCGCGGCGCCGGAGAGCGCCGCGCTGGCCTACGAGGTCGCGGGCCTGGCGCGCCGGAGCGCGCAGTACGACCGCGCCGAGAGCTGGTACTCGCGCGCGATCGTGCAGGGGCGGCAGAACGAGCAGTGGCGGGCGTACGCGCTGGCGCTGATCGGCATGGGGAACATGGCGATCCGGCGGGGCAACTTCCCCGCGGCCCGGCGCACGCACCGCAAGAGCCTGCGCGCCGCGCGCCGCCACGGCGTGCGCGAGGCCGAGGCCATGGCGTACCACGACCTCTTCGCCATCGAGGTGGAGACCGGCGCCGGGCCCGAGGCCGACAGCTACGCCGCCGCCGCCTTCGCGGCGTACGACCCGCGCAGCCCCCGCGTGGCCCGCCTGGCGTACGACGTTACCTACCACTGGACGCTCCAGGGCTACTTCACCCGGGTGCTTCCGGTGGCGCAGGCGCTGGTCCCGCACTTCGACCGGACCAGCGAGGTCATCCTGGTGCACTCGCTGGTCGCGCGCGCGGCGGGCGGCACCGGCGAGCGCGACACCTACGCCCGGTCGGCCGCCCGCGTGTGGTCGCTGGTGGACGGGACGCACGAGAGCGCCGCCCGCGCGCTCCTGGGCGTGGCGAACGGGGCCGCCAGCCTCAACGAGTTCGCCGAGGCGGAGCGTGCCGCCGCCCGCGCGGTCGAGATCGCCCGGGAGCGCAGGGAGGGCCGTGTCTTCGTGGACGCCGAGGCGGCGCTGGAGTCGATCCGGGCGGGAGCGCGCGCCAGCGAGGCCGTGGAGCACCCCAACGCGCCGGCTGCCGAGGAGCTGGCGGCCGGGTTCGTCCGCGCGCTGTCCGCCTACGCTCCGGCGTAGGCGGCGCCGGGGTCAGCCGCCCGAGCCCATGGTGCCGCCGCCGCGCGTGGTGGTGTCGGTGGGGGGCGCGGGGTCCGGCGCGGGGGTCTCGTCGGAGCGCGCGGAGCCGGCCGGGGCGGCGCGGGAGGTGTCCGGGGTCGCCGGAGCCGTCGGGGACGACTGGCAGGCGGCGGTCGCCAGGAGCGAGAGCGCGACGAGAACGTAGCGGAGCTTCATTGGATTTTGCCTTCGGGGGGTTTGGAGCGGGACTGTACCTTTGAGGTCCCGCGGCGGAAACTATCCCGATCTCCGTGGGAGGCGTGCGATCCCACACACCTGAAATCACACGTTTCCCGCCGGGTTGGGCCTTCTGCACCCTTCTGGTGCGGCCCTCGTCCACTTCCATTTAAACTTCGTCGCAAACCGTTATCCCTCGGGGGGATAGCGGTATTTTCGCGTGCGCACTTCCAGGCGTGGAGCGTGCGCACCCCTGGGGCCCAGGCACGACAATTTTTAAAGGGAGTCACGAAAGAGGATTCGGAGACGTTCGAACCTGTAGTCCACGCAGGGTCGTCCGTCAACCCGTTCGAATCCCGGAGAGAGCCATGAAGCGATCCCTCGTCTGCGCACTCCTCGTCCTTCCCGCCCTGCTCGCGGCGGCGCGCCCTCCCCAGGAGGGGGCCGTGGTGTCGGGGCGGGTCACGTCCGCCGATGCCGGCGCCGCCATTCCGGGCGCGACCGTGGTGGTGGAGGGGCTGGGGATCCGCGCCGTCACGGCGGCGGACGGCCGCTACGTGCTGCGGGTGCCGGCGGAGCAGCTGGGCGCCGGCGGCGACTACCGCGTCAGCGCCTCCACGCTGGGCCGCGAGCGCGCCGTCCGGCAGGTCACCCTCCGCCCGGGGACGCAGGCCACGCTGGACTTCCTGCTCGCCTCCCGCGCCATCGCCCTGGAGGGGGTCGTGGCCTCGGCGACGGGCGAGGTGCGGCGCGCGCGCGCCGTCGGGAGCTCGGTGGCGACGCTGCAGGGGCGCGCGGCCGGCGTGCAGGTCCGCGGCTCGTCCCCGGGCACGGCGAGCGGGGCGCCCGTGGTGGTGGGCGGAGCGTACTCGGGGGGCTCCGACGCGGAGAGCTACGCGGAGATCGTGGAGAACCCGTTCCTGGCGGCGTCGGCCAACCCGCTCTCCACCTTCTCCATCGACGTGGACGCGGCCTCGTACAGCAACGTGCGCCGCTTCCTCCGCGAGGGGCGGCTCCCGCCGCGCGACGCGGTGCGCATCGAGGAGATGGTCAACTACTTCACCTACGACTACCCGGAGCCGTCGGGCGAGCACCCCTTCTCGGTGGTGGCGGAGGTGGGCGAGTGCCCCTGGAACCCGGCGCACCGGCTGGTGCACGTGGGGCTGCAGGGGCGGCGGATGGACGCGCGCGACCTTCCGCCCAGCAACCTGGTGTTCCTGGTGGACGTCTCGGGCTCCATGTCGGCCCCCAACAAGCTCCCGCTGGTGCAGCAGAGCCTGCGGATGCTGGTGGAGCAGCTCCGGCCCCAGGACCGCATCTCCCTGGTGGTGTACGCGGGGGCGGCCGGCGTGGTGCTGGAGGGCGCGTCGGGCGACCGGCGCGAGGAGGTCCTGGACGCCGTCGAGCGGCTGCAGGCGGGGGGCTCCACGGCGGGGGGCGCGGGGATCCGCCTGGCGTACGACGTGGCGCGGCGGCACCACCGCGAGGGAGGGAACAACCGCGTGGTGCTGGCCACCGACGGCGACTTCAACGTGGGCGTCTCCAGCGACTCGGAGATGTTCCGGCTGGTGGAGGAGAAGCGGGCGCAGGGCACCTTCCTGACCGTGCTGGGCTTCGGGATGGGGAACCTGAAGGACTCCAAGCTGGAGGGGCTGGCCGACCGCGGGAACGGCAACTACGCCTACATCGACGACGTTGGGGAGGCGCGCAAGGTGCTGGTGAGCGAGATGGGCGGGACGCTGTTCACCATCGCCAAGGACGTGAAGCTGCAGGTGGAGTTCAACCCGGAGCGGGTGGCCGGCTACCGGCTGATCGGCTACGAGAACCGGATGCTGCGCGCCGAGGACTTCGACGACGACCGCAAGGACGCCGGCGAGCTGGGTGCCGGGCACTCGGTGACGGCCATCTACGAGGTGGTGCCCGTGGGCGCGCGCACCCGCACGCGCATCCGCGGGGTGGAGCGGCTGCGCTACCAGCGGCCGGCGGCGCGGTCCGGCGCGTCGGGCGGGGGCGAGCTGGCGTTCGTGAAGCTGCGCTACAAGGCGCCGGACGGGGCGGAGAGCCGTCTCCTCTCGCATCCCGTCGCGGCCGGCGAGGCGGGGGCGCGGTCGTCGGACGACTTCCGGTTCTCGGCGGCGGTGGCGTCGTTCGGGATGCTGCTGCGCGGGTCGGAGCACAAGGGGACGTCGTCGCCGGGGCAGGTGCTCTCGCTGGCCCGCGGCGCGCTGGCCGACGACCCGCACGGCTACCGCGCCGAGTTCGTCCGCATGGTGGAGCGCTTCCAGACTGTCTCGCGCGAGGGCAGCCGCGACCCGGACGGGGAGGATACGGATCGGTGACGTGATCTCTCGATCAGGATCGGTGGATCAGGATCGGTTGATCGGGATCGGATGATCAGGATCGGATGATCAGGATCGGATGATCAGGATCGGTGGATCAGGACCGATTGATCGGGATCGGTGGATCGGGATCGTGGATCGGATCGCGTGACGGTGATCGGTCGATGGGGGATCGCGATGAGGGGATCTCCATCGATCCAATCCGATCCACCGAAACAAGGATGTGGATCGAGCCGGGTCGGCGCGTGGGAGTGCGCCGGCCCGGCTCGTTTGGGGGAGATGTCGAGGCGCCGGCCTCGGAGGGGCGAAACGATTCGCGGCAGGTCCAGCCCGGAAGGCACGGAAAGCGGCCTCTGCGACCGACGACAGAGCCCGCCGGAGATCCCTCCGGCGGGCTGCTTCGTCGACCTTGTGCGAGACGAGCCCCCGCTCTCCCTGGATTGCGCGGTGTTCTCTGCGTTCGAATCAGTTCGGCGCCTTCGCCGGTACGCCACGCGGGAGCCGGAGAAACGCAGCGCTTCGGCCTCCCGCAGCCAGCTCTTCATCCGCGTCACCTGGTCGACCTGGCACGTCCAGCAGGTGTCCGGAATCTCCGAGCGCCGGGCATGCAAGGCTGTTGGGCAGGCGAGGGCGACGCAGCGGTCCAGGGGGCGGCGGGTGGAACAGGATCGTGAGCTGGTGGCGCGGATGAAGGTGCTCGCGCACGAGAACCCGGTCTGCGGCTACCGGATGATCTGGGGGATGCTGAAGCAGGAGGGCATGAAGGTGAACGTGAAGCGCGTGCACAGGCTGTGGAAGCAGGCGGGGCTGAAGGTGGCGAAGCCCAGGACGAAGCGCGCGCGGACCGGGACGAGCGAGAACGCGTCGCACGTGAACCGGGCGGAGGCGCCGAACGACGTGTGGACGTACGACTTCACCTTCGACGAGACGCGGGAAGGGCGAAGGCTGAAGTTCCTCGTCGTCATCGACGAATACACGCGCCAGTGCCTTCGCATCGAGGCGGGGCGGAGCATGGGCGCGAAGACCGTGGTCCGCATCCTTGCCGAGGTGATGCAGACGCACGGCGCGCCCCGAGCGCTGCGAAGCGACAACGGCCCGGAGTTCATCGCGAATGCAGTGCGGGAGTGGCTTGCGGCGGCCGGCGTCAGCACGCTCCACATCCAGCCGGGTAGCCCGTGGGAGAACGCGTACGCCGAAAGCTTCATGAGCCGCTTTCGACCCGAGTTCCTCTCGCGCGAGCTCTTCAACACGCTGATCGAGGCACAAGTGCCTACCGAGAAGCACAGGCTCTGGCACAACCACCTGCGGCCGCATAGCTCGCTCGATTACCAAACGCCCGCGCAGTTCGCCATCTCCTGCGCGGGCCCCAGCGTGGCCTCCGCTGCTTCGCAGCTACGCCCTACGTTGACCCCCCGGAGATGGACACTACAAAAGCGGTTGAAACGGCTGCGTGAACAGGAGCTTGCCGGACTCCCATAAACTACTGGTCACAGAAAACGGGAGCTTTCCAGCGCCCATCTCAGCATCTCCGCATCTCACATCTCCCTTATCTCCGCATCTCCTCGCCCGCACCCCCGCACCCCCGCACTTACGCCTCGTCCGCCCCGCCCACTCATTTCCGTACGTCCGTGTTTCCGCACCGCTACGGCGCGAGACGATTGTTCCCGGGGCGGCGGAGTGCTACCTTGCGGCGTTCCCATTCATCTCCTCATCCGGCAGCGCGGCCGCCCGGGCGCGCCTACAAGCTTCCCGTCCCTCCCGTTCATGGACCTTCGCGACGCGACGATCCGCATCTACGAGAGCGGCGACCCGGTCGCCGCCCTGCGAGCCTTCGCGCCGCTGGTGGCGGACGCGGGCGCGCGCGCGGTGTGGACGGACCCGCGGGGCGCGGCGGCCGGCGCGTGGCCCGCCGGCGCGCGCGTCTCCCCCGCGCTCGCCGAGGCCGCCCTCGCCGCCCCATGCCCCACGCTCCGCCCGCTCGGCCCCGACTTTCCCGCCGACCATGCCGACACCCCCGGCGCCGAAGCCCTCCTCCTTCCACTGGGGGAGGACGACGGCGCGCTGGTGCTGCTGGCGCCGTCCGGGGCGTTCGGCCCGGGGGAGGGGTGGGCGGAGCTGGCGGCGGCGTTCGCGCGGACGGCCGCGCGCCACCGCGAGCGGCGGCAGGTGGAGGAGGAGCGCGACACGCTGCGGCAGCGCGCGGAGGAGAGCGAGGCGCTGCACGTGCTGGGGCTGGCCGCCAACCGCACCCTGGACCCCGACGAGGTGCTGACGCTGGTGGCGCGCTTCACCCGCACCCTGCTGGGCGCGCACTACGTGACGGTGAACACGCTGGACGAGGGGAGCATCCGCGCGGTGGCCTCGGTGGGGCTGCGCGGCGAGGTGGCGGAGGAGGATCCGTTCGCGGCGCGGGTGGCGGCCGCGCGCAAGCCGCTCACCGTGCAGGCCGACCCCGCCACGGGCGCGGTGGCCGAGCCCTTCCACGCCCGCGAGGGGATGCGCACGGGGATCGGGGTGCCGCTGGCGCTCTTCGGCGAGACCTTCGGGGCGCTGGTCGTGGGCTACCGGCGGCCGTACGAGCTGGCGCCGCGCGACACCCGGCTGGCGCTCACCCTGGCCGGCCACGCGGCGGTGGCCATCAGCAACGCGCGGCTCCACGGGGCGGTGGCGGAGCGCACCCGCGAGCTGGAGCGCGCCAACGAGGAGCTGCGCTGGACCACCGAGGCCAAGGACCGCTTCTTCGCCTCCATGAGCCACGAGCTCCGCACCCCGCTCAACGCCATCCTGGGGTACCAGAGCCTTCTCCTGGACGGCGTGGTGGGCGAGCTCTCCGGGCCGGTGCGCCCCATGGTGGAGAAGGCGCAGCGCTCCACCCGCAACCTTCTCCACCTGGTCAACGACGTCCTGGACCTCTCCAAGCTGGAGGCGGGAAAGATGGAGGTCGTCGTGGCCCCCGTCCGCGTCCGGGGGATCATCGACGAAGCGCTGGCCAGCGTGGAGCCCATGGCGGCCGTCAAGGACATCGCCCTGGACGTGCAGCACGCGCCCCCCCTCTCCCCCCTGCTGACGGACGCGGACCGGGTGCGGCAGATCCTGATCAACCTTCTCTCCAACGCCGTCAAGTTCACCGACCAGGGGCGGGTGACCGTCTCGGTGGCGACCGACGGCGAGGGCGCATCCCCGGATTCGGAGGGGTGGGTGGAGGTGCGGGTGGCCGACACGGGGCCGGGGATCGCGCCGGAGAACCAGGAGCGCATCTTCCACGAGTTCGAGCAGATCGTGGGCGCCACCTCGCGCGGGGGGACGGGGCTGGGGCTTCCCATCTCCCGCAAGCTGGCCCGGCTCCTGGGGGGCGACCTGACGGTGGAGAGCACGCTGGGGCTGGGCTCCACCTTCACCCTCCGGCTCCCGGCGAGGACCGATGCCCATCATCAATGAGCCGCGGGTCCGCGCCACCGAGGGGAGCGCCACGGAGGACGTGGCCCAGCGCGCCACCGCCGAGGAGCGCGCGGGGAACTGGGAGGCGGCCGCGGGGCTGTACGCGCAGACCTTCCGCTCGGCGCTCTACGGGGGCGAGCCGGACCAGGCGGTGGACGCCCTGCGCGGGCAGGCGCGGATGCGGCTGCAGCAGCGCCGCTTCGAGGAGGCGGAGGAGCTGGCGGAGCTCTGCCTGGAGCTGGCGCGCGGGTACGACCTCCCGGTGGCGATGGCGCGGGGGCTCAACGTCCTGGGGCTCATCCGCTTCTGGCACCGCGGGGGCGAGGCGGCCGAGCAGCTGTACCTGAGCGCGCTGGAGATGGCGCTGGACCTGGGCGACGACGAGCTGGTGGGGCTGGTGTGCCAGAACCTGGGGGTGGTGGCCAACGTCCGCGGCGACTTCCGCGAGGCGCGCTCGCGCTACCTGGAGGGGATCGGGTCGTTCGTGCGCTCGGGGAGCACGGCCAACGCCATGCTGGCCTACAACAACCTGGGGATGGCCTCGGCCGACCTGCAGGAGTGGATGGAGGCCGAGGTGTACTTCAGCCGGGGGATCGAGATCGCGGAGCGGCTGGGGCACGCGCCCTCGGCGGGGATGCTGTACAGCAACCTGGCCGAGCCGCTGATCCGCGTGAGCGAGTTCGACCGCGCGCGGCAGTCGCTGGACCGCGCCGAGGCCGCGGCGTCGCAGATCGACGACCACACCACCCTGGCCGACGTGGCGCGCTACCGCGGGGCCATGGCCCGGCTGGAGGGCGACCTGGCGGGGGCGGAGGAGCACCTGGCCCGCGCGCTCCGCATCACCGACCTCCCCGAGCCGGGGCTGGAGCGGGCGGAGGTGCTCCGCGAGCTGGGCGAGCTGCGGGCGGCGCAGGGGCGGCGCGGCGACGCCCTGGAGGCGTTCCGGGCGGCGGCCGGGCTCTTCGCGGCGCTGGGGGGCGTGGCGGACGCGCGGATCACCGAGGCGCGGCGCGCGGAGGTGGAGACCGGCACGATGTAGGGGCTCCGGGAACGTTTTTCACGGTCGCGCGCCCGCGCCCGGCGTGCCGATTCGTGCGGCGGATTGCGTATCCCGATCCTGGCATCCTTGTTGCCTTGCCATCCATGTGAGGGAACCCCAAGCACATGGAGGGCAGCATGACCCGGTGGACTCGATTGATCCCGGTGGCGGCGATCGGACTGATCCTGGCGGCCTGCGGCGTGGACCCGGTGGGCTCGAGCGCTTCGGGCTCGGACCTGGCGGCGCCGGGCGGGCCGCGGCTGAACGGCGGGTACGGAACGGGCGGAAACGTCACGGGCGGCGGCGGAACGACGGAGGGCGGCACGACCACGGCGTCGACGACGAGCTCCACCGACATCGTGCCGGCGGACACCACCACGACGCTCGGAGGGTACGGCACCGGCGGCAACTGACCATCGAAAGGTGCGGCAGGGGTTTCCCGGACAGGCTGTTTTGACGGGCCCGCGCAATCGCGCGGGCCTGTCGCGTTTCTGGGCAGCCGTGCCCAATCCCGATGCGACATTCGACAAACCTTGCACATTGCCGTTCGATCGGCCGACGGATCCGCGGTCCTGTGGATTCGCCGCGCGTTCGCGCCCATGGTGTCAAAAAGGTGCACAAACGTTGGATGCGATGCGCCGCCCATCCTCTCCCGCGCAACTGGTCTTGACTTCGCGCGATCGAGGCGGTGATATACTACCGGTCGCCGGGCCGGATCGTGCGACCGATCTCGCGCACGATTGACGTCTCGTGCTCGCCAGGCGGTGCCAACTGCGTCATCGGGGGGATGGGGGGACAGGGCGGCCTCCGCGCCAATCCTCCTGCTGACGTGGTTCGCGATCCCTGAAGGCGCTGAGACGCCGATGGCGGAGAGGGAGGACCGAAGGGGTGCCCCTCCGAAAAGATTTCGATACTCATCTCCGCCCATGGCTCCACGGCGGGATGCGGATTTTCTCTCCCGGACGCGATCGCATCCTCGGCGCCCGTTCCGTCCAGGGAACCGGTATGACAGCCATCGATCGTCCTCCCTCTCCCCTCCCGCCGTACCCTCCAGATGACGGATTCCAGCGACCGCATCCGCGCCCTTCGCGCGGCCGTGGGCGTCGCTCCCGAGGACGCGGAGCTGCGCCGCATGCTCGCCGACGCCCTCCTGGCCGCCGACCCCGCCGCCGCCGAGGCCGAGCTTCGCGAGGGGCTGCGCGCCGCGCCGGAGGACGCCGGGCTGCGGCGGGGGCTGGTGCGCGCCTTCCACCGGCAGGGGAAGCTGTCGGCGGCGCTGGTGGTCCTCGAGGACCTCCTTCGCGCGGGGGACGGCGGGGCGGAGGTGCACCTGCTGCACGCCCGCGTCCTCCTGGACGCCGGCGACGTGGAGCGCGCGCGGCTGGCCTTCCGCGAGGCGCGGGCGGAGGGCGCGGAGGACGTGGAGCTCGCCGCCCGGCTCGGCGGCGCGCCGTCCGCTCCTCCGCCGGCGCCGGCGGCGGAGGAGCGGGGGCGCGTTCCCGCCGATGTGGCAGGCGGGGAGGAGGCGGAGGAGGACGACGACTGGGAGGATGCCGATCCGGCGGCGGGGGCGGCGCCGCGGCCGGGGAAGCCGCGGGCGACCTTCGCGGACGTAGGGGGGATGGAGGGGCTCAAGGAGGAGATCCGCCGCAAGATCATCCATCCCCTCACGCACCCGGAGCTGTACCGCGCCTACGGGAAGTCGGCGGGCGGCGGGATCCTGATGTACGGCCCGCCGGGGTGCGGGAAGACGTACCTGGCGCGCGCCACGGCGGGGGAGGCGAAGGCCGCGTTCCTGAGCGTCGGCATCCACGAGGTGCTGGCGATGTGGATGGGGGAGAGCGAGCAGAACCTGAACCGGCTCTTCGAGCGGGCGCGGGCGGCGGCGCCGTGCGTCCTCTTCTTCGACGAGGTGGACGCGCTGGCGGCGCGCCGCGCGGACCTGCGCACCAGCGGCGGGCGCACCCTGATCAACCAGTTCCTGGCCGAGATGGACGGCGTCCAGGCGTCCAACGAGGGCGTCCTGGTGCTGGCGGCGACCAACGCGCCCTGGCACCTGGACCCCGCCTTCCGCCGCCCGGGCCGCTTCGACCGCGTTCTCTTCGTCCCGCCGCCGGACGAGGCGGCGCGCGCGGCCATCCTCCGCGTCCTCTGCCGCAACCGGCCGGTGGAGGAGGTGGACTACGGGAAGCTGGCGCGGCACACGGACGGCTTCTCCGGCGCGGACCTGAACGCGGCGGTGGAGCTGGCGGTGGAGCGGAAGCTGGAGGCGGCCATCCGCGCCGGCCGCCCCGTCCCGCTCACCACGGCGGACCTGGGGCAGGCGGTGAAGTCCATCCGCCCCACGGCGGGGGAGTGGTTCGCCACGGCGCGCAACTACGTGACGTACGCCAACGAGGGCGGGCAGTACGACGACGTGAAGCCGTACCTCCCGTGAGCGGCCCGTCGGCGGCGGGGGGGATCGGCCCCGATCCGGGGCTCCAGCGCGCGCGCTTCTTCATGGAGCGGCGCCGTTTCGCGCAGGCGGAGGCCGAGCTGCGCCGGGCGCTGGCGGCGGACCCGGAGAACGCGGTGCTCCACGCGAACCTGGCGCTCTGCGTCTCCGTCGACCCGGCGCGGCTGGACGAGGCGTACGACGTGGCGCTCCGGGCGACGACGAAGGATCCGATCCACCCGCTGACGTGGTTCGCCGTCTCGCGGGTGGACGAGCTGCGCGGCAACTTCTCCCGGGCGGAGGAGGCGGCGAAGATCGCGCTGGGCTGCCGGCCGGACCTCTCGTCGCTCCACGGGCACCTGGCCAACCTGGTGCTGACGCAGGGGCGGACGGCGGAGGCGCTGGCCGGGGTGGAGCGGGCGCTGGACCTGGAGCCGGACTCGGTGGACGCGCACCTCCTCCACGGGCGCATCCTCTGGCGGCTGGGCCGCCGCGCGGAGGCGGAGGCGGCGTACGCGCGCGCCCTCGCCTCCGATCCGGAGAGCGCGGCCGCCCACGCGCTGGCCGGCGAGGCGGCCCTCCACCGCGGTGACGCGGGGGCCGCGCTGGGCCACTACCGCGAGGCGCTGCGGCTGGACCCGGCCATCACCGCGGCGCGGGACGGGATGATGGAGGCGCTGCGCGCCCGCAACCCACTGTACCGCGCGATGCTGCGCGTGTCGCTGCGCCTTCCGGGCGACCTTCCGCCGGAGCTGAAGTGGGGGGCGATCGGGATCGGCGTGGCGGCGGTCTGCTTCCTGTGGCTGGCGGCGGACGGGATGGGGCTGCCGGCGTGGACCGCGATTCCGCCGCAGGCGGCGGTGGTGGGCGCGGTGCTCCTCGCCTGGACGGCGCGCCCGCTGGCCAACCTCCCCCTCTGCTTCGATCCGCTGGGCGCGGCTTCGCTCACCAGAGCCGAGCGGACGGAGGCCTCGGTGGTCGGCGCGCTCCTGGCGGGGGCGGCGGCGCTGGCGGTGGCGGCGCTGGCGGGGGGCGGGGACTTCTTCGGGTTCGCGAGCGTGCTGGCGGCGCTGTACACCATCCCGGTGAGGGCGGCGGCGCGGGCCCGCCCCGGGTGGCCGCGGACCGTCTCCATCGCCTACGCGGCGGCGGTGCTGGCGCCGATCGGCGCGTTCCTCTCCCTGCAGCTGCGCGACATGGACGGCGCGAGCTTGTGGTTCGGCCTCTCCATCGGCGGCCTCTGCTGGTCCGACCTCCTGGTGAACCTGCTCACGGGGTCCGGCGCCCCTCGTCCGGGCCCCCGTCCGTCCACCGGCTGAGCGCCCGCCCCAGCGTCTCGCGCATCCCGCGCGTGTGCGATCCCTCCCAGTAGACGCGCCCGCAGGCCGGACACCTCGCCAGCGGGAGATTCGCCTCGCGCACGGCGGGCGGCACGGCATTCCCCGCATCCTCCGCCGTAACCGGCTCCAGCGGGGCGTTGCAGCGGGTGCAGCGCGTGAAGGCCGCCGCGTCGTCCAGCCCGAAGCGCGCGGCGACCTCCCGAAGCTGCTCCAGCGGATCGTCGCTCGCCAGCATCACCAGCCCCTCGATCCACCACTCCTCCCCGATCCCCACGTCCCGCGTCAGCAGGATCCTGCTCTCGGCGACGGCGCGGCGCACCACCTCGGGGTCCTCGATGGGCGACTCCCACGTGGTGTCGTAGCCCAGGGCGCGAAGGTGCCGCGCGAGCCCGCCCAGCATCGAGTCCGCCGCGAATCGTGGCGGATGATCGAGCCGCCGCTCCATCCGCCGGCCGACCCGCGCGCCGCACGCGCACACGAACGTCCGGCCGCCCGCGAAGCGCGCCGCCTCGTACGCGCGCCCGCAGCCCGCGCAGACGACGGGATCGGCATCGCTCATGGGCGGGAGATGGGGGTCGTCATCGCGCATGGTCGGCAGGGGACGGCAGGAGGCGGGCCGGGAGGATGGAGGGCGGGTGGGCGGCCGATCTTCATCCCCCGGAAGCGCCGCCACGGACGGGCGATGAGTCGCATCCGCTCGCGGGACGCCGCCTCGAGCTCCGGATCGACCGCGGCGGGCGAGGGATCGGGCGCCATGACGAGGAGCCGGCGGAAGCCCATCGCGCGTCGGCTCGGTGGACGGGGAGGATTCTTCGTCCACGTATGCACTGGCATCGCCGGGCGGCGCGCGGTATCTTGAGCGTGCAAGCCGCCAGGGGTATCCCGCGCGAAGACGCGGGGTTGAGAAAGTCCCTTGGAACCTGATCCGGATCACACCGGCGTAGGGAGCGCGGCGTGTCGCAGGGCGATGAATCGCCCCGCATCTCCCGATCCCCCTTCCGTGGATCCGGGGGGCGGGGGCGGATTCCATCCAGGCGCCACCCGGAGCTTCCGGGCGGCGCCTTTTCTCGTCGTTGGACGACGGGAATCCGCCCGGACGATCCCCATCTCCCGTTCCGGATCATCATCCCTCGCGCTCCAGGAGGAGACGATGATCGACCGAGCCCGCCCCGAGACCCCCGCCGCCGCCGACTACGGCGACGCCTTCCCCAATTCGCGCAAAGTCTACGTGGAGGGCCCCCACGGCATCCGCGTCCCCATGCGCGAGATCTCCCTCTCCGGCGGCGAGCCGCCTTTGCGCGTCTACGACACCAGCGGCCCGCTGGGAGGCGACGTGCGGGTGGGGATTGCCGACGTGCGCGGCGAGTGGATCCGCGCCCGCGGCGGCGTGGAGGAGGTGGCGCGCACCTACCGCCCCGTCGGCGGGAAGACCGTGGCGGAGATCCCGGAGACGCTGCTGCGCCCCACCCTGCGCGGCACGGGAAGCGTGACGCAGATGACCTACGCCAGGCGCGGGATCGTCACGCGGGAGATGGAGTACGCGGCGCTGCGGGAGGGGATGGACCCCGAGCTGGTGCGGAGCGAGATCGCGCGCGGGCGGGCCATCCTCCCGGCCAACGTGAACCACCCGGAGCTGGAGCCGATGCTGATCGGCCGGGCGTTCAAGGTGAAGATCAACGCGAACATCGGCAACTCGGCGGTGCGCTCCTCCATCGACGACGAGGTGGAGAAGCTGCGCTGGGCCACGCTCTGGGGCGCCGACACGGTGATGGACCTCTCCACGGGGCGCGACATCCACGAGACGCGCGAGTGGATCATCCGCAACTCGCCCGTCCCCATCGGCACGGTGCCCATCTACCAGGCGCTGGAGAAGGTGGGCGGGGTGCCGGAGGAGCTGACCTGGGAGGTGTACCGCGACACGCTGATCGAGCAGGCGGAGCAGGGGGTGGACTACTTCACCGTGCACGCCGGGGTCCTCCTGCGCTACGTGCCGATGACGGCCAGGCGGATGACGGGGATCGTCTCGCGCGGCGGATCGATCATCGCCAAGTGGTGCCTGGCGCACCACCGCGAGAGCTTCCTGTACACGCACTTCCGCGAGATCTGCGAGATCATGCGGGCGTACGACGTCTCCTTCTCGCTGGGCGACGGCCTGCGCCCGGGCTCCATCTACGACGCCAACGACGAGGCGCAGTTCGCCGAGCTGCGCACGCAGGGCGAGCTGAACCGGATCGCCTGGGAGTTCGACGTGCAGACGATGAACGAGGGGCCGGGGCACGTTCCCATGCACCTCATCAAGGAGAACATGGACAAGCAGCTCGAGTGGTGCCACGAGGCGCCGTTCTACACCCTCGGGCCGCTGACGACGGACATCGCGCCGGGGTACGACCACATCACCAGCGCGATCGGCGCGGCGCAGATCGGGTGGTACGGCACGGCGATGCTGTGCTACGTGACGCCCAAGGAGCACCTGGGGCTGCCGAACCGCGACGACGTGAAGGCGGGCGTGATCACCTACAAGATCGCCGCCCACGCCGCCGATCTCGCGAAGGGTCATCCGCGGGCGCAGGAGTGGGACGACGCCATCTCCAAGGCGCGCTTCGAGTTCCGCTGGCGCGACCAGTTCAACCTGGCGCTGGACCCGGTGACGGCGCTGGCGTACCACGACGAGACGCTCCCCGCGGACGGGGCCAAGGTGGCGCACTTCTGCAGCATGTGCGGCCCCAAGTTCTGCTCGATGAAGATCACGCAGGACGTGCGCGACTACGCCGCCAAGCTGGAGGAGGCGGAAGCCGGGATGGCGGAGAAGAGCGCCGAGTTCCGCGAGAAGGGAGCGGAGGTGTACCTGCCGGTGCTCGAGCGGACGACGGCGGAAGCGGAGGAGACGGTCGCGGCGGATTGACCGTTCCGCACGGAAGATGTAGATGCGGGGGTGCACCGGCCCGGTGCACCCCCGCGCTTGTGCTTACCAGTCAGCATAAATGAGGATTATAGCTGCGTACGCGCACGAGGGAGCCCTCGTAGCTTGATATCAGCCCTTTACCCTCTCCTCATAATCGCTCCTCCTGAAGACGTACGTTGACCACCTAACGGAAATTCGCTATTTCATCATGGCGGTGTTCTGACCCGTGCGGCCGACCCATGGAGAATATTGATGAACGAGATGCGAATCACTCGGCGCCCGGCGGCTCGCACGCTTGCGGTGGAGGAGATCTTAGATTTAGTCGCGCGCGGAAAAGTTCGCGTGCCACACTTCCAGCGACCGCTACGCTGGCGATCATCAAATGTTGTTGAGCTTTTTGACAGCGTCTATCGTGGATTGCCGATCGGGGTACTCTTGTTCTCGAAAGAACATCGAGACACTGAACTAATTCGGCTGGGGCCGGTTAGCATTCAAGCCGACGAAGCTCACGATGCATTGATGGTGATTGACGGGCAGCAACGCGTCACTGCGTTGGCGGCAAGTCTGCTTCACCCAGATCCGATACCACGGTCAGATGTGTTTGCGCTTTGGTTTGATCTGGAAGCGGAGACATTCCACCGTCTTGAAAGCTCTGAAGCTCCTCCTCATTGGATCCCACTGAACGTAATCGGAGATTCTTATAAGACTTTACAATGGCTGAATAGTTGGCATTACCGAGATGTTCGCCCTGACCTTGTTAAGCGTGCCATTGCGCTTGGCAAAGCCGTTCGGGAGTATCATGTGCCTGCATATATTGTGGAAGAGGCTTCTGAGCACACGTTGCGAGTCATCTTCAAACGCGTTAATACCACCGGGGTAAGGATGCGTGAGAGCGAGGTCTTCCAGGCTCTCTATGGCAGCGAGAAGATGACGGTCCAAGGTGCCTGTGACCAGTTAGCGGCCACTGGGTTTGGTCAGATTAACCCCGATTGGTTCTTGCGTTGTTTGAAGGCGCTAGAGGGGATTGATCCGCGTGCCAAATTACAAGAGCGGGCGGCTGAAGTCGATGATCAAAGCATTGTAAAGACGGAAGACGCACTTCGTCGCGCGCTGGAGTTCCTCATGCTCGATGTCGGAGTACATCACGCACAGTTTCTCCCATACCGGCTTCCGCTGGTGATCTTGGCGAGGTTCTTCCACCTGCATCGCTCGCCTGAGCCTCGAAATCGCCTTCGGCTACGCTGGTGGGTGTGGCGAGGTGCTCTATCCGGATCACACACGGATAGCAGTAACGCAAATGTCTTGAGCCATCAGGAAGCGGTCGGTAGTGACGAGTCGGAGAGCGTCTCACGCCTTCTAAGTAAAATCGAGGGGGATTGGGGTTACCCACACCCACGCAAAATATGGTACGGACAATCAGCTGCTACACGGTTGTGCGCGCTCGCAATGGTGGCGCAGCAACCATGGAATCCTTCCACCAATGAGTTCTGGACTCCAGAGGACGTACGGATAAGGCTGGGGACAAGTCACTCCCTTGGGGATGTATTCCTCGACGTTGCAGATCGCTCGCGTGAGCCAATCGCCGGTCGCGTCTTAGTGGGTGACCGTTCAGGGCTGCGCGCGCTCATGGATGCCGATCAGTCAGTCCTGAACAGTCATGGCATCACGATTGAAGCGTTGCGTGCATTGCACGACAATGACATGGGTGCATTTGATACTATCCGTGCCGCAACACTGCAAACTGTCTTCGTAAAGTTTTTCTCTGAGAGGTCCGGTGCTGGTGAAAACGACCGACCTTCTATCCGTTCGATCGCTGCAAGAGCGATTGGCGAGATATGACAGGCGAAGCGCTTAGGGTACAACTGCGTGGGCGGGATGTCGGATTACTTGAGCGGTTTCCGACTACCGGTGAGTATGTATTCTCGTTTGAACATGCTTATCTCGAAGATCCCGAACGAGAAGTTCTTGGTCAGTTCTTTGAGGACATGCGTCCCAACTCGTTTTCAACAAAGGGATTGCCTGCATGGTTCGCCAATCTCCTGCCGCAAGATCGCTTAAAAACCCTGCTGTCAAAGGGTTTAGGATTGCGTGCGGATGATGATTTCCGTTTACTTGGAGCTACTGGGCGAGACCTCCCTGGAGCTGTCGAAGTGTTTCCGACCGCGCGGCGGTTGGAAGGCCTCCAGCCCGTGAAGAGGCAGCCTGATCCAGCCGAGAATCCTCTTGCCTTGCGATTTGCGCTTTCGGGAGTTCAACTGAAGCTATCAATTCTCAGGAGTGAGCGGGGGTTAACCATTCCTGTACAAGGGAAGGGCGGGCAATGGATCGCAAAGTTTGATGATCCTCATTTACCAGGGTTACCCCGAGTTGAGCATGCAACGATGCTATGGGCCCGGGCGGCAGGAATTCAGATCCCCGAATTTGAATTGTCAGATGTGCGAGAATTCGGGGAAGAGATCACGGACTTGGAAACCGGAGATGGCTCCGTATTTCTCATCCAACGGTTTGATCGCTCCGTAGAGCAGCCAAGCGACCGTATTCATATAGAAGACTTCGCTCAGGTTTTGGATAGAATGCCAGGAGATGACCAGTACAATGGCAGCTATGAAGAGATTGCCGCCATAATCGAGCGGCTTGCCCCATCGTCACAGCGTGAGTTCATCCGCAGGTTGGTCTTCTGTGTAATTGCAGGGAATGGAGATGCTCACTTGAAGAACTGGTCACTTATTTATCCGAACGGGCGGGAACCACTCCTATCTCCTGCTTACGACCTTGTTCCAACCATAGTATTCTCAAAAAACGACAACTTGGCTTTGGCTCTAAATGGAAGTCGAAAGTTCCGTAACGTTCGACTCGATTCATTCAAGGGGCTTGCCGCGAACACATCACATGAATGGGAAACCGTGCGAAGATGGGTCAGGGAAGATGTAGAACATATCTTTGGAGAGTGGCAGTTGTTACGCAAGGAGCTGTCTTTAACAGAGCGCGAGTACTTTTTGCTTAACCGTCATGTGGGGTCCAGTCGGTTGATTGGCACCTAACCGATTTCGATTAGCTGAGCGTCTGCTGCTTAATGCTCGATCCCGTGACCGCGCTGGCGTACCACGACGAGACGCTCCCCGCGGACGGGGCCAAGGTGGCGCACTTCTGCAGCATGTGCGGCCCCAAGTTCTGCAGCATGAAGATCACGCAGGACGTGCGCGACTACGCCGCCAAGCTGGAGGAGGCGGAGGCCGGGATGGCGGAGAAGTCGCAGGAGTTCCGCGAGAAGGGCGCGGAGGTGTACCTGCCGGTGCTCGAGCGGACGACGGCGGAAGCGGAGGAGACGGTCGCGGCGGATTGACGCCGTCGCCAGGAAGATGACGGCGCGGGGGAGCACCGGACTGGCGCTCCCCCGCGTCGCATCCCGGTGCATGCGAAGTGCGTCGGCGGGTTCGTCCGCGCGGATCACCAGAACGATGCCGGGTCCATGAGAGCGTTCGTCTTCACCGTCGAGGATGTCTTCTGTATCACGGGGCGGGGATGTGTCGTCGTGGCGGGGATGCCGGATCACAAGCTTTTCCTGAAGCCGGGCGACGGGATCCTCCTCAAGCGGCCCGACGGATCGGAGGTCGAGACGACCATCCGCGGCGTGGACGCGGGGATTCGCCGCGAGAACGGCACCGCGATCGCCATCCTGCTGGCCGACGTGACGAAGGCGGACATCCCGATCGGAACGGAGGTCTGGCAGGCGTAGCGTAGGCCGCCGCCCGTGCCGTTTCCACGTCCACTGTGGTCTGCTTACGGCTCCTGGCGTGGAGCGGAACGCGGTTTCGCGGTCGGTCTTGTCGCGCGCTTGGTGGACGGCGACGTTGATCGTGAGCGGCCTACGCTTCGGCGGAACGGCGGCGGATGCAGGTGAACCCGTGTGGCGATCCGGTGCCGGAAGTCGGCCCATCGCGTGACTTCTCAGGGAAGGAGCGTCATGCAGCGTGGTGACCGGCTTCTCGTATCTGCGGGGATAATCACGGGGGCGGCGTCATTGCTGCACGTCGGGATCATTCTCGGGGGGCCGGAGTGGTACCGGTTCTTTGGAGCGGGCGAGCGCATGGCGCGGCTTGCCGCCCGCGGCTCCATCTACCCGGCCGCCGTCACTGCGGGGATCGCCGCCGTCCTCGGCATATGGGCGCTCTATGCGCTCTCCGGCGCGGGGGTGATCCGCCGTCTGCCTCTCGTGCGGCTAGCCCTGGTGTCGGTCGCGGCGATCTACCTGGCCCGCGGGATATTCGGCGTTCCGCTTGTGCTGATCATGGAGGACCCGTACGCGAACGAGCTGAGAGCGAGGATGACGTTCATGGTCCTCAGCTCGGCGGTGTGCGTCTGCCTGGGTCTCTGCTACGCTTTCGGTGCCGCTCTGGCCTTTCGGAGGCACGCCTCGCCGAGCGCCTGATCCCGATCCTCCGATCTCCATGCGGAACGGAGGAACGACTCGACGCAGTGGACGCGGAATCGAAAAAGAGCTCGCGGAGAACGCAACCCGTTCTCCGCGAGCTCTTTTCATATCCCCGTGTGCTTTGCGTTCATCCACCGAGTCCAGAGCGCATGCGGAATCCAGGGATCGGGATGACGATACGCCGCGGGCAGGCGGTGCTCGGGGCGAGGCATAGGCCGGCTCGCGCGTCATCCCGATCATCGTTCGCGGAGATCCGGCGCGGGCGAACCGATGCTGCGCTCGCACCGCTGCCTGGTGCGCCTGATGGCCATCACGCGGAATCCACCTCCGCCTCAGGCTCGGTCTCCATCTCCGGCGGGATGCGGCGCACGATGCCGGTGACGCCGTCCATCTCCACCACCTCGCCGTCGCGGAGGGTGTCGAGCAGGCCCGGGATCCCCACCACGCAGGGGACGCCCAGCTCGCGCGCGACGAGGGCGGCGTGGCTCAGGATGCTGCCGCGCTCCACGAGCACCCCCGCGGCCGCCGGGAAGAGCAGCGTCCATCCGGGGTCGGTCTGCTCGGCGACCAGGATGCGGCCGGCGAGGTCTCCGGGCTGGCGCGGGTCGCGGACCACGCGGACCTCCGCGCGCACCAGCCCGGGGCAGCACCCCGTTCCGCGCAGCATTCCCTCCGGCAGGACGGCCGGCGGCGGGCCGGGACGCGGGGAGGGCTCCAGCGCCGAGAGCGCCGGAGGGCCGCGCGTGGCGAAGCGGTGCGGCGGGTCGGCGAGGAGCCGGTACGCCTCGAACTCCACGCGCCGGGCGGCCACCAGCGGGCGCAGGTCGCCGGTTGCCGAGTGCCCGTCCAGCCAGGCGAAGACCTCGTCCGTGGTGAGATGGAAGACGTCGCGCGCCTCCGCCAGCGCTCCGGCCTGGGCCAGCCGCTCGCCCATCGCCGTGAAGAGGCGGCGGATCACCCCGAAGGCGCGCGTGCGCTCGAAGCGGGTGTTCTCGCGCTCGTAGACGATCTGCCGCGTCTGCTCCACCACCGCGAAGAAGAGCGCGCACTCCTCGGGAGGCAGCATCTCGCGGATGGCGTCCTCCGCGCGGGCGCGCATCTCCTCCCCGCTGCCGGCGGGCGTGATGCCGGCGGCCGCGCAGGCGCGCAGGGCCTGCACCAGGGCGTCGGGCGACTCGGCGTAGCTCAGCGCCTCCAGCTTCAGCTCCTCGGGGCAGCGGTCGCCGAAGCGCTCCTGGAACTCGCGCAGCCCGGCGGCCAGCTCCGCGAAGGCGGGATCGGCGTGCAGCGCCTCCCAGACCTCGGAGCCGGGGGCGTCGCCGGTGAGCAGGGCGTGCAGGCGCTCGTCGCCGCGGGACCGCGCGGCCAACGCGGCCAGCAGCCGGACCGGCTCGGCGGAGACGAGGTGCGACCCGCCGGCGACGAGCTGGTTGCTCAGCGCCCCCGGGTACATGCCGGGGAGCCAGCTCCGGATCATGTGATGGAGCAGCCCCATCCAGTCCAGCATGAGGCTGTCGTTGCTCATCGGCGCCCGCCAGTGCGCCAGGAGCTCGCGGTCCAGCCGCTCGTAGTGCCGGCGCAGCTCGTCCGGCGTCGCGCCGCCGAAGTCGGCGGCCGCGAGCGGGTCCAGCACCTCGCGCACGCGGGCGCGGAACTCGTCCAGCTCGCCCTTCAGCCGGGCCGTGGCTTCCAGCTCGCGGCCCGGAAAGTCGAAGGCGCGCGCGGCGGCGAGAAGGTCGGGCGGGAGCGAGCCGGGAGGCGGCTCCTCGATGGGGACGGGCGGCGCGGGCTTCGGCGCGACCTCGCCGTTGCGCAGCTCCATCCCGGGGATGAGCAGCAGGATGCGGGTGAGCGCGGCGGTGTCGTAGTAGGCGCGGCCGCGCACCAGCCCCACGATGTCGTGGAAGGCGTCCCGGTGGTCGGCCACGTCGCGCTCGGAGGCGCCCAGCGCCAGGCAGTGCCCCTCGTACAGGTGCCCGAACGCGCGCCGCGCCACGCTGTAGGTGAGGGGGAGGGTGATCCCGGGGAGGCTCTCCACCAGGTTCTCGTTGCTCCACACCCGCAGCGCGGCCGGGCGCGCGTCCCCCAGCGTGGTGATGGGCCGCGCCTGGAGGAGGAAGAGGGTGCGCGGGCCTTCGTGGCCGGGCGCCAGCGCCCACTCCACGTCCTGCTCGGCGCCGAAGGCGGCGGCCAGGCCGCGGGCGTGCTCCGCGATCGCGCGCGCCTCGGCGTCGGTCAGCACCGGCTCGTCCCGCAGCTCGGCGGCGACCTCGTCGGTGGCGACCGCGGCGGACGCCGCGTCGAAGCGGAGCGCGTGGGGCTTGCGCGCCACCTTCGCCTCCACCGTCGCCGCTCCTCGGGGGGCGGTCCGCACGTAGTAGGTGTCCGCGTCCAGCGCCCCGCTCACCAGCCCCTCGCCCAGCCCGTAGACGGCGCTGACCACCGCCGTGGCGCCGTCGCCGGTGACGGGGTCCACCGAGAAGGCGACTCCCGCGGCGGCTGGCTCCACCAGGCGCTGGACGACCACGGCCATCGCCCCGCCGCTCTCGCCGCGCTCGCGGAGGTAGGCGGTCGCCCGCGGATGGAAGGCGGACGCCCACACCCGGCGCACGGCGTCCCAGATCTCGTCCACGTCCGGGGCCACGCCGAGCACCGTCTCGTACTGTCCCGCGAAGGAGCTGCGCTCGCCGTCCTCGCCCACGGCCGAGGAGCGCACCGCCAGCGGCCCGTGCCCGATCATCTCCAGCGCCTCGCGAAGGGCCTCGCGCACTTCGTCGGAGAGGGGGACGGAGGCGGCGTGCTCCCGCAGCCGCTCCGCCTCCTCCCCCGTCTCCGGAAGCGCGCCGCCGCCCAGCAGGCTCGCGAGCGCGTCCGCCCGCAGCACGAAGAAGGCGGGGACGGCGGGCGGCATCCGGGCCAGCCGCGCCAGGTTGTACGCCTTGCCGCCGATCTCCGCGAGCGTCGGCATGGGGCCCTGCTCGGTGACGACCCAGAGCGGATCGGCTGCCGTGGGAGGGGCGGGGAGGGGAAGAGATGTGCTCATGGCGTAAGGATTGACCGTCGGTTGTCCCGCCTCGCGCGTATCCGGGCCCGCGGGTGACGGGCGCGCCGGACTCACCTCGCCGGTCCCGGGCGTGGTGCCGTCATCGCCCGGGATGCCCGGGGGGATGAATCGGATGCGGAGGCTACACGATTGCTGCCGGACCGACTCCAATCTGCCGCAAAGACGAGATCGACGCGAGTGGAGGATGATACGAACGGTCGTGGCGGATCGATCGGTCGGACGGCGGATGCGGACGCGGGGGAGCGGCGGCCGGTGCTCCCCCGCGTTCTTTCATCATCCCCCCGCGATCCGCGGACCGGGCCCTCGTGCGGTGAGGCGTCGTCATCGTGGATGCCGATCGATCGCCGGAGCGGGCGGCGTTCAGGACGGATCGACGTCCATCTCGCGCGTCATCTCGATCATCGTTCGGCGGAAGCCGGCGCGGGCGAACAGGCGCTGGGCGGTCTCGTTCCGCTCCGCCGTCGAGAGCACGACGCGGGGCGCGCCGCGTGCCCCGAGCTCCGCGATGGTGGCGTA